>Ga0208014_1000098_pt1 | contig 52462 bp, 53 predicted proteins | sample 25_taG_FD_184099 | JGI IMG/M metagenome (GOLD analysis project Ga0208014, IMG submission 184099) | Marine viral communities from Cariaco Basin, Caribbean Sea - 25_WHOI_OMZ (SPAdes) (version 2) | ecosystem: Environmental > Aquatic > Marine > Oceanic | place: Caribbean Sea: Cariaco Basin...
AGAACGTATGTATATTACCATGAGACACCTTTTTAATAGAGGGTTTTATAAACCTATGGGTGTTTCTGGAGAAACTTTAAGAGAAGGCTTATTGGCCTTACGACCTGAAATATATGGCTCTGTAGCCGAAGATAAGGCTGAGCTTAATGGATTGTTATACGTTTTAGAACGTCTTCCTATAGGGATCGAGCAGTGTCGCTATATCAATCTTACCAGTGACGAGGGATACGGAGATTCTCATTTTCAGCCTATTGTGCCGCCAAAACGTCGAAGAAATTGCTATCGTATAGATGAAGAACAAATGAATATCGAGATCACCAGAGGCCGATCTGAAATCTATGATATTCTTACACATCTAACCTTCTTATTTATCGAATCGCATAAAATTATGAGACGTGTGGTTATCGATGAAGATGGTAGTGTAACCCGAGACTGGAAAAAACTTGAAGCGATCGTGCTTTCTAAAGAAGACATCGATAAGGCCGAGCGTGAAGTAGCTTTAACCCACGCTGCTAATATTTTAGGACGTACTTTTTATGAGGTTTCTAAGATCTATCCCAAGTTTTCTACACCAAATAATCCAGAGCAGTTTTTGCATATTATTTACTGGATGGGAAAACTGGCGATTGAAGAAACCGTAAATAATGATAAAAGAATCATCACTTTTAGTCCTATTCTTAGAGAACGTTTAGGACACCATATTCACGGGGAGGTATGGGCAGATAAAATCAAGAAATATCTGGTAGAAGAGCAATTATTACAGCGGCCTATTCATATTATCAGCGCCAATATGCATAGTGTAATGAATACGCTTTATGCGCCATTAGCACTAAAAGCTGAGATTAAAAAGAAAAATATTCTTCAGATTTATGAAACGCTGAGTGATTCATCGAACGGGCAGGTTCGTCAAAAAGTTTCGAAATCTGCTCTTTCTGGTGGGATGAAGTTTATAGAGGATACCAGTGGTACCAATATCGATGTTCAGGTTTTTGATACCGCAAAACTGGAAGAAGGTTTTAGAAATAAAGGTTTTAAATCCCTAAAAGAAGAAGAAAAGCCGGTAATAATCGTGATGGACTACGCCTTTGGAGAACAGGCTTATGAAACCATGGATGAACTTCTTAAACCTTATATTCTGGATGGTGAAGAGATAAAAATGAATGTAAAATCAGTTTCCATCATGGGAAAGGCCGGTATTTTAGAAGGTGGCAAAGGTGATATAATGATTCCTTCAGCCCATATTTTTGAGGGTACGGCCGATAATTATCCTTTTAAAAACGAATTGAAAAAAGATGATCTTGAAGGTCATGGAATAAAAGTAGTAGATGGTAGTATGATTACCGTTTTGGGAACATCCTTACAAAACCGTGATATTCTTAAGTTTTTCCACGATTCTACATGGAATGTAAGTGGTCTTGAAATGGAAGGAGCGCATTATCAAAAAGCCATACAGGCAGCCAGTAAATTGAGAAAAAGTATTGCTGAAGATGTGAAGGTAAGATATGCGTATTACGCATCTGATAATCCATTAGAAACCGGAAGCACTTTAGCCTCTGGCGGGTTAGGAACAACAGGTGTTAAACCAACATATTTAATAACCGAAAAGATACTGGAGCAAATCTTTAACTCTTAGGCTTGCGTCGTAAATTGAAACTGAAATGTTTTCTGAGTGATTTTTAAATCGATTAATAAAAAGTAAATGGGCAAAACTGTATTAATTACAGGAGCAGCAGGTTTTTTAGGTTCACATTTGTGTGATAAATTTATTAGTGAAGGTTTCCGTGTTATAGGAATGGATAATCTTATAACGGGTGATATTCGTAATATAGAGCATCTATTTAAAAACAAGGATTTTGAATTCTATAACCATGATGTAACCAAATTTATCCATGTTCCCGGAAAATTAGATTACATTCTTCATTTTGCGTCGCCCGCAAGCCCTATTGATTATCTAAAGATTCCTATTCAAACTTTAAAGGTAGGCTCTTTGGGAACACATAACTGTTTAGGGCTGGCAAAAGAAAAAGGAGCCAGAGTACTTATCGCTTCAACTTCTGAAATTTACGGAGATCCACTGGTGCATCCACAATCTGAGGATTACTACGGAAATGTAAGTACCATCGGGCCACGTGGGGTCTATGATGAAGCCAAACGATTCCAGGAATCTTTAACAATGGCTTATCATCGGTTTCATGGCTTAGAAACCCGCATCGTAAGAATATTTAATACGTATGGGCCAAGAATGAGGTTAAATGACGGCCGGGTAATTCCTGCATTTATTGGTCAGGCACTAAGAGGAGAGCACTTAAGCGTTTTTGGAGATGGATTGCAAACCCGCTCTTTTTGTTACGTCGACGATCAGGTTGAAGGGATTTACAGATTACTCTTTAGTGAGTATGTCGAGCCGGTAAATATTGGTAATCCAGACGAGTTAACCATAAAAGATTTTGCGGAAGAGATTATTAAGTTAACCGGCACCAATCAAAAAATCGTATATAGAGAATTACCAAAAGACGATCCGTTACAACGCCAGCCTGATATAACAAGGGCTAAAGAGATTCTTGGTTGGGAACCTAAAGTTTCCCGGGAAGAAGGGATGAAAATCACTTATAATTACTTCAAGAATCTATCGAAAGAAGATTTACTGAAGAAAGAGCATAAAGATTTTAGTAAGCATAATAGAAAATAAATAATGCAAAACCCTTTGGTTTCTGTGATCATGCCCGCCTATAATTCCAATGAATTTATTGCGTTGGCTATCGAATCGGTTATTGCTCAGGAATATAAAAACTGGGAGCTTATTATTGTAGACGATGCTTCAAAAGATGCTACCGTTAATACGATTCGGAATTATATAAAGAAAGAGCCTCGTATCAAAATTTTTAGAAATCAAACCAACCATGGTGCAGGGTATTCAAGAAATAAAGCGATTAAGGAGGCTTCAGGAGAGTTTATAGCTTTTTTAGATGCAGATGATCTTTGGAAACCAGAAAAGTTATCTCTGCAGCTTAAATTTTGCGAAGAAAACAATGCAAAAATTGTATTTAGCAGTTATGGCCGCATTAAAGAAAATGGCGAAAATTTAAATGAAATAATCGAAGCTTTACCTTTTGTTAATTACCCTAAATTGATTAGGAGTAATTATATAGGCAATTTAACGGGAATGTATAATGCTGGTAAAATTGGTAAAGTGTATCATCCCGACATACGAAAAAGGCAGGATTGGGCTATGTGGCTTGAAGTAATTAGAAAAGGAGGAACGGCCCATGGGATGGAAGAATCGCTGGCTTTATACCGAATAAGAAAAGGATCTGTTTCAGAAAACAAATTTGAAATGCTTTCCTATAATTTCAAAATTTATAATAAAGTTTTGGGCTATGGAAAGCTAAAAAGTATGTATTGGGTTCTTATCTTTTTAGGAGAACATTTTTTTGTAAAATCCAGGCAACTAAAATCAATTGATTAAAGAAGTAAACTGTTTGAGCTTCCCGCTTTTGCTTCGGGTTAAGCTCTGTTTTCTTCTAAAATTAACGTTCAAATTTTTCCCTACATACTTTTCTACCGCTTCAGCGATTTTGGTCGTTTCTTCAGCGTCAAAATCAGTATCTCGTACATATTCAATATCAAAAGAATCTATTTTAGTTTGGGTCACTATAAATTCTTTGGTGCTCCCGGTATCGTCGATAATCGTTTTAGTTACGTAATAAAATGTAAGTCCGGGAACTACTTTTCCATCTGCAAGTTTTGCCACATCACTGGTTCTTCCTATCAAAGAGGCTAATATTGGCTTTTTGGGAGTACTTTTTTTAGACATTATACCAATGTCTCCAATAGCATACCTAATTATGGGATGGGCTTTATTATACAAGGAGGTTATTATTATTCTTCCTTCTTTACCATGTGGTAAAGTTCTATTGTCTTCATCCACGATTTCTATAAAAAGATCGCTGCGATTAAGACACCATTCTCCGTTAGGGTTTTCGAAAGCGATAAGGCCTACTTCGCTGGCGCCATATTCGTTTACTACGGGTATGCCTATAGCTTCTTCAATAACTTTTTTATCCTTTTCAAATAATCGCTCTGAAGTTACAATACAAAGTTTTAAACTAGGACAAATCTCTTTAAGTACAATCTTTTCTTTTTTTAAAAACTTAGAAAAAAGCAGGATAGCGCTGGTATAACCGTTTAAATAATCAAATTTACTTTTCCTAAAACGATCAAGAAAGCCTTGCAATTTGGTCTCGCTAAGATCAAAAATACTAAAACGCCTTCTTAGGCTTATCTGGTCTTTAATTCGTTCTTGAAGATGACCGTAAAAATCTAACGGAATTCCATAAAATCTTGCCTGTAGTGATTTGTTGAGATCTATACCGTGCCAGTTATAATGATTGTTAAAACCCTCCCAGGTCATGGCATGGCAAAGTTTGTCTTTGGCAAAAGTAAAAGGGTGGCCGCTACTTCCAGAGGTCTTACCCACATAGCTATTCTTTAAATTAAAACTTTGGCTTAGGCGGTTCTCTAAGGGTTGCTGTAGATCGGTTTTGGTCATAATAGGAATATCCTCCCAATTTGGGATCGCCTTACTTCCTATAAAGCTCTTATAGAAATTATTGTTATTTAAATGATAATCAACAATTTCTTTTTTTTTAGTTTCAATATATTGTTGGTACTGGTTTGCGGGAATATTGTCTATTTCATCCAACATTTTTCGGGCCCGATTTACAGGAAATTTATTGAGCTGAAGCGAAAGTTTAAACCAATCCAAAACTTAACAATGCTTTTTTATTCGATTTTATTGGTGCTTCAATTTACAAACAATTATTTTTGAAGTCCAAAATAAATATTTCTAAAAAAATGAAAATCTTAATACTAGGTTCTGGCGGTAGAGAGCATACTTTTGCTTACAAAATTGCACAAAGTCCAAAATGTGAAAAACTTTATATAGCTCCCGGTAATGCCGGAACTTTGAATGTAGGGGAAAATGTGAGCCTAAATGTAGGAGATTTTTCCGGTATTAAAGATTTTATTATTGAAAAAAATGTAGACATGTTGGTCGTGGGGCCAGAAGATCCTCTTGTCAAGGGAATTACAGACTTTTGTAAGGGAGAGCCAGACTTAAAAGATCTTTTGATTGTGGGGCCTTCAAAGCGCGGTGCACTACTGGAAGGAAGTAAAGAGCGTGCCAAAGAATTTATGGCAATGCATCAAATCCCAACAGCGGCGTACGAAAGTTTTACTATAGAAAGTTTAGAAGCCGGTAAAACGTTTTTGGAAACTTTAAGTGCCCCTTATGTGCTTAAAGCCGATGGTCTTGCTGCAGGAAAAGGCGTTTTAATTTTAAACGATCTTGCTGAAGCGAAAACCGAATTAGAAAATATGCTGAAAAATCAAAAATTTGGAGAAGCTAGTGCCAAAGTGGTGATCGAAGAATTTTTGGACGGAATAGAACTTAGTGTTTTTGTCTTAACCGATGGTAAAAATTATAAAATCCTGCCAACAGCTAAAGATTATAAGCGAATAGGAGAAGGCGATACAGGCTTAAACACGGGTGGAATGGGAGCAATATCTCCGGTACCTTTCGCTGATGCAGAATTGATGCAGAAAATCGAAGAGCGTATTGTAAAGCCTACGGTAAATGGTCTTACTGAAGAAAATATAGACTATAAAGGATTTATTTTTATCGGTTTGATAAAAGTAGGAAACGAGCCTTATGTGATCGAATATAATGTACGAATGGGAGATCCTGAAACCGAAGTAGTCTTACCAAGGGTAAAATCAGATCTGGTTGAGGTACTTGCAAAAACCGCAGAGGGGAAACTTAATGAGGTCGATCTAGAGATTGACGAGAGAGCTGCGACAACAGTAATGATGGTTTCTGGCGGATATCCAGAAGCTTATGAAAAAGCTAAAGAAATAACCGGTATCGAAAATGTAAACGTTGAAGATGCGCTCGTATTTCACGCAGGAACTACGTTAAAAGATGGTAAAGTAGTGACCAATGGCGGGAGGGTAATCGCCGTAACCGCGTTTGGAGAAGATTATAAACAGGCACTAAAAAAATCTTATCAAAATGTAGAGAAACTACAATTTGATAAGATGTATTTTAGAAAAGATCTAGGCTTTGACCTTGCTTAGGATTATCCTAAGTAAGGCTTAGACCTTGTGTTTTCGTCATCGGCGTCTTGGAAAATCTTTAATTGTTTGCACCAGTATGCAAAAGCGATCATTCCAATGATAATAAATACAAAGTTGATGGCGTTAGCACCCCACCAGGAGTCTAGTTCTAGAGAACGTAGCCAATCAAGAGGAACAAGAAGTACATTTTCAAAAAGCCACGAGATTCCTTCAAAAAATTCAGTCATCGTTTAACATTGTTAGTTTAACACTACAAAAATAGAAAAAAGAGCAATGCTAACAAGCTTTTTTGCCAAATCAAAGCCAATTAATATTACGCTTGTCCTCGTATTGCTATCTGGGTTTTTTATAACAGCTAACTTTCATACCTGGTTTTTAGCTTTCGAAATCTTTAAATTCTTTAAAATTTTAGGCGTTTTTTTAGCGCTGATGTTATCCTTATTTTTGCTGAATTTTATAGCTAAAAAGAACGACCTTACTCAGAGGAGTGCATATAAAGTCCTTTTATTTTCGGTGTTTTGCGCTTCTTTTTTTTCCTTGCTTAAGGATTATAACGTGATTGTTGCCGCAACGCTTATTTTATTGGCACTACGCCGAATTATAAGCTTAAAATCACAAATAAGCGTACAAAAGAAAATATTTGATGCTGCTTTTTGGATTTGCATTGCTTCCTTATTTTATTTCTGGTCCATTTTATTTTTATTTATTGTACTAGGCGGAATTATAATTTATTCGCCCAGACCCAAAAACTGGTTAATTCCTATAACTTCAGCAGTTTGTGTATACATGATTTACTGCTCCATCCATTTGTTGGTCTACGATCAGTTTTATTTAATGGCAGATTGGTACCAGCCTTATAATTTTGATTTTTCTAACTATCAGTCTTTTAAATTCTTAACACCAATAAGTATCATTTTAGCTCTTACGCTATGGTCTCTTGTATATTACTTTTCAATTATTCAAAAAGCAGGTGTTAGTTTACGACCCTCCTTAAACCTTATTTTGTTTACGCTTATTATCGGTATTTCTGTAGGCATACTGGCGCCGAGTAAAAATGGAAGTGAGCTTATTTTTTTCTTCATTCCACTTAGTATTATTGTTTCCAATTATTTTGATACCGGCCGGGATAAAATCTTTAGGGAAATACTATTATTAATATTGATTTTGATGCCCTTTGGAGTGCTATTTATTCAGAGTTAAAATTGCTTCAGGAATATATTTGTGGTATTTGAATTTTTGGTCATTTAAAAGGAATGTTTAGCAATTATAGATTTTGTAATACCTTTGTATTTCAATTTAAAATAGTCATTAAAATCGCCAAATCCTGAAATTTTCAGATTTTAGAGGCGTTTAAACTATTCAGTTTTAAAAAATCAACATAATGTTTACAGATAAAGCCAATAAGATCTTTCAGGAAGTGATCAAAAAATATCATGAAATTGATACTGTAGATCAGCCTTTTACAAACCCTTATGATAGCGATTCCCAACTTATAGAGCATCTTCTTTATAGAAAATGCTGGATAGATACCGTACAGTGGCATTACGAGGATATTGTAAGAGATCCTAATATCGATCCTATAGCCGGTTTAAAATTGAAACGCCTTATTGATGCTTCTAACCAGGATCGTACCGATACGGTAGAATATATTGATAGTTATTTCCTCGAAAAATATAAGGCGGTTGCGCCAAAAGAAAACGCGACTATTAATACAGAAAGCCCGGCTTGGGGAGTAGACAGATTATCGATCTTAGCACTTAAAATTTATCACATGCACGAAGAAGCTACTCGTGAAGATGCTTCAGCAGATCATAAAGAAAAATGCCAGGCAAAGCTTGATATTTTATTAGAGCAGCGGGTAGATCTTTCTTCAGCAATCGATCAGCTTTTAAAAGATATAGAAAACGGGGATAAATATATGAAAGTCTATAAGCAGATGAAAATGTATAATGATGACGAATTAAATCCAGTTTTACGAAATAAATAAAATTAAATGAGCACTGCATATCAACATATTCCCAATGAAAATAGAGAGAAAGGTGCTCATATTCTTGCTATCCGTTTATCGGCAATGGGAGATGTTGCCATGACGGTTCCGGTGATTAGAACCTTTATGGCGATGTATCCCAATTGTAGGATTACCTTTCTTACCCGGCCTTTTTTTGCGCCCATGTTTAAGGGCATTCCCAATATAGAAATTTATGAGGCCGATATTAATGGCGAACATAATGGCGTGATGGGGTTGGGAAGGTTGGCCCGGGAATTACGAAATCATGAGATCGAAATGGTAGCTGATCTTCACAATGTTCTTAGGAGTAACGTATTGAAATCGGTTTTTTATTTCTTTGGAATTCCAGTAAAACAAATCGATAAGGGTAGGGCTGATAAAAAGAAATTAACACGTGAAGATCATAAAGTTTTTAAAGAATTAAAAAGTACACATCAACGCTATGTAGATGTGTTTACGGCTTTAGGATTTCCTCTTGATTTTAATAAACATATTTTTCCGGAAAAGCAGCAAATTCCCTCCAAAATACATGAAATTGTAGCTCATTCTTCTAAAAAATGGTTAGGAATAGCGCCTTTTGCACAACATAGTTCCAAAGCTTATCCAGCAGATTTAATGGAAGAAGTTTTAAAAAAACTGAATAAACAAGACCATATTCAGGTGTTTCTTTTTGGCGGTGGTAATGCAGAAATCAAAAAACTACGATCTTGGGAGCAGCAGTTTGAGAATATTATAAGCGTTGCCGGGCTTTTATCTTTTGAAGAAGAACTGGCTTTAATATCTAATCTTGATGCCATGTTATCTATGGATAGCGGCAATGGACATATGGCAGCGATGTACGGGGTTCCGGTAATTACCATTTGGGGAGTCACACATCCCTTTGCCGGTTTTAAGCCTTTTCAGCAACCTTTCGAAAATTCAATAATTCCAGATTTAGAAAAGTTTCCCAAAATACCCACCTCGGTATATGGTAATAAATATCCTGAAGGTTACGAACTTGCTATCAGGACTATAAGTCCGGTTAGAGTGGTAAAAAAGATAAATTCAGTATTAAATTAAAAAAGAAAAAGGCTTTCACTAATACTGAAAGCCTTTTTTTTATAAAAAATTGAAGATGATTTAAACATCGTCATAATCTACTTTAATGGTAGGAGTGAGTGGATGTGCCTGGCAGGTTAAAATCAATCCTTCTTCGATCTCATCATCGGTAAGAATCTGATTTTTACGCATTTCAGCTTTTCCTTCTACAATTCTTGCGATACAGCTACTGCAAATACCGCCCTGGCAGGAATAAGGAACATCAAGGTCGTTTTCCAGCGCAGCATCCAAAATTACATCAGTTTGATTCATCACAAAGCTTGTTTCCTCATCGTCAACCATTACTGTAATTTGAGTTTGGCCTTCAAGATTGGCTTCAACTTCGCCGCTATCATTACTGGTAAATAATTCGTAATAAATATTTTCTTCAGCAATTCCGTTATTGGTAAGGACTTCACTTACATGATTAATCATTTCTTCAGGCCCACAAAGATAAACAGCATCAAAAGGCTGATCTTTAAATTTGTTTTTCATTACGAAATTAACCGTACTGGTTTCTATCCGTCCAAAATGTGCATTGTCTTCTCTTGCTCTACTAAATACAAATTCAACAAAAAGACGATCTGGATAAGCGGCCTGAAGCTCTAAAAGCTCTTTAAAGAAGATGGTGTCTTCTGGAGATTTATTGCCGTAGGTAAGAATAAATCTACTTTTCGACTCTTCAGATAGTACTGTTTTAATAATAGATAAAATGGGAGTAATTCCGCTTCCTGCGGCAAATGCAGCATAGGTTTTGGCACTTGTAGAAGGTTCTAAAACAAATTTACCCTCAGGAGGATGAACTTCTAAAATATCGCCCGCTTGCAGACTATTGTTGGCAAGAACGGAAAATTTACCACCTTCAACTTCCTTAACCGTTACTTTAAATTCTTCTGAATTTGGAGCTGAACAAAGGGAATAAGCTCTACGCAGTTCTTTGCCATCAACATCTGCTTTTATGGTAATATACTGCCCGGCTTTAAATTTGTATTCCTGCTGAAGCTCTGAAGGAATATCAAACGAAATACTCACAGCCTGAGGTGTTTCTCTAATGATTTCCTTTATTTTCAGTTTATGAAATGTACTCATCAAAAAATAATTTGTGGGCAAAAATACAAAGTAAGCGGCGTTTTGAAAGATTTAAAATTTAAAATTACATACCTAAGAATATTATGCATAACAAATTTATGTATATTTATCATCAAGAAATCTTTTTTCAATGTCGAATTCAAAATTATATAAGGGTAGTTTATCTACGATTATTTTAAAGCTTTTAGCTGAGAAAGATAAAATGTATGGTTACGAAATTACTCAGAAGGTAAAAGAAATTACCAATGGCGAATTGAAAATCACTGAAGGAGCGCTATATCCCGCATTACATAAGCTTGAAGCCGACGGCTTTTTACAGGTTGAAGTGAAAAAAGTGGATAATCGTCTTCGTAAATACTATAAACTTACCGAAGCCGGTATTAAAGAGAAGGTTCATAAAATCAATGAATTAGAGCAATTTATTGAGAACATTCAGGGAATCATTAATCCTAAATTCAGCATTTAAGATGAAAAAGTTGAACCCGGTACAGCTAGAAGAAATTCGAAGTATCCTACGACACAAAGGAATTATTTTCTTTGATATTCAGGAAGAACTTCTAGATCATATTGCCAGTGAAATAGAAGAGAAAATGGCTATGGAAAGTTTAAGTTTTGAAGCCTCTTCGAAAGCTGTTTTAGGCTTATGGGAAAATTCCTTTAGATTAAAACAAAATAGATTATTACTCGGTAAGGACTTGTATCCTAAAATTATTTACGAGGAACTTAAGCGTAACTCGGTAAAAATGCTTTGGCCATTATTACTGTTATCTTTGGTTTTGACAAGTCTTTTGGTCATTCTTAATTATGAAACCAATGAGTTATTTAAGGATTTTGCATACCTCATTGGTTTCTTTTCCCTAACTGCCGGAATCATTTCATTGTTCCTCTATCCTCAATTAAAAAATGGTAAGCAAACGATTTATAGCCATCTGCTTTTAAAAGATTTTAAAATATTTATTCCGATGGAGACTACAGTAATTTTACAGGTTTACGAACAAAAGGTGGAGAATGCCTCTATGTATCAAAGTATCCTTTTTTCTTTTTTTATGGCTATGATGCTTTGCTTTTTAATCTATTTAGTCATGTTGTATTTAAAGCATTTAGATCTTCACAGAAAGTATGCTTTATCCTAGGGGTCATGAAAAAATCATTTTAAAACGCTCGTGTGATGCAAAAAGTGAATTCAAATCAAATAGATAGACTTTATCGTTTTACTCGTGAGCATTTTGTAGAATATTATGATGTACAAACTGAGTTGGTAGATCATTTAGCCTCTGCTATAGAAAAGCAATGGAGAGAAGATCCGGCTATAGGCTTTGAAAATGCTTTACAGGAAGAATTTAAAAAGTTTGGGGTATTTGGTTTTTTGGAAGTTGTTGAAGAACGACAGAAAGCAATGACGAAAACTTATTGGAATCTGGTTTTAAAAGAAAGTCTGGAATTTTTAAGGCTACCAAAAGTAATTCTTATGATAAGTATTGTTTCTTTTATTTTTTGGAGCTTAAGTCAGTTTGAGTACGGAAAAATAATGATAGGTTCGATTGTTTTAATTGAGATGATCTTTCTTTTTTATCACCTTATTAAACTTAACCGTGAAAAGAAAAAGCGGGTAAAAAGAAAAGGTAGAATATATCTTTTAGAAGATATGATTTTAAACGTTGGTCAAATTGGAGCGACATCTTTTTATCCAGGTTATTTGCTTTTGTATTTTGATAAAATAATTCCAAACGAAATCGCGTCTATTGTCATAGCAATATTGATCGCATTCGCATTTGTAATACATTATGTAGCAGTTATTGTCCTTCCTGAAAAAACGAAAGATATTTTATTAAGAATATATCCAGAGCTATCGTTAAATTATTAAATCACGTGTAACAAAAGTCAAAATTTAGACACAAGTAAGTAAAGCATTTTTTTATGGTAGGTAAATTACTCAGTTTAGAATGGAAGTCATTTACGCGTAGCGCAAGTTTTGGCAAAAGTCTCGGACTTAAAATCTTTATGATCTTTATCGCGGTATATTTTGCTGTTATGTTTCTTTTTATGGGAATAGGACTTTATCCTATACTAGAAAAAATGTATCCTGCTGAAGATCCGCTTTTTAAATTAAACGAATATATTTTAGCCTGGCTGGCATTTGAACTTATATTGCGGTTTTTTATGCAAAGTCTTCCGGTGGTACAAATAAAGCCTTTATTACTTCAGAATATTAAAAAGCATAAGGTTATAAATTTTGTGCTTTTAAAGTCGTTATTCTCATTCTATAATATTTTACCAGTTTTAATTTATGTGCCTTTTGCTGTGGTGGTAGCCGTAAAATCTAATCATAGCGTAATTTCCATGATTGCCTGGGCGTGTAGTGTATTGTTCTTTAGTTTTTCAGTCAATTATTTTAATTTCCTAATCAAAAAGAAGTTTGCAGAAGATCTAAAATCATTCTTACCAGCGATAATTTTTATTTTGGCTTTAGCAGGCTTAGAATATTTTAATGTTTTTCCGGTAAGTGAAAAATTTGGTATCTTCTTAAATTATGTGTTGGAAATGCCGTATTTGGCTGTTTTGCCACTAATTCTTGTAGTAATGTTTTTTGTTTGGGTACGAAATACTTTAAAAAAGAAATTTTATTTAGATACGGGATTAAAAACAAAACAAAGAGAGGTTAAATCCCAGGATTTTGAGTGGTTAAAAAGATTTGGTGATGTAGCGACTTTTCTACAGTTGGATATGAAGCTTATCTGGCGTAATAAACGACCCAAAACAACGGTGTATCTTTCATTTTTCTTTTTACTGTATGGCTTATTGTTTTTTACCAATTCAGTTTACGAAGGAATGCCTGTAATGTTTGTTTTTGCAGGTATTTTTATCACGGGAATATTTATGATCAATTTTGGCCAATTTGTACCCAGTTGGGATGCTTCTTATTATCAAATGATAATGTCGCAAAATATCCCAATGCGTAAATATCTGGCTTCTAAAGCTGCGTTGATAAGTTTTAGTATTATAATACTAAGTATTTTAAGTACACCTTATGTTTATTTTGGCTGGAATATCTTACTCATCATTTTTGTTTGCGCATTGTATAATCTTGGTGTAAATGTACCTTTATTAATGTTTACAGGTTCATTTAATAAAAAACGTATTGATTTAGAAAAAAGTCCGTTTATGAATTACCAGGGAACAGGCGCAGCACAATGGTTGGTGGCCATACCTTTATTGGCAGTTCCGCTGGGTATTTTCTACTTATTTTATAAAGTATTCAGTTTTAATATAGGTCTTTTAGCGATAGGAGTGTTAGGTATTATAGGTATCGTTCTTAGAAATTACCTAATGGACAGAATAACCATACAATATAAAAAGAATAAATATGCCATGATTCATGGTTATAAACAAACCGGGGATTAATCTCTAAGGGCCTGCCCAGATGTGCTTGATTCTATCCAGTAACCAAAAAAGACTAAAGCTTAAAATTCAATTCTAATTATTAAAATCTCGAATACCCCAATAAATAGCATATTATGATCACAGCAACCAATCTATCTAAAGTATATAATGGTACGAAGGTTTTAGATATCGACCATTTAGAAATTCCTCAGGGTCAAAATTTCGGACTCGTGGGAAATAACGGTGCCGGAAAAACAACCTTTTTCAGTTTATTATTAGATTTGATAAGACCTACCACAGGCAATATATTTAATCAGGATATCACCGTAAACGAGAGTGAAGACTGGAAAACATTTACCGCGTCGTTTATCGACGAGAGCTTTTTGATTGGATATCTTACGGCCGAAGAATATTTTTATTTTGTAGGCGAACTGCGTAATCAAAACCGTGCCGATATTGACAGTTTTTTGAAGCAATTTGAAGAATTTTTTAATGGCGAAATTATTGGACGGAAAAAATACCTTCGAGATTTATCGAAAGGTAATCAGAAAAAAGTGGGTATTGTTGCTGCGTTAATAGGCGAGCCCAAAGTGGTAATTTTAGATGAGCCATTTGCTAATCTGGATCCTACAACACAAATTAGGCTAAAGAAAATTATCAAAGATCTTTCTGAAATTTCGGGAACTACTGTTTTGGTTTCCAGTCATGATCTTATTCATGTTACTGAAGTTTGTGAGCGCATCGTAGTGTTGGATAAGGGGAATATTGTACGGGATATAAAAACTTCTGAAGCCACTTTAAAAGAACTGGAAACCTATTTTTCTGGAGAGCAAATTCCTGAAGAAATCAAATTATCTACGGAAGAAGAAACAGGAGAAGCTAGAACTAATAATCCTGACTAATCACCATCTGATTTTTCTTATTTAAAGCGCAAACCTTTGTATTTGTAAAAAGAAACTTATTTTTACATACTAAATCCTGCGTAACTGAGTTATGATGGTAATAAGAAAGGGTTGATTTTGAGGAGATTTACACAAGCTTTTTTCATTTTCATCCTTCTGGGGGCAATAATTTCATGCTCCAGAAAGAAGGATACTTTTATTAGTCGAAGCTGGCATTCGGTTACTGCTGAATATAACACGCTTTATAACGGAAATCTTGCCCTGGAAACTGGACGTGAAGAACTAAACCAAAATTATCGGGATAATTATTGGGATGTATTGCCTATAGAGCGTATGCAAATCGATGAAGAAATTTTACTTCCCGATAGCATACGCAATCAAAATTTTGGTGTAGCCGAACAAAAAGCGGTAAAAGCAATACAACGACATTCGATGTTAATTGCCGGGGAAGAAGAAAATCCGCAAATCGATGAAGCTTATATGCTTTTAGGAAAAGCAAGATATTTTGATCAGCGTTTTATCCCGGCTTTAGAGGCTTTCAATTATATTTTACAAAGATATCCCGCCAGCAATAGTATTCGAAATGCGCAGATTTGGCGAGAGAAAACCAATATCAGGTTAGAGAATAACAGGGTTGCGATTAAAAATCTAAAAAGGATTATCGAAAATTCGCAATTCGAAGATCAGGAATATGCCGATGCAAAAGCAGCCATAGCACAAGCATATATTAATTTAAAGTATCCCGATAGTGCACTGGCACCCTTAACCACAGCGGCTAACTTCACTAAGAAAAACGAGGAGAAAGGACGTTACTTTTTTATTTTAGGCCAGTTGTATAACCAACTTAATCAACCTAAAAATGCCAATTTAGCTTTTGATGAGGTGATTGATTTAAACCGAAAATCACCGCGCATTTATATGATTAATGCGTATATCCAAAAGGCTAGAAATTTTAATGCCGAAGAAAACGACGATCAGCAATTAAAACAAATGCTTACTGATCTTGAAGAGGATCGTGAAAACCGCCCGTTCTTAGATAAAATTTATTTTCAAATTGGTGAATATTATTATCAGCGTGATTCTATAGATACCGCTATTGTTTATTATAATAAATCGCTTAGGAGCAGAGCTAACAGTGATCCTTATCTGCGATCTATAAATTACGAGATCCTGGCAAATATTAATTTTGACCAATCAGAATATCAAACTGCCGCAAAATATTTTGATAGTACGCTTTTTGAAATGCCCTCTAATTTAAGGGAATATCGTACTATAGAAAAGAAGCGTAAAAATTTAGATGATGTGATTTTCTATCAGGCTATCGCCGATAAAAACGATAGTATCTTAGATTTAGTAAAATTACCACGTGAAGAACAAATCGCTTTTTACACTGCTTATACCGATAAATTAAAAGAAGGCTACCAGAAGGAAATTGAAGCGGGGGAAGCCCAGGCAGCTTTAGCATTAAACACAGCAGGTCCCGGCGTTCCCAATATAGGAGTACCAGTAGAAGAAAATACAAGTAAGTTTTATTTTTATAGTGCAAACCGCATAAATAGGGGAGAACGCGAATTTTTAAGGATTTGGGGAAATCGGGAACTCGCGGATAATTGGCGATGGATGGCTACCGGAAATACCGGCATCAACACACAAGATGAAGATAGTATAGCCGAATTTGATTTTTCCAGCGATCCAAGGTTTGATCCTTTAACCTATGTAGAAAAGCTCCCTACAGATAATAAAGTTATCGATAGTTTGTATGAGGATCGTAACTATGCGTATTATCAATTAGGTTTAATCTACAATGAGAAATTTGGTGAATACCAGTTAGCTGTAGATCGTTTAGAACAAGTGCTGGCCAGTAATCCTGAAAACCGATTAATTCTACCTTCAAAATATAATCTTTATAAAGCCTACGGAAGGTTAAACATGCTGAATCAACAGGACCGGATGAAAAACGATATTATTTCTAATTATCCCAATTCTCAGTATGCGGTTTTTATTCAGAATCCACAAAGCTTAGCGGATGGGGAAAGTCTGCCTAAAATGAGTTACGAAAAGACTTTCGAACTTTACGAAAATCAGCAATTTGTAGAGGTGATTTCTGAAAGCGATAAGTTTATAACCCGGTATACTGGAGAAGAAATCGTCCCGAAGTTTGAATTATTAAAAGCTATGGCTATAGGGCGTTTAAGAGGTTTGGCGGAATATCGAAAAGCCCTTGGGTATGTTTCTTTAACCTATCCACAATCCCAAGAAGGACAAAAGGCCAAGGAAATGATTAGCCGTACGCTGCCCAGATTAAGCAGGCTCCAACTAAAGGAAGATAGTCTGGCAACTAATTATAAACTCATCTACGAATTTGAAGCTTCTAAAACAGAAGAAGCCCGGGAACTTCAGCAAAAAATAGATTCGGCTTTGGTAACATTGGGTTATTCGGGTCTTTCAACCTCTATAGATCCCTATACAGATGATCGCATCTTTGTAGTTGTACATGGTTTAGAAGATCGTCCCAGAGCTTTAGGCTTTGGTGAATTATTGCATGAAAATGATGATTATAAGGTTAAAAATGATTTTCTTGCAATCTCAACAGACAATTATCGGGTAATTCTTTTTAAAAAGAACCTAGATATTTATAAAACAGATTATTAACACTCACTCTTAATACGATGTTTTCAGAAAAAAAGAAAGGAATGTCCGGCAAAGAAATGTTTAACGAACAAAACAAAATTGCTGCAGGAACACAGATTACCGGAGATATAACAGCAAAAGGTGCTTTTAGAATTGAAGGCTTTTTAAAAGGATCTTTAATGACCACTGGGAAAGTGGTCATTAGCAAAAATGGGAACATAGAGGGGACATTAGAATGTGAAAATGCCGATATTGAAGGTAATTTTAATGGGAAACTAACAGTAAGTGGGGTATTGAGTTTAAAATCATCTGCAATTGTAGATGGAGAAGTGGTTGCTGGTAAACTAGCGGTTGAACCTGGTGCAAATTTTAATGCTACTTGCCAAATGCGCGGCACAATGAAGTCGGTTAAGAATGAAAAACAATCAGCGTAATAAATATCTTGTATTTGTAAATGTAGGTTTCCAGATGGCAATTATCATTGCCGGTGCAGTCTTTTTGGGGATTTGGTTAGACAAAAAATTTCCTAATAAATTTTCTGCATACACCATTTCAGTATCACTATTAGGTGTTTTTATTGCTTTATTCCAGGTAATAAGAAGTGTTAAAAATATAAGTAAAGACGACGAATAGATGGGAAAACCATTATTAAATTTCCTTAAGGTATTCTTACCTTTTTCTTTAATATTATTTATAATTCAATTTCTGGTTATTTCAAATTTCATAGAAGCAAGTCTATATTACAGTACGCTTGCTAATTATGCCTTTCATATTTTCGCCACATTGCTTATTTATACCCTCTTGCTATATATAAACCTTAATTTTTCAGATAAAACGGGTTTTGCTTTTATGGGGTTGGGTTTGTTAAAAATGGTTTCGGCGGTTTTGTTTTTGTTGCCGGCATTGCTTGCTGATGAGGTTTCAATTTTTGCTCAGGTTATCGCTTTTTTTGTGCCCTATTTTATTTTCTTAATTTTTGAAACCATTTTTGCCGTAAAATTGATTAATCATAATAAATGATTGAATATCAATAATTTTTAAGATTAATTGAAATCTAAATAAAAAATTAAAATGTGGACTTTCACATAAAAAATAAAAGTATACCTTTGCACCGAAATTTAGAGCCCATAATTTTATAAGTAGACCAGGTATTATGATAGCACAGAAATCGTTAAAGATTATAGTGACATTTGCACTAGCCTTACTTCCGGTTTTTTCTTTTGCATCAAAAGAGGACTCTTTAGTAGAAGCTGAAAAAGAATTTAATGCTACAGATATGATTCTTCACCATATTGGTGATGCACATGGCTGGCATTTTTATGGAGAAGGAGAGAATTCTTTCACACTACCACTTCCGGTGATTTTATATACCGATAATGGTCTTGTAACTTTTATGTCTAGTGAATTTCACCATGATACCGAAGGGCATCATGTAGTCGAAAAAAACGGAATGAGTTTCGTTAATCTTCACGAAAAGATTTATCAATTAGAAGAAGGTGCTCATGAGGTTGAGTTTGATAAGGAACACCATCCTTTAAATGCAGAGCGTCCTATCGATTTATCGATCACTAAAAACGTAGCGGCTATGTTTATCACCGTTATCATTATGTTGATCATTTTTAGTCGTTTAGCCTCCTTCCATAAAAAGAATAAACACGCTCCAAAGGGCTTTAACAACTTACTGGAGACTTTTGTTTTATTTGTAAGAGACGAAATTGCAAAGCCGCAAATAGGAGAGAAAAAATACATGAAGTTTATGCCATTTTTATTAACGGTATTTTTCTTCATATGGATTACAAACTTGATTGGCTTATTGCCAGGTGCAGCCAATGTTACCGGTAATATTGCTGTAACAGTATCCCTTGGGTTATTCACGTTGGTATTAATTGTAATTAACGGGAACAAAGATTTTTGGAAGCATACCTTATGGATGCCGGGAATCCCAACTTTTGTAAAACCTATTTTAACGATAGTAGAAGTTGTTGGATTGATCGTAAAACCTGTGGCCCTGATGATTCGTTTATTTGCAAATATTACGGCAGGGCATATTATCATATTGAGTTTAATCGGACTGATCTTTATATTAGAAAGTGCTGGCGTAGCTGGTATTTCAGTGCCTTTTGCATTGTTTATTTCAGTTCTGGAATTGCTTGTAGCATTTTTGCAGGCATTTATTTTTACTATGCTGTCTGCCTTATTTATAGGGATGGCAGTACAAGAACATGAGCATCATTAATTTTAATTTTAATTTTTTACTATGGAGTATTTACACATTGGACTTGCAGCTTTAGGTGCTGGTCTTGCAGTTATTGGAGCAGCGATTGGTGTTGGTAAAATCGGTGGTTCTGCTATGGACGCTATTGCCCGTCAGCCAGAAGCTTCCGGAAAAATCCAAACAGCTATGATTATTGCTGCCGCTCTTGTTGAAGGTGTTGCCCTTTTTGGAGTTGTTGCTGCATTACTAGGGGTACTTACCGTACCAGCATAGTCTAGGAAAATTAGAAATCGGTTTGTAACGGTTGGTTACAAACCGATTTTAAACCCATTAAAAATTGAAAGTTTTAATTTAAAAATATTATGGATTTAATCACTCCTGAAATTGGTTTACTTTTTTGGCAGACAATAGTTTTTCTTGTACTTATTTTAATTTTAGCAAAATTTGCATGGAGACCTATTCTTGGAGCTGTTAAAGAACGAGAAGACTCGATTAATAATGCGTTATCTTCAGCTGAAGAAGCTAGAAAAGAAATGCAAAATCTTAAGGCGGATAACGAACAGTTAAGAAAAGAAGCCCGTGCTGAAAGAGATGCTATTCTTAAAGAAGCCCGTGAGTTAAAAGAAAAGGTATTGGCTAGTGCTACAGAAGAGGCACAAACCAAAGCAGATATGATTGTAGCACAGGCTAAGGAAAGTATAGAGATGGAGAAAAAGGCAGCTATGGCAGAAATCAAATCTCAGGTTGCTAATTTATCTATAGAAATTGCAGAAAAAGTAATTCGTAAGGAATTATCAAGTAAAGAAAAGCAACACCAGATGATCAACGAGATGCTAGGTGATGTTACTTTAAATTAATACTTTGTGATGAAGGGAACCAGAGCAGCACAGCGTTACGCAAAAGCCATTCTTGAATTAGCAAACGATAAGAAAGTAGCTAAAGATGTTAAGGAAGATATGCTTAGTATTTCTAAAACAATCGAGAATAGTGAAGATTTAAGGAGTACTTTAGCAAGTCCTGTAATAAAGCCCAGTCTTAAGAATCAAATTTTAAAAGCGATCTTTAAAGATGTAAATGGGTTAACTACAGGAGTTTTTAATTTGCTGGTAGAGAATAATCGTATCAATATCTTAGATGTTGTTGCCAAACAATATTTATCCTTATTTGATACTTCTATTTTGGTACAAAATGCTGTGGTAACTACTGTAGTTCCTTTAACAAAAGAGCTTGAGGTTAAAATTCAGGCCAAAATAAAAGAGCTTACCGGTAGGGAAGCAACGATCGAGAATAAGATTGATGAAAGTATTCTTGGTGGTTTTGTATTAAGAGTTGGCGACCTTCAATATGATGCTAGTGTGGCTAACAACTTAAACAACTTAAAGACAGAATTTAAAACAGGCAACAACGCATACGTTTCTAAAATTTAATAAAAACCGCCCGTATTTAACGAGGCATTTTATCTTAAATAATTATGGCAGAAGTAAATCCTGCTGAAGTATCAGCAATATTAAAGCAACAACTTTCCGGATTCGAGGCAAAGGCTTCTTTAGACGAGGTTGGTACCGTACTTACAGTTGGTGACGGTATTGCAAACGTTTATGGGCTTTCTAATGCGCAGTACGGAGAATTAGTTCAATTTGACAGTGGTCTGGAAGGAATGGTACTTAACCTTGAAGAAGATAATGTTGGGGTAGTACTTTTGGGACCTTCAAAAGAAGTTAAAGAAGGTTCTACCGTAAAAAGAACACAACGAATTGCTTCGATCAATGTTGGTGAAGGTATTGTTGGAAGAGTAGTAAATACTTTAGGAGAACCAATCGATGGTAAGGGTACTATTGAAGGTGAAACTTTTGAAATGCCTTTAGAGCGTAAGGCGCCTGGTGTGGTTTTTCGTGAGCCAGTAACAGAGCCTATGCAAACTGGTATTAAGTCTATTGATGCCATGGTGCCGGTAGGAAGAGGCCAGCGTGAGCTGGTAATTGGTGACCGTCAAACAGGAAAAACAACTGTTTGTATCGATACCATTCTTAACCAGAAAGAATTTTATGATGCCGGTAAACCGGTATACTGTATATATGTAGCTGTAGGACAAAAAGCATCTACAGTTGCTGGAATTGCTAAAGTTTTAGAAGACAAAGGAGCCTTAGCCTATACCACTATTGTTGCTGCAAATGCATCAGACCCTGCGCCTATGCAGGTTTATGCTCCGTTTGCCGGTGCTGCAATTGGCGAGTATTTTAGAGATACAGGACGTCCTGCATTAATAGTGTATGATGACCTTTCTAAGCAGGCAGTAGCCTATCGTGAGGTTTCTCTTTTATTACGTCGTCCACCAGGACGTGAAGCTTATCCAGGGGATGTTTTCTTCCTTCACTCAAGATTATTAGAGCGTGCTGCAAAAGTGATCAATGATGATGATATTGCAAAGACCATGAATGATCTTCCTGATTCGCTTAAAGACAAAGTAAAAGGAGGAGGATCTTTAACAGCACTTCCAATTATCGAAACGCAGGCCGGTGACGTATCAGCATACATCCCAACTAACGTAATTTCGATTACTGATGGTCAGATTTTCTTAACATCAGATTTATTTAACTCGGGTGTTCGTCCTGCAATTAACGTTGGTATTTCGGTATCTCGTGTAGGTGGTTCTGCGCAGATTAAATCGATGAAAAAAGTAGCGGGTACGCTTAAATTAGACCAGGCACAGTTCCGTGAACTTGAAGCTTTTGCTAAGTTTGGTTCAGACCTTGATGCAGCTACTATGAGTGTGATCGAAAAAGGTAAGCGTAACGTAGAGATTCTTAAGCAGGGACAAAATGATCCTTATCCGGTAGAAGATCAAATCGCGATTATCTTTGCAGGTTCTAAAAACTTACTTAGAGAAGTTCCTGTAGAAAAAGTAAGAGAATTTGAAAGAGATTATATCGAATTCTTAAATGCTAAGCATAGAGATGTTATGGATACGCTTAAAGCCGGTAAACTTACCGATGAAGTTACAGATACATTAGCTTCTGTAGCAAAAGAGCTATCTGAAAAATATAAAGGATAAAAGTTTATAAGCGAAGAGTGCGAAATAGCATTGCACTCTTTGTTCTATTTAGTATTTAGGCTAGTCCAATTTTAAAAATATGGCAAACTTAAAAGAATTACGTAGCAGAATTACCTCGGTTTCTTCAACCATGCAGATCACCAGTGCCATGAAAATGGTATCTGCTGCAAAGTTGAGTAAAGCGCAGGATGCTATCGAGTCTATGCGCCCTTATTCACAAAAGCTATCCCAGCTTTTACAGGATCTTAGCGCTACCTTAGATGATGATACTAGCAGTAAATATGCAGAGCAGCGTGAGGTTCAAAAAGTACTGGTAGTTGCGATTTCTTCAAACAGAGGTTTAGCAGGTGCTTTTAATGCCAATATCATTAAAGGCGTAAAAAATGCTGTGGCTAAAGAATATTCAAATAAGGATGTTCATTTATACAGTATTGGTAAAAAAGCCAACGATATATTAAAACGAAGCTTTAAGGTATATAAAACAAATACCGAGATCTTTGAAGATCTAAGTTTTGAGAACGTATCTGTTATTGCTGAGGATTTAATGGAGCAGTTCTTAGAAGGAAATTACGATAAGATTGTACTGGTGTACAACCACTTTAAGAATGCTGCTACACAGGCTGTTTTAACTGAACAGTTTTTACCTATTCCTAAGTTTGAAACTGAAGAAGAAAAACAACTTGATTATATTTTTGAGCCTTCTAAACTCGAAATCGTAAAAGATTTGATCCCAAAGTCGCTTAAAATGCAGTTGTATAAGGCCTTAAGGGATTCGTTTGCATCAGAGCATGGTGCCCGTATGACAGCTATGCATAAAGCAACTGAGAATGCCACAGAACTTAGAGATTCACTTAAGTTATCTTATAATAAGGCTAGACAGGCTTCGATTACCAACGAAATTCTTGAGATTGTTGGTGGTGCGGAAGCGCTTAATAACTAATAAGTTTATTTTATATATTTAAAAGCCCGGTTTTTCCGGGCTTTTTTGTTGTAAAAATCTATGAGCCTTATTGGCTATTTTTTAAGCATATTCTTCTTTGGCACTCGTTTTGATTTTAGTAAGTAAACAATCAAACCATTACGATTATGAAACATACTTATGTTATGCTTAGCCTTTTTTTCTTTACGCTTTTTACGAATTGCGGAACAAACAAAAACCTGCAGGAAGAAGCACCTGCACAATTTCAGCAGGCATTCTATACCACAGTTGATGGGCAGATGACCTTTTATCTTCCGGTGACTGCGATTCAAAAAAATCGTATAGAATTAAAAAACATTTATTTTAAGGGATTAAAATCCCCAATTGTTTATAACGAAGATGGGCAAAATCGATACACTGCTAGTTTCGGTATTCGCCAGTCTGATTATGTAATGAGCTCAGATCCTCGTGAGGAGTACGGGAATAAAATGCCACAAAAACCAGAAAAAAGTCCGGTTAGTATCGCAAAAGATCAAGCCTTATTAGAATTTCAGGAAAATGGTGAAACCAAATATTATGTAATTAGTGATATCGAGGAACGCAAATAGGTATTGTTCTCCTAATTATTAGGATATTTGCAGGAAACCCAGAGCCTGTTGAGTACTTTAAAACGATTTTTTCAGGATACAATTATTTACGGTATTGCTACTGTAGTACCACGGTTACTAAATTTTATTTTAGTGCCCTTACATACCGATGTACTGGATACTAAAGATTATTCTGTAAATACAACATTCTATATTTGGGCTGCTTTGTTCAATGTATTGCTCACTTACGGTATGGAGACTTCATTTTTTCGTTTTTTTAGTAGAGCAGAGGATAAAAACAAAGTGTATTCAACATCTTTTATTGCCTTAACCATAACAACATTATTATTTTTTGGTTTAGGAATGCTCTTTCAGGATTCGTTTATAAGAGTAGTAGATTTAGATCCTTTCTTTTTTAATATCTTTTTTTCAGTCATAATTTTAGATACGCTGGTAGTCATTCCTTTTGCCTATCTACGAGCGACCAATAGGCCGGTTAGATTTGCCTTAGTTAAGCTGTTAAATGTATTTATCGTGTTTGCGATTAATATCTATTTTTTATGGCTCGTACCAAAGTTTCCGGCTTTTGCCCCTCAATATGTCTTAAATCATTTTACTCAAAAAGATATTTTAGGCTATATATTTATGGCCAACCTTGTCGCCAGTGGGATTACGTTTTTAATTTTGCTACCCTATTTCTTTAAGACAAAAATTCAGTTTAGTTTCTCACTTATAAAGCAAATGTGGAAGTACGGCTGGCCAATTATGCTAGCGGGAATATCATTTATCATTAACGAAAATCTTGATAAACTGCTGCTTAAAGATATTCTTTCCGAAGAAATTATGGGAGCTTATTCGGGGTGTTATAAACTGGCGGTTTTTATGATGATTTTTATCCAGGCCTTTAGAATGGGAGCCGAGCCTTTCTTTTTTAATCATGCTAAAGAGAAAAATGCGAAAATAACCTATGCCCGAATTTTAGAGTACTTTGTAATATGCGGGGGCATAATACTCTTAGTTTTGGTATGTTTTATAGATATTTTTAAACAGTTTATGATCCCTAACCAAGAATATTGGAAGGCGATGGCTATCGTACCCATTATCCTTTTGGCTAATTTATTTTTAGGAATTTATCATAATCTTTCTGTTTGGTATAAGCTTACCGATAAAACAAGAATGGGGATGTATATTTCTCTTTTTGGTGCTTTAGTCACCGTTATTTTAAATATTACCTTAATGGGCAAATTTGGATTTATGGTAGCTGCCTGGGCGACATTGGCCGCTTATGGGAGTATGATGTTGATTTCATATTTCTACGGAAGAAAATACTACCTGGTGCCTTATAACGTTAAGAAAATAGGATTGTATTTACTGCTTTCTGTGGGACTATCGGCCATTAGTTTTATATACTTTAGGCAAAATTATATAGTTGCAACCTTATTTGTTCTCATATTTGTGGGAATTACGTATTTTAAAGAACAAGAAGACATAAAGAAAATATTAAAGCGATCATGACGATTAAAATCATTAACAAAAGTTCACACGATTTACCAGGTTATGCTACAGAAGCTTCTGCAGGAATGGATCTAAGAGCCGAATTATCAGAGCCGGTTACTTTAAAACCATTAGAAAGAGCAATCGTAAAAACAGGCTTGTTTATAGAGCTACCAGTAGGGTACGAAGCACAGGTACGACCAAGAAGTGGTTTAGCCGCAAAAAAAGGAATTACCGTTTTAAATGCTCCCGGAACAATCGATGCTGATTATCGCGGCGAAATAGGGGTGATTTTGGTGAACTTATCGAATGACAACTTTATCATCGAAAATGGCGAGAGGATTGCGCAATTAGTAATCGCCAAACATGAACATATTAAATGGGAAGAAGTTGAAGTACTTACAGATAGCGTACGCGGGGCTGGCGGGTTTGGCAGTACGGGAACAAAGTAATTTCAATTTTTTCGAAAAACTATTCTAAAATCAAACAAACAAATGAAGATTATTGTACCCATGGCGGGAAGAGGTTCGCGCCTTAGGCCACATACACTTACCACTCCAAAACCATTAATTCCTATTGCCGGTAAACCTATTGTACACAGATTGGTACAGGATATAGCAAAAGTGTTGGACGAAGATATCGATGAAGTTGCTTTTGTAATAGGAGAAGATTTTGGAGAGAAAATAGAAAACGACCTTAAGGACATCGCTGAAAGTTTAGGAGCCAAAGCAAGCATTTATTATCAAGATAAACCATTGGGAACCGGCCACGCCATTATGTGCGCCAAAGAGTCTTTAGAAGGCCCTGCGGTAATTGCTTATGCCGATACCTTGTTTAAAGCCGATTTTACTTTAGATAAAGATGCCGATAGTGTTATTTGGGTAAAGCAGGTAGACAATCCTTCAGCTTATGGAGTAGTGAAACTTAACGATAGCAAACAAATAACCGAGCTTGTTGAAAAACCAGCTGAATTTGTTTCAGATCTGGCGGTGATCGGGATTTATTATTTTAAAGAGGTGGCTGTTTTAAAAGAAGAGCTTCAAAAGGTATTAGATAATAATATCGTTCATGGCGGCGAATATCAGATTAATGATGGGATTAAAGCCATGCAGGCCAATGGGCTAAAATTCGTTCCGGGTAAAGTAGAGGAGTGGATGGACTGCGGAAACAAAAATGTAACCGTAGAAACCAATGGGCGTATGCTTAAATTTTTACACCAGGATGGTGAGAAACTCATCGCCGATAGTGTGAAAATAAAAGATGCTGAAATTACCGAACCTTGTTTTATCGGTGAAAATGTAGAACTGATCAATGCGAAGATCGGCCCAAATGTTTCTATTGGCAACGGAACAAAAATCGAGAATACCACTATAAAAAACAGTCTTATTCAATCTTTTGCTGAAGTGAAAAATGCAAACTTGAATAACGCTATGATTGGTAATTTTGCTAAATTCAATGGAGAGTTTACCGAAATCAGTATTGGTGATTATTCTGTATTGGAATAGTTATTGAACCCCAAATCTCAAAAACTTTGCTGAAACAGATCTTAATATTGGCCTTTTTTGCACACCTATATTTGGTGCCGGGAAAGGCCTTTGCTATAATTCAGCAACCCGAAGATAAAAATAGTGCCACTGTAAATAGTGATCTTGGAGAAGTAAACGATGATTTTCAAGAGTATTTTTTTGAAGCTTTAAAGCAACGCGGTATTGAAAATTACGAAAAAGCAAACGAAGCTTTGCAAAAATGCCTTGCTATAAACGACCAGAGCCCGGTGATACATTACGAAATCGCCAAAAATCATTATTCCTTAGAGGAATTTGAGCAGGCAAAAGCCTCTTTTCAAAAAGCACTAGATTTAAAACCGAACGATGAAAACATTCTTAGGGAGTATTATGAGAACGAAATTGCTTCGGTAGATTATGAAAGTGCCATACAAATACTTCAGAAATTAATTAAAATCGATACTAAATACCGCGAAGACCTTGCTGATTTATATATCCTAAGTGATCGCTATGACAATGCTTTATCCCTTATTGATAGTTTAGATATCCAATATGGCGAAAATGAGTATCGCACCCATTTACGTCGCCAAATTTATGCCCGTACCAATAATACAGATGCCCAGATAGCAAATTTAGAGAAAGCCATTAAAGATGATCCTAAAGAAGAGGAAAACTATCTTAACCTTATTTATGTGCTTAGTGATGAGGGTATGGAAGAGGAAGCTTTTAAAACGGCACAACAACTCTTAAAAGTTAGTCCCGGTTCGAGTTTGGCCCATTTGGCGCTGTATAAGTTTTATCTTAACAAAGATCAGCCAGAAGAGGCCATGCAGTCGATGCAGATGGTTTTTAAAAGCGAAGAGATCGATGCGGCTTCAAAATATAAGGTTTTAAATGATTTTTTATTATTTGTAAACCAAAATCCTCAATGGGAAAATGAGCTTATGGAAGTGAGTCAAATGCTTTCTAAGCAGGAAAACGAGCCCTCATTATATCGAAAATTGGGCGAATATTATCTTAAATCAAATAATAAAGCAGATGCCCTTCGTTATTTTGAAATGGGATTAAAAGAAGATCCGGCAAACTTCGAAATGATTAAAAACACGCTGATCCTTAGGATCGATTTAGAGCATTTTGAGAATGCGGAAAAATTAGCTTCAGAAGCTCGTGATATTTTCCCGGCACAGCCTATTTTTTATCTTTTAAATGGGGTTGCCTTAAATAAACTTAAAAATTATTCTGAAGCAGTCGAAATTCTTACTTTTGGATTGGATTTTTTAATTGAAAACCCACGGATGGAAGCCGATTTTTATCAGCAGATTTCGGTGTCTTACGCCGGGCTGGAAGATAAAGAGCGAGCGAATGAGTATAAAGCGAAAGCTATTAAAACCTTAAAAGAAGCAACTAAATGATCAAAAGAATAATATTTGCCCTTCTGTTAACGCTTAGTATTGCGGCCTGCGGAACCAAAAAAGTAGCATCTGGTTTCGAAAGGAGTAATGCAAAAGCAGCAGGTGTTATAAAGAATCATTACGATAAAGCCATACAGTTTAATACTTTGTCTGGAAAATTAAGAGCCACCTATCAGGATGCTGATAGGACCCAATCGGTAAATCTTAGTTTTAGAATGGAAAAAGACAAGGCCATTTGGATGAGTGCCAGTATTTTGGGATTCCCCATGGCCAAAGCCTATATCACTCCGCAAAAAGTTAGCTATTATGAAAAGGTAGGAAAAACCTATTTTGATGGCGATTTTAGTTTAGTAAGTCAGTGGTTAGGAACTCCTTTGGATTTTGAAAAACTTCAGAATTTGTTATTGGGTCAGGCTATTTATGATCTGCGAGAAGATGTGTATACTTTAAGTGAATCTCCAAGAGGTTTTCAATTACTTCCTAAGAAATCATCTGATGTAAAGAAGATGTTTATGTTAGATTCTGAAACCTTTAAAGCCAAAGCACAACAGTTAGCTCAGGATTCAAAAAATAGAAGTGTTACGGTAACTTACGGCGATTATCAGCGCGTTGCGGGCAGGCTTTTTCCTGAAACGATTACCATCATTGCAAATGAAGGTGGGGAAAGTACCAATATTACCCTGCAGTATCGTTCAATAGAGTTTGATGGAGAGGTAAGTTTTCCATTTAGTATTCCCTCCGGTTACGATGAAATTTCGGTAGAATGAGATTAGGTTTTTTTAAATATATTTTTTGTTTCGCTACTTTTTTAGTGGTGACCAGTTCTTTTGCTCAAAACACCCGGGAAGCTTTAGAGAAAAAAAGAATTGAACTTCGTAATGAAATCCGTCGAATTTCAGAATTAAGAACGAGTAACAAAAAGAAGGAAAAGTCGATTTTAAACGAAGTTCAGGATTTAAATCAACAAATAAAAAGTACAGAGAATTTAATAAAAGTCACTAATCAGCAGGCAAATCTTCTCACAAAGGAGATGAATGAAAATGAAGCTAGAATTGCCAAATTCAGAAAAGAGCTGGAAGAATTAAAAGCCGATTATGCCGAGATGATCAAAAAATCGTATCGTAGCAAATCGCAGCAAAGCCGAATAATGTTTTTACTTTCCTCTGAAAGCTTTTTACAGGCTTATAAACGGCTTCAATATTTAAAACAATACGCAGACTACCGTAAAGAGCAAGGTGAGCAAATAAAGACCCGTACGATGGATTTACAGCGTTTAAATAAGCGGCTTGCTTATCAAAAAGAAGAAAAGAATAAATTAATTGCTGAAAACAGGGCGACCAGGGCGCGACTGGAAGAAAATAAAAAGTCGCAACAGGAATTAATGAAAACCATTACTGCAAAAGAAAGCCAGTTCGCATCACAAATTAGAAAGACACAGCAAGAAATTGATGAAATAGAGCGTAAAATCGATGCCATGATTAAAGCTTCGATTGCAGAAACCAATAAAAAATCGGGTTCTTCCAAACGTGATGTATTCGAACTTACTCCTGAAGCAAAAGCTTTGGCGAAAGACTTTGCCAGTAATAAAGGAAAACTCCCCTGGCCAGTAGTGACGGGTACAGTAAGTATGAAGTTTGGTAAACAGCCCCATCCGGTAGTAAGTAATATTACTATAAACAATAGTGGAGTAAATATCGATACCGATAAAGGCGGAAAAGCCAGAGCCGTTTTTGAGGGGACCGTTAGTGAGGTACAGATTTTAAAAGGAGCTAACAAAGCCGTTATGCTTAGGCATGGTGATTATATCACCATTTACGATAATCTTGAAGAAGTTTATGTGCGTAAAGGTGACTATGTGAGCACAGGCCAGGATTTGGGAGTGGTGGCTACCAGTAAAAGTTCCGGAAAAACAACGCTTCATTTTTTAATCTTCCAAAATACCAAAAAGTATAATCCAGAAAGTTGGATTTTAAAACGCTAGTTTTTAGTTATTAACGCAACCTTTTTAGTAAATTGCATCTTACTGTTGTAATTTATAGCTATGAAAAAGAAATACTCGGTAGCCGCGATTAAATGCGCCGAGGCTTGCCTTAAGGTCGTTTATTTTTTTACGACGATTGCTTTTATTCATCTTTTTGGTTCGTGCAATAGCGACGATGTATTGGTTACCGAAAATAAACGAATGGCTGTTTTTGCCACTGTTTTAGATTCTAAGAATGTAGCTTTACCAGATATTCCAGTAAATGTTACGACCAATGCTTTTGAAGATTATAATATACTGGGAGCATCCCGCAGTAAAGCAGGCGGTAGCGTAGATTTTGTTTCTTTGGTTTCTTATAACCGGGGTGTAGCTATTAATTTTAATCCGGTTTCTTCAGCAGTTTATAATCCTAATTTTACCACCGTGAGTTATATCGATCCCAGGGAAATTGTGGATAGGGAACAACGTATTGATCTGGATGTGGTAAAGCTAAGTAGGGTACAGGATGTAAATGTTTCTATCAGCCTTTTATCACAGACCAGTAATCTAATTGTAAAAATTCAATATTATAAAAGTACACAGTCTTTTGCCTTAAATCAAAACATCGATCCTTTACTAATTCCTGAAAATATCACTAGTAATTACCTAAAATTGGATGAAGAAAACCCAACTTTTGAAAATTCATGGAAATTGCCGGTTGGTTCGCCCATCAAATTTTTTTATAAGATAGAAGATGAGATTCAAAAAGATACTACAATAACAGTAAATGCCACAACCAATAGTATTCACTTAGAATTTTAAATCGAAGAGCTTATTTTTTATTGATTTCCATCATAAATTTTTCAGATGAAAAACATATTACTTTTAGCCATAATATTAAGTTTCTCTTTAACAAACGCACAGCAGGATCAGTCTTTACCAAACCCACATCGAAACTGGTACGAGCCTGAAGATCCCGAAACCGTATTTTTTGGATTATCAACTTATTTTCCTATTGGCTTAAGCCATTCTAGTTTAAGTAATGATTATGAATTAAATGCCGGGATTCAACTTGAAGTTAATGTTTTTATCACCCCTCAATTTGTAGCCGGAGTGTATGGAAAATGGCATGAAGGAGAAGTAAGTAATATTGAAAAAATTGGAAATATAAGGGAAACCAATTTTAGCGAATATGGGGTAAGCCTGGGATATTATCAGGCCATAAATCGAGAATTTAACTACCTTATTACAGCAAATATTGGAAGTGTTTCCCTAAGGAATAGTGTTCCCTTTTCTCCCGGTTCCTTTCGTGAAAACGGAACCAGTTATAAATTAGGAGGAGAATTAGGGTATAGGTTTAATCAAACTATAGCAGTTTTTGCTAGAGTTTCCCCATATTATTTAAATCTTGATATTAATAATGCAGCTTATATGGATTATTTAAATAAGCACTTTTTAGTAGATGTTGGTTTTGGCTTACGGGTTCACTTACATAATCCAAACGGATAATTTTAAATAGCGAAGCCTTACTTGGTAAATAAAGCTTTAAGCTCGGTAGCATCATTGGGTTGCATTTTACCGGCAAGAACAAGGCTAAGTTGTTTTCTTCTTAAGGCAGCTGCGTACCGTTCTTTTTCCAGGTCGGTTTCCGGTTCTAATGGAGGGACGGGAACCGGAGCTCCGGTTTCGTCTACCGCAACAAACGTGTATATTGCTTCATTTGCTTTACTTCTAAGCCCGCTTTCTCGATCTTCTACCCATACATCTATAAAAATTTCCATAGACGATTTAAATGCCCTTGAAACGACTGCTTCAACTGTCACTACACTTCCTAAAGGGATCGCTTTATTAAAAGCTACATGATTAACAGAAGCGGTCACTACAATACGTCTACTATGTCTTCTGGCGGCGATACTGGCAGCACGATCCATACGAGCTAACAATTCCCCTCCAAATAAATTGTTTAAGGGATTAGTCTCGCTTGGTAAAACAAGATCGGTTAATGTAGTTCTAGAATCTTTTGGGTATTTAGAATTCATATTTGCCAATTTTTGGCAATAATAGTGAGCTTTTAGATAAATATCACTAAAAAAAGATTAAAGTTCCTCTACCAGTAACCAGGCGGCCTGATTTTCTCGTTTTAATTTATTTAATGCGTTTACCGCATCGCGCCTTGTTTGATGACTGGAAAAAACCACTTGATGAAGTCCGTATTTATTGGCGCCTATAAGTCGGGCTTTATAACCTTCTTCTTTAAGCTCTTCTACTTTTTTCTCTGCATTCTCTTCCACTCTAAAGGCTCCCGCAACCAGGTGAAAATTACCAGGTTGTTTTTCAACCTTAAATGTAATAGCGGGTAACGGATTATCGATTACAAAAGTAGCTTCGTGAATTTGTTGCTGTAACTTGTCTTCAGCTTCCTGTTGTTCAGCAATATTATGCTCGGCAACCTGATTGCTGTAGATATTTAAACCTGCAATACCCGATAAACCTAAAGCAAGAATTCCTACCGCAGCATATTTAAGAAATGCTGCTTTACGGTTTCTTCGTTCAGGAGTAAAGTGAATTGGTGCTTTCTCTTCGATTTTCTGAACCTGAGATTTGTAGACTTCACGCTGAATTTTTGTGGAATGAACCACATCCAGGCCAAAAGAATCGGCCAGATAATTTACTTTGTTAAAAGGTTCAAACTGAAGGGTATAATCTTCAGAAACAGTAAAAGCACCAATATTGGCAATCTCGGCTTTTTGCTGCTCTTTCAAAGCATTCTCCAGCTGATGTACAAAATCTGCAATTTTATTGAGCGCTGTAGTGTAGTTAATACTTTCAGCATCTGCGATATAATTAGCCAACAATCCGTCGTTTTTTACTAATTGACGGTTAAAGGATACAGTCTTCTTTGGCGGATAAAGATTATTAGTTGCTGCATCGATAAAAGCAGACTCTCTTTGAGATAGAAATGCACCAAATCCCGGTACGATAACACACTCGTAGCGGTAAAGTAAATCCTGTATGTAGTTAGCTATTTTCATAATTGCAAAAATAATACGAATGTGAAGTATATAAAAATAGCCAAACAATTTTTATTAACAAATCTTTTTTTGCGTAATTTTAGTTGAAAGTTTTGGCATGGATATTAACGATTTAAGATATGTGCTGGCATTGCAAAGAGCACCAAATCTGGGAGATAGGAGTGCAAAAAAACTTATTGCGAGACTGGGCAGTGCAGAGGCAATTTTTAAAGAAAAGAGACAAAGTTTATTGAAAATTGAAGGGATAGGCGAGCTTAAACTCCAGGCGTTGTTTGATCCGGCAAACTTTGAAGCGGCAGAGAAGGAAATTGAATTTATCAAAAATGAGCATTTAGAAACCCATTATTTCTTAGATGAGAACTATCCTGAAAAATTAAAACATTGCCATGATTCTCCTATTATATTGTTCTCCCGAGGAAATATTCAGCTTAATAATCGCCGAATTGTAAGTGTTGTTGGAACGCGAAAGATCACAAGTGCCGGGAAAACATTTGTGACGCAATTTATTGAGGAATTGAGTCCGCTTAATCCTATAATTGTTTCGGGGTTTGCTTATGGAGTGGATATTGCTGCGCATCGGGCAGCCATCGATTGTAACTTGCAAACCATAGGTTGTTTAGCACATGGTTTAGACCAGATTTATCCGAAACTACATGCTAAGTATGTAGATGATGTTTTGAAAAACGGTGGCTTTTTTAGTGATTTTTGGAGTAGTGATAAATTTGATCGGAATAACTTTTTAAAACGAAACCGAATTATCGCAGGTTTAAGTGAAGCTACCGTAGTTATTGAAAGTGCTGAAAAAGGCGGTAGTCTGGTCACTGCGGATATTGCAAATTCATATAACAGGGAAGTTTTTGCTGTGCCGGGTAGACCAGGTGATAAATATAGCAAAGGCTGTAATGAACTTATTAAATTGAATAAAGCTCATTTACTGGGTAGTGCAGCCGATTTGGTATATATGCTAGATTGGAAATTACATGAAGATGTTAAACCGGTACAGCAGCAATTATTTGTAGAATTGGATGAAGAAGAGCAGCAAATATATGACCTGCTAAAAGAAAAAGGCAAATCACAGTTAGACGCGATAGCACTTTATTGTGATTTTCCAACTTTTAAAACCGCTTCAATTTTATTAAATATGGAACTTAAAGGGGTGATTAGGCCTTTACCAGGTAAATTATTTGAAGCCATTTAGGATGTTTTCCTGATAATCGAGATGAAATTTTCCGATCCCATCGCGATGGGATCGGAAAAATAATCTTCTAAAAAGTACCTCATGAGCTTGCCCAGAGGTGTTTACTAATATCCTAATTTTTCGCGAACACGTTTTAAAACATCTTTAGCCACAGTTGTTGCTTTTTCTTTGCCAATAGCTAAGGCTTTATCTACCTCTTCAAGATTATTGATATAGTATTCGTATTTTTCCCGTGGCTCAGCAAAAGTTTCTTTTACCAGCTCAAATAAGGCCTGCTTCGCGTGTCCGTAGCCAAAACCACCGGCTTCATATTTTTGGCGTAGTTCTGCTGTTTGCGCTTCAGATCCTAATAATTTATAAATGTTGAATACATTACAGGTATCCGGGTTTTTTGGTTCTTCAAGCGGCGTACTATCGGTTTGGATACCCATAATTTGCTTTCTGAGTTTTTTATCGGTTTGAAAGATATTAACGGTATTATCTTTCGATTTACTCATTTTAGAACCATCAGTACCAGGAACATACAAAATATTCTCTTCTACTTTAGCTTCGGGTATTACAAAGGTTTCTCCCATTTTAGCGTGAAAACGAGAGGCTACATCTCTGGTAATTTCTAAGTGTTGTAACTGGTCTTTTCCCACCGGAACAATTTCAGCATCATATAAAAGAATATCAGCTGCCATAAGCATAGGATACGTGAAAAGTCCAGCATTAACGTCCTCTAAACGATCAGCCTTATCTTTAAATGAATGGGCTAACGTAAGGCGTTGATAAGGAAAAAAACAGCTTAAATACCAGGAAAGTTCACTGGCTTGCGGGATATCACTTTGTCTGTAGAAAACGGTTTTTTCGATATCAATACCGCAGGCAAGCCATGTTGCCGCCACAGAGTAGGTGTTGTTCCTTAACGTCTCAGCATCTTTAATTTGTGTTAGAGAATGCATATCCGCAATGAAAATGAATGAATCATTCTCTGGGCTGTTCGCCATTTTGATAGCAGGCATAATTGCCCCCAGTAAATTTCCTAAATGAGGAGTTCCTGTACTTTGTACTCCCGTTAGTATTCTAGACATGTACTTATTAAATTTTTATACAAAGGTACTTTTTTTGTGGAATTCACTTGATTGTATTTACTACTTTTGAAACCTATGCGATTTTTTAAAAATATTGCTATTGCGTTATGGAGAATATGGTTCTATGTATTACTCGTGGTACCTATTATCCTTATGCTTCCTATTCTAATTGTTTTTACCTCCTCAGAGCGATTTTATCCTCAGTTTTTCTTTTGTGCCAGGATGTGGGCAAAATTCATCATTTTTGGGATGGGCTTTTACCGGCGTACTCAGGGTAGCCACAAATTGGATAAAAATGGCAGTTATATGTTCGTAGCCAATCATTATTCGATGTTGGATATCATGTTAATGTTGGCCACCGTTAACCATCCTTTTGTATTCGTAGGTAAGAAAGAGCTGGCGAAAATTCCTATTTTCGGATTTTTCTACCGTAAAACCTGCATTTTGGTAGATCGTAAAAGTCAGCAAAGCCGCCAGGCGGTTTTTAACGAGGCCCAACGACGCTTAAAACAGGGGAATAGCATTTGTATTTTTCCCGAAGGTGGTGTACCCGACGATGAAAATATCATTTTAGATGAATTTAAAGAAGGGGCTTTTAAATTGGCTATCGATCATCAAATTCCTGTCGCGCCGTTAACGTTTCATGATACCAAGAAGCGCTTTTCGTATACTTTCTTATCGGGTAGTCCCGGTAAATTACGTGTTACTATCCATGATTTTATTCCTACAAAAGGAAAAACTCAGCAGGATCGTAAAGAACTTAAAGATAAAACCCATGAGATTATTTATGAAGAGCTAAAAAGTCCTAGTCTATAATACCTAGTTTAAGCATTTAGTTGGCTTGAATTTTTCTCATTCAAATTCATTTCATAAAAGAGATTTTAAATCTTGATTATCGAGTTAAAATTCAAAACTAAAACCGGTATAAACTCCAAAGAAATAAGGATTAACTCCATTTGTATTGCTAAAACTGTTTAACTGGTATTTAAAAGTAGGTTCTAAATTCAGTCTAAATTTATCATTTAGCTGATAATCTATACCCATCCCGATATTAGTGGTGAAACTAAGGCTTTCCAAATTGTTGGATTCTCCAAGTTCTATAGTACCGTTTTGGCCGTTAACGCTAACCGAGTTTTCATCTAAAAACAAGCTGCTGGCACCCCCGATTAATTTTAAGCCAATTTTTTTATCGATTAGATTGTATTCTATTTCTACCGGAACTTCAATATACCCAAAATTCTGACTCAAAGAACCGTTTTCTCTAGGCATATTTAAGCTGGGAACAAATCCATTTTCTTGACCGTCAAAAACTGGACTTGCAGGGGAGTTTTTAGAATTACTTGCAATTCTTATGTTCTCGCTTCCGGTATCGTAGCTAATGTTCGCCAGACTGCTGGAAGCTATAGCGTAATTATAAGCGATATCACGGGTTTGATAATTCATGCTTACCTTATTTATCCCGGATCGAATTTTTACTTTTTCTGACACTGCATAGGCCACCTTAACACCGTATGCCATGGTTACTTCGCTACTGGTCTGATTAGATGCAAAAGAAGGATCTATAGGGTTTCCACTTCCTAAATTATCATAATAAACCGGCGCTGCAAAGGGAGAAATACTTACTTTACCTTTTTTAGAAGCTGTTTTTACTTCTTCTGAAGTTGCTTCCTGGTTTTTCTCTTTTTCGAAAAGCGCCACGGCATTTTCATAGTCCTCATCGGCTTTTGTTTTGACAGAATCAATAGCGGTAATCTGATCTTCCCCAGTTTTATTTACCAAGGAGATAACGTCAGTTGATTTACTTTGATTTTCGGTAGCTTTATCTTCATTTTTATGATCAAGATGAGCTAAATCCTGTTCGTTTTTTGACTGATGAGAAGTGATATTCGATGACTTTATGTTCGTTTTTTCTGAAGCTGAATTATTAGAGGGTGTATCGCTACCAGAAATAGTTTTTGATGTCTGGTTGGCCACAGCACCTGAAGGTATTAAGGCATCCTGCCTCTGTTCAGCTTTTTTAGTTGTTTTACTAGAATTTTTAGACGTTTCAGTGATTTTTTCTAATGTTTTATTAGCCGTATTTAAAATAGAATCCGAAGGTGTTTTAATACTGGGGAGTTGGGATTCTTCGATATCAAATGTGATTTGGGGTTCAGTAAAATTTGCGGGACTGTTTTGTAAAAAATATACACCGGCCAGAATAATGGCCAAAACAGCTGCAACACCACCCAGTTTGTACCAGAGTGGTAGGATTACAGGTTTTTTCTCTTGTTTTTCCTGTAATTTTTCTGCGATATTTTTCCAGACGCCCTCTTTGGGAGTGTGTTCAAAATCTTTGAACTTCTCCTGAAAAAGTCGGTCTATATTCTTTTTCTCTTTCATAGGGTTTTTGCAGAAGAATTATGTTGATTACTTTCTATGCTTTCTTTTAATAAACTACGCGCTCTCGATAAATTTGATTTAGAAGTTCCTTCAGATATTTGTAGTATTCCGGCAATTTCTTTGTGGGAATAACCGTCTAAAACATACATATTAAAAACTTCGCGATAACGCTGTGGTAACTGTTGTACTATGCTAAGCAGAAAATCCAACGGTAGTGAAGATTCTTCGTACTCTACCGTTGTTTCTTCTATTTGATCTTCGTTTGATATGCTATATAATTTTTCTTTTCTGTATTTCTGTAAAGTAGTATTTATCATTATGCGTTTCATCCAACCTTCAAAAGAACCCTGATGTTTGTATTGACCAATTTTATCAAAAATGGTCAAAAAGCCATCTTGCAGGTTATCTTCGGCCTGTGCATAGCTATCAGAATACTTTAGGCACAGGCCAAACATTTTACCGGCATATAAGCGGTACAGTTCTTCCTGTGCCTTAATATCATTTTGCTTACATCTTTTTATGAGCTTTTCTAGCGACAAAAAGTTATGTTTGGTTTAGTTGGTTTTACTCGATAATCGAGGTTAAGTGCTTCGATGCTTCAAAATTAAAAGCAATGTTTTAACGCAAGCCTTATGGTAATCTCTTATTAGACTCTATTCCTGTGTTGGTTCTTCGTTTTCTTCAGGTTTTCCAACAGGAACGGTGATATCCAGATACTTTGCTTCTTCGTTTTCTTCTCCGATCCAAAAATGAAAAATATATTCGGTATTCTCATTTCCGGTAATCACAATATCTTTTAATGTTCTTTCCTGCTCGGTGGCCTCATCACAATCTGTCCTGTCCAGGTATCTTGCGGTAACCGCAAAAACATAAATATCCCGTACATTACCATTAATCTCTCTATTTATGTCAAAGCCATAAAATTGCTCACATCCGTTTGCCGGCATGTAATTAATGGGAAAATTATAAATTTCACCGGTCTCAAAATAATCCGGCAATTGGGCATCTGTAATTTCAGCTAAGCTAAGTGATAGGGATGAACCATCATCATCTATCGAGCATCCGCTTAGGGTACAGATACATGCTAAAATTAATACTATTCTTTTCATTAAGCTAAACAATTATTTTTTAGTGTTTTGTATTATCTAGATACATTAGGATTTAAAAGGTTGCGTACCCTAAATAAAAAAAAGCTGAAATTTTAAAACTTCAGCTTTTAATATAAAAACTACTATTGTATTTCCATTAGCTTACTCTGTAGTTTCTTCGGGGGTGTCCTCTGGTTCACCAACTAATATATCTCTTGTTAAATATTTAGCAGTATGATCTGTATTTGTTCCACTCAAAAAGTTAAACCGAATCACCTCGTATTGATCAGAATTTAATTTAAAATTTTCTGTCCAATTGGTAGTTTTGATAAGTCCGGTGTCTGTACAATTTGCCACATTATTAGGATCGTAGGAAACGATGGCATTTACATAAAATTCGAATATAGAATCGTGCTCCTGGTGTGGTCTTCCATTATATTCAAAGCTGCTAAAAGTATTGCAATCGCTACCGATATCGTAAGTGATATCAATTTCGTATTCTTCATCAACGATAAAATATGCCGGTAATGTCGCATCCAGGATTTCAACATAGGTGTACGAAATACCTGGGCCATCATCATCGATATTACAGGCAGCAAAGCTAAAAGCTATGCTTAGGACTAGTATAATTTTCTTCATTTTAATTAAGGCTTTTATTATAGATGGTTATTTTTAAAAAGGTTGCGTGTTTAAAACAAAAAAGCTGAAATTTTTTAAAATTCCAGCTTTTTATAACTATTATTGGTTCTATTAATTTACTCTGCAGGTTCTTCAGGTGTTGCTTCTGGTTCTCCTACGGGTACATCTACCGTTAAAAATTCATATTTATTAGTTGCAGAATTAATTCCGTTTACAAAGCGAAATCTAACGCTCTTATAGCGATCCTCATTTGACGTAACTTTACTTAAGTTAAAATCATTCTGAAGAATGGATTTTGTTTGTGTTAAACTTCCTTCTTCGTTACATTCTGTAACATTAGGATCGTATGAAGTTAAGGCCACTATATCAACAACTAATGTGTCTTCAGCATCTTCCATTTCGTAAAATTGCCCATTAAAATCTACAAATTTATGGCAGGCATCTGGTAATTCAAAAGTAGCTTTTAAGTCGTAAGTTTCAGAATATTCAATAAAAGCAGGCAAATTATGTCCTGTGATTTTAGCATATTGATAAGCTATGCTTGGCCCATCATCATCATTACAACTAATTAAACTTACTGCAAGAGCCAGAAATAAAATTAAACTGGTTTTTTTCATTTTGTTTTTGGGTTTTGTTTTTTTGTAGATGAATCATTCTGTTAAAGGTTGCGTAGAAAATGCATAAAAAAATCCCCAGGTAGGGGATTTTTTATAACAAAATGGTTTATAATAATTTAAGCTTCTTCCTTGGCCACTTTAATGGCGTCTTTTATTTTAACTTCTAACTCATCCATTAAATCTGGATTGTCTTTTAAAATAGTTTTTACCGCATCACGACCCTGCCCAAGTTTAGTGTCTTCGTAGCTAAACCAAGATCCACTTTTCTTAATGATTTCGTAGTCTACGCCTATATCGATAATTTCACCAATTTTAGAAACTCCTTCCCCATACATAATATCGAACTCAGCGGTCTTAAACGGTGGAGCTACTTTATTCTTAACCACTTTAACCCTGGTTTTATTACCCATTACTTCACTACTGCTATTTTTAATTTGCGTAGAACGTCTAATATCTAAACGTACAGAAGCATAAAATTTTAGCGCATTACCGCCTGTAGTTGTTTCTGGGTTTCCAAACATTACCCCAATTTTCTCACGAAGCTGGTTAATGAAGATAACGGTACAGTTGGTTTTACTGATCGTTGAGGTTAATTTTCTAAGTGCCTGAGACATTAAACGGGCATGAAGGCCCATTTTTGAATCGCCCATTTCTCCTTCGATCTCACTTTTTGGTGTTAATGCCGCGACCGAGTCGATTACAATAATATCAATAGCTCCAGATCTAATCAAATTATCTGTAATTTCTAAAGCCTGTTCTCCATTATCTGGCTGAGAAATAATTAAGTTTTCAATATCAATACCTAGTTTTTCAGCATAAAAACGATCAAAAGCATGTTCGGCATCAATAAAAGCGGCGATCCCGCCACTCTTTTGTGCTTCTGCAATAGCATGTAACGTAAGTGTAGTCTTACCAGAAGATTCTGGTCCGTAAATTTCAATAATTCGCCCTCTTGGATAACCACCTACGCCTAAAGCAAGGTCCAAACCTAAAGAACCGGTAGAAATCGAAGGGATATTTTCAATTGCCTGATCTCCCATTTTCATTACCGTTCCTTTCCCATAGGTTTTATCCATTTTATCAAGGGTAAGTTTCAGTGCTTTTAGTTTTGCGTCTTTTTCTTTATCGTTACTCATTTTTATTCTCCTTTTTTTGCAAGTTGCTAAATTACTATAAGTTTTACTAGGTCACAATTTTAAATGCTCAGGATTATCCACTCTGCGATTTTTCTTCAAAAAGGCTTAAATAATTTATCGATTTTGAAGGCTAAACTTCGAAAGTTTGGAGGTGTTTAAATGTAACCAATAATTGAAAGATATGTATCTTTGCACCCCATAATTTTATTAAAAATGACGAGTACAGGAAAGATAGAACTTATGGCGCCGGCCGGGAATTTTGAGTCTTTGCAGGCGGCATTGGATAATGGCGCTGATTCCATTTATTTTGGAGTAGAACAGCTGAATATGCGAGCCAGGGCAAGTATAAATTTTACACTAAATGATTTGCCAGAGATCGCTAAGCGTTGTGAAGCTAAGCGAGTACGTACTTATCTAACACTAAACACAATTATTTATGATCACGATCTTTCGATTGTAAAAACCTTACTCGATAAAGCAAAGGCTGCAAACTTAACTGCAGTTATTGCTATGGACCAGGCGGTTATTGCTTATGCCAGACAGATAGGTATGGAGGTTCATATTTCTACCCAAATTAATATTACTAATATCGAAACGGTTAAATTTTATGCCCTTTTTGCCGATACGATGGTGTTAAGTAGGGAATTGAGCTTACGGCAGGTAAAGAAAATTTGTGATCAGATAGAAAAAGAACAAATAAAAGGGCCTTCTGGAAACTTAGTTGAAATCGAAATTTTTGGTCACGGAGCTTTATGTATGGCGGTTTCAGGAAAATGCTATTTAAGTTTGCACTCTCATAATTCTTCTGCTAATCGTGGTGCATGTAAGCAAAATTGCCGAAAAAAATATATGGTGATCGATCAGGAAAGTGGTTTTGAAGTAGAATTGGATAATGAGTATATGATGTCTCCAAAAGATCTTTGCACCTTAGATTTCTTGGATCAGGTGATCGATGCCGGGACTAAGGTTTTAAAAATCGAAGGTCGTGGTCGTGCACCAGAATATGTTGCCAAGGTGATTAAAACCTATCGCGAAGCCATTGATGCTTATTATGCAGAAACCTACTCCAAAGAAAAAGTTGACACTTGGATGGAAGAGCTAAAGAAAGTATATAATCGTGGATTTTGGAGTGGCTACTATTTAGGTCAAAAACTGGGGGAATGGAGTGATGGCTCAGGATCGCACGCCACTCAAAAGAAAGTATATGTAGGTAAAGGAATGCACTATTTTCCTAAAGCTAATATAGGCGAGTTTAAGATCGAAGCCTACGATATCAAATTGGGCGATACACTTTTAATCACCGGGCCAACCACCGGTGCGCAGGAAGTAGAACTTTCTGAAATGCTGGTTAACGACGAGCAATTGGAGACAGCATCAAAAGGGGATTCCTGTACTATAAAATTACCTTTTAGAATAAGAAATTCAGACAAACTATATAAAATAGTTAAGGCCTAATGGTAGTAGTAACTTTACAGAGGGATAAATGTATAGGTTGCAATTATTGTGTAGAGATGGCACCTTCAGAATTTCAGATGTCTAAGAAAGATGGGAAGAGTGTTTTATTACATTCTAAAGAAAAAAAGGGCTTTTATACCCTTAAATCCCACGATGATAGTATCTTTGCCGAATGTTTGCAGGCTCAAAATGCCTGTCCGGTAAAAATAATTACCGCTAAAAAACTATAATATTTCTTTAATTCTTAAAATTAGTATAGCATGCAACTGTACAATAAACTAAGCGCTAAAGAAAGAGAAGCATTGATCGAGGAAGCCGGTGAAGACAGGCTTACGCTCTCTTTTTATGCCTACGCAAAAATAGGCAACCCTAAACTTTTTAGAGATCATCTTTTTGTTGCCTGGAATTCGATGGATGTGCTGGGAAGAATCTATGTAGCCCACGAGGGAATAAATGCCCAGCTTTCTGTCCCTGCTAAAAGATTCAATGAATTCAAAGAATTTATAGATAACATTTACTTTTTAGAAGGATGCCGACTTAACATTGCGATCGAGCAGGATTCAAAATCTTTCCTTAAACTAAAAGTGAAAGTTCGGGATAAAATTGTGGCCGATGGCTTAAATGATGCAAGTTTCGATGTTACCAATAAAGGCATTCACGTAGATGCCGCCACTTTTAACCAATTATTAGATGATCCCAATACGGTTTGTGTGGATATGAGAAACCACTATGAAAGTGAAATTGGTCATTTTCAGGGGGCGGTTACTCCAGATGTGGATACCTTTAGGGATTCTTTGCCAATTATAGAGAAAGATCTTGAAGAACACAAAGAAGATAAAAATCTGTTGATGTACTGTACCGGTGGAATTCGTTGTGAAAAAGCGAGTGCATATTATAAGCATCGCGGTTTTCAAAACGTTTATCAATTAGAAGGCGGAATCATAGAATATGCCCGCCAGGTGAAAAACCAACAGTTAGAGAACAAATTTATTGGTAAAAACTTTGTGTTTGATCATCGTCGATCAGAGCGAATTAGCGACGATGTGATCGCCCATTGCCACCAATGCGGAAAAGCCTGTGATACCCACGTAAATTGTGCAAATGAAGCATGTCACTTACTTTTTATCCAATGTGAAGAATGTGCCATGGAAATGAATAATTGTTGTAGCGAAGATTGTATGAAGGTAAATGCCCTTCCCTATGAAGAGCAAAAAGAGCTTAGAAAGGGAAAGCGAAATAGTAATAAAATTTTTAAAAAAGGCCGCTCTGAAGTTTTAAAATATAAGAGTTAAGCCTGGGTTCTATCTGGTGATGCCAATTAATATTGGTATCTTTACTGTTTAAGAACTTATTTATGAACCTAAAGGAGCGTAATTATAAAGCCGAATTTTTGAAATAGACCTTTGAGGTGCCGGGATTTAGAAGTGAGATGATGGTCGGTATATCGGGTGATTTTTAAAAATGAGATTCGGTTTTTTAGTACTCCTTATCAAGATATAAAACATTTATGGCGTGTAGCAGTTGCTCTACCGATAAAGACGGTAAGCCTAAAGGATGTAAAAGTAATGGAACCTGCGGAACAGATAGTTGTAATAAACTTACAGTTTTTGACTGGCTCTCTAATATGTCCCTTCCAAACGGAGTAGAACCTTTTGACTGTGTTGAAGTACGTTTTAAAAACGGCAGAAAACATTTCTTTAAAAATACTGAGAATCTTAGCCTAAGTATGGGCGATGTGGTAGCTACCGAAGCTTCACCAGGCCACGATGTAGGTATGGTGAGTCTTACCGGGGAACTGGTAAGAATCCAGATGAAAAAGAAAAAAGTCACTCCAGATAGTGAGGAAGTTTTAAAAATTTATCGCAAGGCCACCCAGAAGGATATTGAAGTTTGGGAAGAAGCCCGTGCTCGAGAAGAAAAGATTAAGACCCGTGCCAGGGAAATCGCTATTCGATTAAACCTTAGCATGAAGATTAGCGATATCGAATTTCAGGGTGATGCTTCAAAAGCAACCTTTTATTATACTGCAGATGATCGTGTAGATTTTAGGCAGCTGATCAAAGAATTTGCCCGAGAGTTTAATACCCGTATAGAAATGCGCCAGATAGGCCTTCGCCAGGAAGCAGCAAGACTTGGAGGTATAGGTTCTTGTGGGCGAGAATTATGTTGTTCTACCTGGTTAACAGATTTTAGATCTGTAAGTACCAGTGCGGCAAGATATCAGCAATTGTCTTTAAACCCGCAAAAACTTGCTGGCCAGTGTGGGAAGCTAAAATGTTGTCTTAATTACGAATTAGATACCTATCTGGAATCCCTTAAAACTTTTCCTAAGTCAGATATCAAACTTCATACAAAAAAAGGTACCGCGGTATGTCAGAAAATTGATATTTTTAAAGGCTTTTTATGGTATGCTTATGAAGGTGAATGGATGACGTGGCATAAACTCACCGTAGATCAGGCAAATCAAATTATTGAAGCGAATAAAAAAAGGGAAAGTATCGGCAGCCTGGAAGAGTTTGAAGTGATGCTTCAAATGGAGGAAGAACAACCCGATTTTAACAATGTTGTTGGTCAGGATAGTCTAACAAGGTTCGATAATCCACATCCTAAAAAGAAACGTAGAAATAAAAAAAGAAGAAAGAAAAATAAACCATCTTCCTCGAGAAATGAGAAGTAATTTTATTTTGATTTTAGCTATTTCAAGCCTGTGTTTTTGGAGTTGTGATTCCAAAATGGTTTATGATGAATATAAATCTGTAAATCAATGGAATAAAGATTCGATTGTTTCGTTTGATATAGGAGAATTAGATTCTTTAAAAGCATACAATTTATTTATAAATATTAGGAATAACAGCGAGTTTAAGTACAGTAACCTGTATTTGATTACTGAAATTCAGTTCCCAAAGGGAAAAGTAATTAGTGATACCTTAGAATACGAAATGGCTAGACCAGATGGAGAATGGCTTGGTACGGGATTTGGTGATGTAAAGGAAAATAAACTTTGGTATAAAGAACATGTCAGGTTTACAGAACCTGGGGAATATCGGGTAAATATTAGGCACGCCATGAGAATAAATGGTGAGGTAAATGGAATACAAAATTTAGACGGCATCACAGATGTTGGTTTCAGAATAGAAAAAACGACACAGAATAATTAGAGCAAATGGCTGAATCTCGTAAAAAGCAAACTAAACCTAAGCAAAGTAATCGTAAGTATATCATTGGTTTCTGGACCCTTTTTGGTGTTGGGGTTCTGGCGGTTATCTTTTTCTTTTTATTAGCAGGATGGGGTGTTTTTGGTAAAATGCCCACTTTTGAAGAATTAGAAAACCCGGAAACCAACCTTGCAACCGAGCTAATTTCTTCAGATGGGGAAACTTTAGGTAAATATTACAGGGAAAATCGTACACCAATAAAATATGACGACCTTCCTCAGCATCTAGTGCAGGCGCTCGTAGCTACAGAAGATGAACGTTTTTATAAACACGCTGGTATCGATGCACGTGGTACGGTGCGTGCAGCAGTTTATCTTGGAGCCAAAGGTGGGGCAAGTACTATTACTCAGCAGTTATCAAAGCAGTTATTTACAGAAGACTTTTCTACCGATAATACTTTTGAGCGCGTACTTCAGAAAATGAAAGAATGGGTAATTGCTACTCGTTTAGAAAGACAATACACCAAGGAAGAGATTATTACCATGTATTTGAACAAATACGACTTCCTTTATCAGGCGGTGGGCGTTCGTTCAGCTTCCCGAATTTATTTCGATAAAGAACCCAAAGATCTGAAACCTGAAGAGTCTGCCGTGTTAGTAGCAATGCTTAAAAATTCGGCATTATATAATCCGGTACGTCGCCCCGATTTAGTAGAGAATCGAAGAAATCAGGTTTTTGTACAGATGTATAAAAATGGTTTTTTAACCGAGCAACAAAAGGATTCTTTGCAACAAACAGAGATGAAAATAACTTTTTCTCCTGAAGGTCACGACGATGGAATTGCTACTTATTTTAGAGAATATACGCGACAATTTTTAACAGATTGGATTGAAGAAAATCCCAAGCCAGATGGTGAAAAATATAACCTGTATCGCGATGGTTTAAAAGTATACACCAGTATCGACTCTAAAATGCAGGAATATGCCGAAGATGCGGTAACAAAGCATTTAGCTCATATTCAGCAGGAATTCGACCGTCAGAATAAAAATAATAGAACATCTCCTTTTAGGGATATCGATCAAAGTATGATCGATAATATCATTAACGGATCTATAAAAAGATCGGCCAGGTATAGCAAAATGAAAAGGGAAGGGAAGTCTGAAGAAGAAATTTTAGCTTCTTTTGATGAGCCTCGTGAAATGCGTATTTTTTCCTGGAAAGGTGATATTGACACTACAATGACACCAAGAGATTCTATTAGATATTATAAGTCCTTTCTACAGGCGGGCTTAATGTCTATGGATCCTACAACCGGTGAAGTAAAAGCATGGGTAGGGGGTACAAACTTTAAACACTTTAAGTACGATCACGTAAAGCAGGGAAAACGTCAGGTAGGTTCAACATTTAAACCTTTTGTATATGCTACCGCAATCGATCAGCTTAAAATGTCGCCTTGTGATACACTGCCATTAAACAGGTTTACCATTCCGGCGGGTAAATACGGTAATATTAAAGACTGGTCTCCAAGAAATTCAGGAAGTGGTGACGATGTATATTCCGGCATGATGAGCTTAAAAGAAGCTTTGGCAAATTCAGTCAATACCGTTACCGCAAGGGTAATCGATAAAACAACTCCGGGTAACGTAATAAGTCTAATTTCAAAATTAGGAATAGATACTGAAGGTTTCCCAACCGGGCCTGCTATTGCTCTTGGAACCGCAGATATTAGCCTATATGAAATGGTATCGGCTTACAGCACTTTTGCAAATAAAGGTGTTCGTGTAAAGCCAGTGCTTATTACTCGTATCGAAGATAAAAACGGAACTGTTTTATTCCAAAATGTACCAGAGACTTACGATGTAATGAGTGAAGAAGCGGCTTATGTTACTGTAAACCTAATGGAAGGAGTAACACGCTATGGTTCGGGAGCAAGGTTAAGAGGAACTGGAAGGGAAGTCCGTTTAGATTACCAAAGAGCAGTTACAGGATATCCTTATGATTTTAAAAATCCAATTGCAGGAAAAACGGGAACAACACAAAACCAAAGTGATGGTTGGTTTATGGGTATGGTACCTAATCTGGTAACCGGAGTTTGGGTTGGTGCCGAAGATCGTGCCGTGCATTTCCCGGGAATTACTTATGGACAGGGAGCAACAATGGCCTTACCTGTTTGGGGAATGTATATGAAAAGTGTCTATGCAAACGAGGATTTAAATATCTCTCAGGATGACTTTGAAAGACCAGAGAATTTATCGATCTCGGTAGATTGTGCTACTTACGGAAAATCTAATAATCCAGATAGTGGAGCAGTAGAAGAGCTGGATTTCTAAAAATATCTACAGCGGTTTTTACCCTAGATTATTCACGACAACTAAAAGCTCAGATGGTGTATTCGATCTGGGCTTTTTTATGCTTTCTTCGGAAGAGAAAAATAGTTGTTTCCAATTTTAAATGTGTGGAATGAATCATAATAAGTTATATCACGCCTAAACTTGATTCAGGGTCTCATCTTCAAGATTTTCTTTCTCAATAGAATATGAGATTACAGATCAAGTCTGGAATGACAAAAACATCAAGGTATTACAAATTACAGATTAAAGATATTCAATTATGAATATCACATAATTTATTAAGGACTTTTTAAAATATTGTAATTATCTTGAAATTTCTCTATTTTTAAAGGAAAATAGCAATCAATGATTAGTAAAACAGTAAATAACGTTGCAGAAGCTTTAGAAGGGGTTCATGATGGGATGACGTTTATGCTTGGTGGTTTTGGGTTAAGCGGAATTCCGGAGAATGCCATTTCAGAATTAGTGCGGTTAAACATTAAGAATTTAACCTGTATTTCCAATAATGCCGGTGTTGATGATTTTGGATTGGGGCTTTTACTTCAGAAGAAACAGATTGATAAAATGGTGTCTTCTTATGTAGGCGAAAATGCTGAATTTGAACGACAAATGTTAAGCGAAGAGCTGGAAGTCGAGTTAATTCCGCAGGGAACATTAGCAGCGCGATGCCAGGCAGCACAACAGGGATTCCCGGCAATTTATACGCCTGCCGGTTATGGAACCGAGGTTGCCCTTGGAAAGGAAACCAGAGAGTTTGATGGTAAAATGTATGTTTTGGAGGAAGCCTTTAAGGCCGATTTTGCCTTTATCAAAGCATGGAAAGGCGATAAGGCGGGGAATCTGATTTTTAAGGGAACTGCCAGAAATTTTAATCCGGTGATGTGCGGTGCTGCAAAAGTTACAGTTGTTGAGGTAGAAGAACTGGTAGAGCCAGGCGAACTGGATCCTAATTTTATCCATATTCCCGGAATATTTGTACAACGTATTTTTGAAGGTAAAAATTACGAAAAACGAATCGAGAAAAGAACGGTAAGAGAAAGATAATATGATGATAAGATAATGCGAAAATGTGCTAATACGTTGATGAAATTGGAGTACAGAAAAGAAAATATTATTTTAAAAATATCCGTCGAGTTCGCTCTAGGGATAATCGATTACTCTGAACAACTAAAAGTGCATAAGCATTATGAGATTGCTTCTCAACTTATAAGAAGTGATACTTCGATTGGAGCAAATATTTGGGAAGCACAATCTTCAGAAAGCCGAAAAGATTTTGGACATAAGCTAAAAATAGCCGACAAGGAAGCAAAGGAAGTTGAATACTGGCTTTTACTTTGTAAGTCTTCAGAACATATTAAAAATTATGATGAAGAATTGGACGGAAGATTACTTTCAATTCAAAAACTTCTTAGTCGAATAATTTCAACAAATAAAAGCAGAGGATAATTTAATTGTCAAATTATCACATCATCAAATCAACACATTAAACTAATGTTAGACAAAAACGGAATAGCACAACGTATAGCAAAAGAGGTAAAAGACGGGTTTTATGTAAACCTGGGGATTGGAATCCCAACTTTGGTAGCCAATTTTGTGCGTGATGATATACAGGTAGAATTTCAGAGTGAAAATGGGATTTTGGGGATGGGCCCTTTTCCATTAGAAGGCGAAGAAGATGCCGATTTAATTAATGCAGGTAAACAAACCATTACCGCGCTACCGGGAGCAAGTTTCTTCGATTCAGCTTTAAGCTTTGGGATGATTCGGGGAAAACATGTAGATCTTACAATTTTGGGTGCTATGGAAGTTGCTGAAAATGGAGATATTGCGAACTGGAAAATTCCCGGAAAAATGGTAAAAGGTATGGGAGGCGCGATGGATTTAGTAGCTTCTGCAGAGAATATCATTGTCGCTATGATGCATACGAATAGAGCCGGAGCATCGAAACTGCTTAAAAAATGTACACTTCCTTTAACCGGAGTAGGCTGTGTTACTAAAATTGTGACCAATCTGGCCGTGATTGAAGTAACCGAAGACGGATTTAAACTTTTAGAAAGAGCTCCGGGAGTAAGTGTAGACGAAATTAGAGCCGCAACAGAAGGTGAACTTGTTGTTGATGGAGAAATCCCTGAGATGAAATTATAAGGGAACAGTACTGATTTCTGAATCTTTTAGAAGAGCTTCCTGTTTTAAACGCAAAAGGATTTGTGCAATTGCGACCACATCGCGTTCACAATACTTAATAATGCGTTGGACATCATTTTCAGTATAAAAAACCTCATAAACCTGTGAACCTTCAATATCGTTTTTAGGGGAAGGAATGCCAAGCACGTTGGTAAGTAATTTTAGTGAAGTGAAATGTTTATAATCCCCAAAACGCCAAAGTTCCATAGTGTCCAGATGCGGAATTTCCCAGGGTTTTCTACCTATAATGTTTAATTTTTCAGGAAGTTCGATATTATGGATAATCATTCGTCGGGCAATAAACGGGAAATCAAATTCTTTTCCGTTATGAGCGCAAAGCAAATGATAAGGCTTACTAAAATGTTCATTTAAAAGACTGCTGAAATCGATTAAAATCGACTTTTCTTCGCCCCAAAAAGTTTTAAGTCGGAAATTCCGTATCCCATCTTTCAGACTTAAAAATCCAACTGAAATACATACAATCTTACCAAACTCCGCCCAAATTCCAGCTCGAGGATAAAAATCAGTCGGAGAATGCTCATCTTTCCTAATATATTTTGTTTTTTCAGTCCATAGTTGCTGTTTAGTTTCATCCAAATCCTCAAAAGAAGCATATTCAGGAACGGTTTCAATATCCAGAAACAAAACATGTTCTATATTAAATTTTTGAAGTTCCATGTGTTCTGATTTTCAGTATTTTAAGTTATACTTTTGTTTTCTAAAATCAAAATCTACTTTTTTAATTGCTAATTGGTATTAATTATCTTTTTGCTAGCTAAGCCCTTATTTAAATCTTGATTATCCGATAAAATTAGGGATCTAAGGCTTAAATTTGTGGACAAATCATCTTTGTAAAAGAAAATAATGTATAAACCTATGAAGAAATTAATGCTGGTTATGAGCTTAGTGTTTAGTGGTACTTTTGTATTTGGGCAAAAAACAATGACACCCGAAAAATTATGGCAAGTAGAACGAATTAGTGTTTTAGGACTAGATAAAAATGGGGAACAGTTATTCTATAAAGTTTCGATCCCTAATATCGAAGAGAATGATTATACGTCTAAATATTATCAGATTCCTGCAGAGGGTGGTACCGCAAAAGAGATTAATAAGGAAGAAGTGACTTTAGCCAATGATAAGAATATCTCCCCTAATGGGGAATACCAACTTTTTAATAAAGAAGTTCATATCGAAGATGTACAATCCAAAGATATTTATAAGAATTTAGACAAGTCTGATGCGTATGTATATTCAGATTTAGATATTCGTCACTGGGACACCTGGCAAAACGGAAATTACTCGCATGTATTCTATAAAAAAGTTGGGGAAGAAGACAGTGAAGGAATAGATATTATGCCTGATGAGCCCTATTACACCCCACAGAAACCTTTTGGGGGTGAAGAGGATTATTGTTGGTCTCCAGACGGTAAAAGTATTTATTACGTATCTAAAAAGCTAAAAGGTAAAGATTACGCGATAAGCACAAATACCGATATTTATAAGTACAACCTGGAAACAAAAGAAACCGAAAATATCACTGAAGAGAATAAAGGGTATGATACCAATCCTGCTTTTTCTTCTGAAGGTGCTTTAGCCTGGTTGCAAATGAAAACAGATGGATATGAAGCTGATAAAAATGATATTGTTGTTTTAGAAAATGGCGTAAAACAAAACCTTACGGCCAATTGGGACGGGACGGTAAATAGCTTTTTATGGGCTAAAAACGGAGAGGAGATTTATTTCACTGCCCCGGTAGATGGAACTATTCAGTTATTCAAAGTGAAT
>Ga0208014_1000099_pt1 | contig 51605 bp, 44 predicted proteins | sample 25_taG_FD_184099 | JGI IMG/M metagenome (GOLD analysis project Ga0208014, IMG submission 184099) | Marine viral communities from Cariaco Basin, Caribbean Sea - 25_WHOI_OMZ (SPAdes) (version 2) | ecosystem: Environmental > Aquatic > Marine > Oceanic | place: Caribbean Sea: Cariaco Basin...
GCTTGCTGCTGTTCTGGCAGTAGAACCGGCAACAAATAACTCGATTAGTCTGCTTTGTTTATACCAACTTAGTTTACTCTTTCTCATAGTGTTATCCTAAATAATTTTGCTTATCTAGGACAGCCCCTAAAAAAAAGCCAACTTGTCATCGAAGACAGTCATCATGTTTTGTGTGATGACGTTACTAGCGTTGCCATGGACAATAAAAAATCTTTAGAGCAAAGCCTTGAAGAGAGTGTTCCCAAATCGGTTATACATGAGTGTTACGTGTTGGTTTTTGATAGCATTGTCAATCGTAAGGTGTTTTTACCGGGCTATAAATCTAACCTATTGTACTCGATAAAGAAGTACGTTCCAGTGACAGTACTAAAGAGATTTAATAGTACTGAGCAAGATTATATTTTTGAACAGGTTTTTGGAAAATTTATCAAAGCAGGACTTATTAGCCTTGATGAAAATGAAGAAAAATTAATTTATAAAATAGATAGTCAAGGAATATTAGATTTAGTCACTGATCAAGTTTTACGAAGTAAGGCAAAAGAAATTGATGGATTGAATAATGTGATCAAGCAAAAACTTGCAAGTTATCGCCAAGCAAATAGTCAGGATCAAATTGATTTAGTTGTAACTTACCTCAAAAAAAAGGCAATAATAAAACAGGATAACAAAGCTATCTATTACTCACCTTTCGATAATATCAAAGGAAATTCGAGTAAAGTTTCACAAGATGATAATAAGAATAGCAAAGACTCTGCTACAACATATCAACGTGCAATAGCACAGCTAAAAAGTAGACCAGCAGGTACTCGACCATCCAAAAAGTCAAGTTTAATAAACTATCTTAAAAGCTATCTACTTAATGAGGACACTAAAGCAATTGATAAGCTAGTTAAACAGATGGTTAGTAATAAAATAATCGTAATATCAAATACGAATAAGCTGATCTACAAAATATAGCTTAGCCAAGCGCCGAAAAGAACACCATCAGCACTGGCGAGACAATGTTAATCAAAAAGCCAAAACTAATCGCTAACGGCACGACTTTTAGACCACCTGACTGCTGAATGATAGGCAAGGTAAAGTCTAAGCTGGTCGCGCCGCCAAGCCCAACCGCAGCGGAAGGATATTTGCGCATAAATACCGGAATAAAGATTAATGCAAAGAACTCACGTACCAAGTCATTAAACAACGCGACACTGCCCCAGACAGCGCCATAAGCATCGGTCATGACAATCGCTGACAGTGAGTACCAACCAAACCCTGACGATAGTGCTAAGCCTTTCGTCCATGACACATCCGTAAATAGTAGCGCAAAAATAAGCCCGCCTGCCAATACCGCTAGCGTAAAGATGATACTCATTTCTACGCCGCGTTTATTCAGCATGACTTCTTTAAGCGTAATGCCCGAACCCTTTAGCCCAATACCGACCAGTAATATCAAAATCATCAGCATGACGGTCATAGAGTTTTCAGGCGGCATATAATCAGTAGGCAGGAAGTAGCCAATCACCATTCCAATCACCACACAAACCACTTGCGCCAAGCTACCTCGAATGCTCACCCGATGCTCTTTAGATTTTACACTTGGTTTTTTGGCATGCCACGGACGCAGGTGATCGAACACCATCAGCGCAAACAATCCTGTACCAATTGTTAATATTGATAGGACGGTGACATATAAGGCAATTTCACCCAACTGATTACCTAGACCTTCTACCTGAGACAACTCAATACCGATCAACGCCAGTATGATAAATACTAGATATGATAGACCTTTGTCGGCCACTTTTGTCATAGTAGGGTTAGACGGAATGGCAAAGCCAATAAACATTGGCATTAATACCAGAACAAGGGTGACTAGGCTTTCCATGATAAAGGGCTCGCAGCATTTTTAATAAGGCGTTTTTAAGAAGCTGAAGATTGTACCATATAAGGTTAATAGTATTGATATGAGCCACTGAGATTCATTGTAAATCATTGGTCATTGTTGACTAAAATGGAAAAAACTGGACGATTATAATGATGATAATAAATATCTTTTTCAAAATGTTTGAACGTTTTTGAGCGCTTTGTAATTCTTTACCTTACAAACTTTTGTTGCTACATTAAAGTACTGAAAATATTTGGCTAAACTCATGTCGCTATATCAGCTCAAAACTCAGTTTCAAAATCAACTACGCCCGATAAGTAATGCGCTGGTTGAGCAAAATGTTACCGCTAATCAAGTGACAGTATCTGCTGTTTTATTAAGTATCGGTACTGCCTATATCATTGCCAAACCAGCGGCTGAACAGCAGCGGCTGTGGCTTTTATTACCATCATCATTGTTTGTACGTATGGCACTCAATGCCATCGATGGCATGATGGCCCGTGAACATGGCCAGGCATCAACGCTAGGAGCCGTGTTAAACGAGGTAGGTGATATGGTTGCCGATACGGCTCTATTAGTGAGTCTGGCGCCTCATATTCTGACCCCTCATATCAATAACAAAGAACGGCAAACGGTAATAGCCAACTTACCAACGAATATATCAATTTCTCAGTATCATATCACTGCTCTGATCGCGCTTAGTATTGGCACCGAGCTGTTAGGCGTTACTAGTAATGCCTTATTAGGTGTTCGTGCTAACCAAGGGCCTTTGGGAAAAAGCGACCGTGCCTTCTTATTAGGTGTGCTTGGTGCCTTGATGGGTAGCAGAGCCAAAGTGCCAGTAAGTATTAAAGGGCAGATGGCTTTACCTGCTATCAGAATGAGTCAATTATTTATACTAACAGAGATAATGCTACTAAAGACCTGTCTCAATCGACTACGTTATATGGCAGAGTTATACTTGATGCACAACCCACCTGAGCTGCGATCCGTACTGGGTGAGTCAACAAACAACTCACTATCTCTTACTGTTGTTTTACCAAATACTTCTACTGATAACGCTCGCCCATTGGAGTTCAAAGAAATGCCAACCACAACCGTTGATAGTCAAAAATTCGAAGAACAGGCCATTGTTGGTTTTGATTTGCCTGCATCTAAAATCATCAATGGTGAAAGCTGTTATAACGCTTATGACGGCACGGCTATTTATTATCGCTATTGGCTAACGACGCCTTTAGAAGATATCAAGCAAGCCAATCAACCGTTGCGCCAAGTTATCTTATTACACCGAGGGCATGAGCATTCTGGACGATTGGCAGAGCTGGGAGAGCAGTTTGCAACCGCTGGCTATCAAGTATTTGCTTGGGATGCGCGCGGTAATGGTCGCTCAGGCGGCATCAAAGATCATGCTGAGAGCGTTACCGAGCTTGAGCGAGATTTAGAAGGTTTTGTACAACTGGTGATTGGGCACACAGGCATTGCTATCGAGGATACATTGATTGTCGCTAGTAGTATCGGCGCGGTATTGGCAGCCGCATGGGTACATGATTATGCGCCCAATATTCGCGGGATGATACTTGGCACGCCTGCGCTAAGTATTCGTCTGTATCTGCCCTTTGCTATACCATCGCTAAAGGTGGCACGTACGCTAGGTCTGATGTCACGTGTCAGCAGCTATGTTAAAGCACAAGTACTGACCCATGATAAAGACGCGCAGCAGGCTTACAATGCCGATCCGTTAATATCAAATAGTATCTCGACTGATTTACTCATTGATACCCATGCAACGGGTCAGCGTCTACTAGATGATGCTGGTGCTATCACCGTACCGACGTTTGTCTTGTGTGCAGGTAAGGATTATGTGGTCGATAAGCAGGCTGAGCGGAAATTCTATGAGGCGATTAACACACCGATCAAACGCTGGCAGTTGTATCCAGACAGCTATCATGCAATTTTTCATGAGACCAATAAAGCCGACGTATTCGCCGACTGTATTGAGTTTGCTGAGCAAATATTTAGCACCCAAGTACAAGTCCCTGATCTAAGTACGGCCCACTTAAACAGTGCCAGTAAGGATAAAGTGGATCGTTTGGCGATTAAACCATTCAATCCAAACTTTGCAATTACCCGTTTTGCGATGCAAAAGTTCGGTCATGTCAGCGATGCGATTGCCACAGGGCTGGAGCATGGATTTGATTCTGGTCATTCGCTAGATCATGTCTATTGCAATAAGCCTAGCGGTCAGAATAAGTTTGGACAGGCGGTCGATAAGTTTTATTTAAATAATATTGGCTGGCAAGGTATTCGTATTCGCCGTGAGCATATATTGGAGTTGGCACGCTTAGCACTTGCAGATATCGGAGATAAAAATCAAAGCAGCAATAAATCATACCAACCAAAACTGTTAGATATCGCTAGTGGGCATGGTTTTTATGCGTTTGATTTATTGAAAGAGTTTACCGATTTGCAGGCTGAGTTGCGTGATTATGAGATCCATAATATTCAGGCATTGCACGCAAAGGCGGAGCGTTTTGCCATGAGTAGTCGAGTCGTGACCAGTCAAAAGGACGCCTTTGATCCTACTAGTTATATTGATGCACATACGAATGATACTAGTACCGATACTAAAAAAGCAGATCTTGCTATTGCTTCTGGGTTATTTGAATTATTCTCTGATAATGCGCTACCAGCGACAGCTTTAGCAGGTATTTATAACAGTTTAAAATCAGGCGGTTATCTGATTTATACCAACCAACCGTGGCACCCTGAGCAAGAATTTATCAGTAAGACATTAAACAATCACCGTGGCAGTAGTTGGGTGATGCGCTGTCGCTCGCAAGCGGAGATGGATCAACTGGTTGAGCATGCAGGCTTTAAGAAAGTCACGATGCGTATCGATCGCTTTGGTATTTTTACCGTGTCATTAGCGATTAAAACTGCACAAACTGATGATGAGTGATAGATGAACAATGAGCAGGTTAAACCTTATGAACGTGTTCAGCTGTTTTCAGGGGGAGGGTCACGTTTCGGTTACTATTTGGGCAGTTATGCAGCCTTAGTGTCTCATGATTTAGCGCCAGATATTATCGTCGGTACTTGCGGTGGTAGTTTGTCTGCTTACTTAGTACAACTTGCGCCTGACCCCAAGGATTTGCAAGCGCTGATGTGTAGTCGTGAGTTGTATCGTGTCATCACTGCCATCAGACATGTCGCGCCAGATGAAGCCAATAAACGTCTAAAGCTGCGTTATATGACCCATGCACTCAAACGTTGGCGGTTATCAAAGCAAAGGGATAACGGACAAGGCCAACGGCAAGCAGACAGCTACGAGCGACTGTTAAATGAGCTACAGCAGTTGGCAATGTTTCGTATTGATAACGAGCAGTACTGGCTAGATGAGCTGTCGAGGTTTGCTGCTAGTGATAATGGTAGCGCTGCTGATAAAACAACGCCAGAGATAGCTATCATTGCCAGTCGATTGTATCAAGCATCTACTGATGGCTTATATAATGAAAAAACCACACTGCAAGAGTTGTTATTTGCGCCGCCGTGCTTAGCAAATTTGCCAAATTTCGCATCAGGTCTGGCCGACGGGCAAATGACATCACCTGCGCACACATTCGCAAACGGGCGCATACACTCGTCTGTAAAAGTACAAACACAATGGGATTTTGCCCCAGTGATTCGCGCTTCTATGGCTGATATGTATTATCTACCGCCCACACATATCACAGAGCTTGGCTGGTGCTTGGGAGGTGTGATCAATCTGACACCTATCGAACTGGCCTGTCAGTTGGGTGATAGCGTATTTGCCGAGACTAAGGCAGGTTATGACCCATGGCTGGCTGCTCCCGCGATTCAGCGTGTTTTTGGTTTTGATCCAAATGAGCGTTTGGCAGTAGTACACGGTTATCAACCAATGAGAAAGCCATCGCATGCTACTAGCAATCACCATCAACTACACTGGTTACCATTTGCAGATAACGAACAGCAACTGAGAGGGCAAAATGTGCAAAAGCGTTTCAACCTAAAGCAAATGACCGTTGAGCTAATACACAGCGACTATGACAGTTTTGTGCAGCAAATGCAGGCGCAATGGCAATATGGCTATCAGCGCACAGCCAGTTATATACAGCAGCATAAATTATGAAGACTCTCGTAGAAGATACCGCCGAAACCTATACGCCACATGCTATTGTCGTCGGTGGCACGAGTGGTCTTGGCTTAGCTTTGGCGTTGCATCATCAGATGCTTGGCTGGCAAGTAAGCGTTGTTGGAAGTAGCGCAGCAAAGATAGCCGATATCAACAGCCAGCATCCTGCTATCGTGACTTATGTGTGTGATTTAACTGAGCCAAATCAAACGCAAACATTATTAGGCAGTTTGTCAGGTATTTCATTTCAAAGACTGATCTATAGTGCTGGTAGCTATACCAATGAGCGTATCCATCACTTAAATCAAGCAGATAGCGACCAAATGCTAGCAATTAATTTACAGGCATTTGAGCAGGTTTTTAGATGGGCAAGTGATCAGTTAAAGCAGCAGTTAAAACAATCACATCAGGCGTTGGATTTGACTGGAAGTGACAGAACTAGCCTCATCTGTATTGCCTCTATCGCAGGTACGATGGATTATCCTTATGCTAGCCTTTATGCAAAAAGCAAACGTGCAATGATTGCTACGGCTAGCGCTTATCGAGCAGCACTTGCGCCTTACAACATCCAAGTGAACTGTATTGCTTCAGGCTATATCAATACTCAAGCACTACGTGATTTAAACGATGGCGATGCTAGCCATAAGCCATTTATCATGAGCACGCAAGCAGCTGTTGTTCGTATTATGCAGGCGATTGACGATGATGTAGAACTAGCGATATTCCCACGCTCAATGCGCTATATCACGAGTGCCTTAAATCATTTGCCTAAGCCTGTGCTCAATTGGATATTGCGCAGTAAACTAGATAAAGCATAGATGACTATGCTATCTGTGCTTTGATTGTATTTAACCAAATAACCAGTACAGTAGGGTAAATACTGGCACTCCAATCAGCAAACTGTCTATCCGATCTAATACCCCACCATGACCAGCGAGCATCGTTCCGGTGTCTTTCACCCCGTGTTGGCGCTTAAAGGCTGATTCCAACAAGTCTCCAAATATACCGCTTACAGCCAAGCCATAGGCAGCTAATAGACAGACCCACCAATCAAAAGGGGTGAGCCAAAAACCTAGTGCTGTTGCCAAGATTGCCGCAACTAAACTACCAAAGATAGCACCTTCAATGCTTTTATTCGGGCTAATAGTCGGCGCTAGACCTCGTTTAAAAAGCTTACGTCCAAGCAGCCTTCCGCATAGATATTGGGCAATATCATTAAACTGACTGGCAAATAATACGAAGAGTAAAACACCATATTGTTCGCGTTGCCAGGTCAATTGCTGCAAGACAATAAGGCTAATGATGAGTGAAATGAATGCAATACTTAATAGCAGGTCTAAGTAATTAAGCCGTGTATAGTGTTGAGTCAGATTGAGAGAGGTTTTCGGTAGCAGGGGAGTACTTGGCTGTAAGCCTTGCGCTTGGAGTTTATGAATGAGCACGGTTTTACTGCGCAAACACCATAGGCGTTTAATCTCGTAGCTGCCGCGTAGACCAATTAATATAAAAAATAAAATGAGCAGCCATTGATAGGGATATGCTTGCAAATGAGAACCTTGCGTATCGTGCGTTATTTTTGCAATAACATAGCAAGTGCAGAGCGCGGCGAGCATCAACCACCACGAGCGGGCTATCAGGTAGATTTTTGGCAAGCGTTTGCGCAGACGAGGTACGGCAAGTACACTCCAAGCCAAGCTGACGATTATCATCAGGGCAATCACAAACACAATATCAGAAGCCATACCATGGACACTCAAAGAAGAGGTAATATTTTAAGCCTATCCATAATGATAGCTTAAATGCTTCTTTAACTATAGTGTTAGATATCCTCTTGATGGGTTTAGTTATTATCTGTCGTAGGCTTAAATATGGTCAGTAACAGGTATCGGACAACGCTCATTTTCTATAACGTGCGAAAAGGAGTTAAGCGTAGCGTTTCTTGATGGCAAAATGATACTGGTCAAAGGCGTTTCAGCTAAGTTAGGATAATCCTCGCGATAATGTCCACCGCGACTCTCAAAGCGCTGATAAGCCGATTGGACAATCATCGTTGCTAACGCTAATTGCCTCACCAATTGAAAAATGTCAAGCTCACTGTCAGTAGTAGGGGCTTTACTACTCATATCAGATAGCATGGTTTCAGTATGTTCAATTGACTCTTGCCACTGCTCAATTTGTCGCAATGCTTGCTCTAATTTTTCATCGCTACGTGTGATGCCCATATTTGCTGTCAAAAGAGCTTTCAACGCTATAGTTATCTCTACAATATCTACGTTAGAATGAAATGCTTTATCAGCCTTATAAGTTGGGGGTGATGACTGCTTAGAAGAGGGCAAGATAACAAATTGCGTGTTTTCTAGTGTCGGAGATTGCCAAATATCGACAGCTAACTGATGTAGTCCATAATAGGCAGTCGTATGTGGCTGTGCCATTTTTTCTAAAACTTCAGCCGTTTTCTCTAAAGCTTCTAAGTTCTTTAAGCGTTCCAATTTTATTAAGTAATGAGGTAAGTTGGCGGCGATGTTGCGACCAACCACCACACACTCCAACAATGAATTGCTTGCTAAGCGGTTGGCTCCATGCAGCCCTGTATAAGCAACTTCACCTGCTGCATACAGCCCTGCAATATCGGTCAATCCATTGGCATCAGTCACCACGCCGCCACAACTATAATGGGCAGTCGGAGCGACCGGAATAGGGTCTGTGGTCATATCTATGCCGAGTGCTAGCAGCGTCTGATAAATCTGCGGGAAATGTGCCTGTATAAATGCGGCTGGCAAGTGACTGACATCAAGATGCACGTAGCCAAGTCCGTTACTACTAATCTGATTAGCTATTGCCCGAGCGACGATATCGCGTGGCGCCAATTCAGCGCGCTCATCAATATCTAACATAAAGCGCGCGCCAGTCTGCGGACAATACAGTCGTCCACCTTCACCGCGTAATGCTTCAGATATCAAAAAGCTGCTGTCATCTAATGCCAGACCCGTTGGGTGAAATTGAATAAATTCTAAATTTGCCAAGCGACAGCCTGCTTGCCATGCCATCATGACGCCATCACCAACACAGACGTTAGGTGCGCTGGCACGCTTAAATAGTTGACCCAAGCCACCACTAGCGAGTACGACAGCTGAACTATGAATGATGAGTTGACGCTCATTGATATGATCAAAGACCAGCGCTCCTCGGCAATGTTTAATCTCGCTAGCGTCCATGCTAAAAGAAGAGCTGCTAATCATAGGTGAAGTCAGTAACTCTAATGCTTCATGATAAGGCAAGATAGTGATATTGGCCGCAGTCTGTGCCTTGGTGGTTAATGCGTCCATCACGTGTCGCCCCGTTGCATCATCCGCATGGGCCACACGTCTACAGCCATGACCGCCTTCTTTGGTCAAGTGTAAGTCACTGGTTTTTAAGACTGCAAAATCAGGTGCATTATCATTTTCTTTAGTTAAAGTAGTTTGAGTAAATGGCACACCTTGTTCGCATAGCCACTGCACCGCTTGCTGTCCTGCACCCAAGATACGAGCAGTATTGTCCGTCGCACACAATCCTGCACCAGCAATTAAGGTATCAGCGACATGCTCAGTCACAGAGTCTGCCTTGTCTAAGCTGGCTGCGATACCACCTTGAGCGTAGTGACTTGAGCACACCTCAAGTGCCGCTTTGCTTAAAACAGTGATATTCAGCGATTTTGGCAGAGATAGCGCGGTACTCAAACCTGCCAGACCAGCCCCAATAATAAGAACATCAGTTTTTATAATATTACTCATATAACTGCTGCTCCTATTATCTTTATAGCGAGTGGTATTAGAACAATCAACTGAATGCGACTGACTCATGCTAGGCTGCCCCAACGTTAGCGAACAGTGTACGGTCTTTGACGATGTCGCCACTGGCGGCTACACGTTGCTTTTGTGCTTCAGCAAAATCGAGCATCCGTTGTAATGGTTTTTTTGCTGCAGTCGCGAGCTCAGGTGTCATTAGTACTTCACCGCTTTGATTGGTTAAGCACTGCTCAATACCTTCTAGACCGTTCATTGCCATCCAAGGACAAAACGCACAGCTCTTACAGCTTGCACTCTCACCAGCAGTTGGTGCGGCCAAGAATCGCTTGTTTGGTGAGCGTTTTTGCATCTCGTGCAATATGCCCAAATCAGTAGCGACGATAAAGGTATCAGCATCCATCTCATACGTTGATTGCAAAAGCTTGCTAGTCGAGCCGACCACATCGGCTAGTTCAACCACGCTATCAGGTGACTCAGGATGCACCAAGACTTTGGCCTCTGGGTGTTCCTCTTTCAGTTGCAGGAGTTCAGTGGCTTTAAATTCGTTATGTACCAAACAAGACCCTTGCCAAAGCAGCATATCTGCGCCAGTCTCACGAGCGATATATTTGCCCAAATGACGGTCAGGCCCCCAAATAATCGGCTCACCTTGGGCGTGTAAGTGACTGACGATGTCTATACCGACAGATGAGGTGACCACCCAATCAGCTCTCGCTTTTACCGCGGCGCTGGTATTGGCGTAGACGACCACAGTACGCTCAGGATGGGCATCACAAAATGCTGAAAACTCATCAGCAGGGCAGCCCAAGTCAAGCGAGCATTCGGCTTCCAAATCTGGCATGAGGACAGTCTTTTCCATGCTTAATATTTTTGCCGATTCACCCATAAAGCGCACACCAGCGACGACCAATGTTTGGGCGCTATGAGCTTGTCCAAAGCGTGCCATTTCAAGTGAGTCACCGACGCAGCCACCGGTTGCCAATGCCAAGTCTTGGATAAAAGGGTCGACATAGTAATGTGCTACCAGTACGGCATTATTCTCTTTCAGCAGCTGCTTGATATTTTCTTCAACCACGATGCGTTCAGCGCGAGGCAAGTTTGCTGGCATTTTAGCCTTGGCATATTCAATGTTCATCTGAGTGGCGATGCGATTGTCTGTACTCATGATAGGTGCGTCGTAAGGATATTTTTTCATAATGGCAGCCTTTGTTGGTGCAATAACGATAAATGTATGAGCTAAAAAATAGGTAATTGGACATAATAAATTTATAAGTTGTCTTAATTATGCTCATTTTGAGCATAATTACAAGTGGTTTTTTATACTTAATAAGTCAAAAGATTAGGTTTTAGTGCTCAAAGTGATGTGTAATTAAGCCGTACTGAGCTTAAAAACAGTGCTAATTCATGCCCCTTATAACTATTTATCTATATTGATTTTTCATACTTACAACCACAGACTATGATAGTTTTATATTCAAGCTATACTAAGCAATACCATAGCTATTAACCCCAATAGCCTTTTACATTTCAGAGAAAAAGGATAATTCCCAAAGCCATGACGTTGTCTTATTCACATGCGCACCAGCAAGGTAGCGGCACGACAGAAGTGGTCGCCGTATTGGTCGCTATCACCGATCATATCGCGCGCGTTCTAACCGTTGACCAAGGCAAGCTGTTGCCAAATGGGCCACTTATGCCGCTACATCGCTCGCTACAAGCGGGCGTACGTCAGTGGGTAGAGGAGCAAACGCAGCAACCGCTTGGATATTTGGAGCAGTTATATACCTTTGTCGATACCAATAGACGTAACATCGACGGTCATGCGTTGGTGTATGTGAGTTATTTAGGTTTGGTGCAAGAGACGCAAACGCAGGCACTCCAAAGCAAAGCACTCTGGCGAGATTGGTACGACTATTTCCCATGGGAAAATCATCTGGACGGTATGCCTAGTATTATTATGGACTTTATCGTGCCTGCATTGCTTGAATGGGCCAATACTGCCAACGATTCGATTGTTCAACAGCGCAGGCGTCAGCGCATTGGCTTATGTTGGGGGCTGGACGAAGCGTTTTTAGCAAGTGGTAAACTCACTGACAGTCAATCAGTCAACGAACACGATACTGAAAGTAGAGAATGGATTGCAGAGCATGTATTACTACGCTATGAAATGCTTTATGAAGCAGGTCTGATACCTGAAGCCCCTAATTATCCGCCCAACTATCAGGCTGTTAACTTGCCAGAGGACTGGTCACAACGCATAGGCGTACCCATGTATTATGATCACCGTCGCGTGATTGCTACTGCTATCTCAAGACTGCGCGCGAAGATTGAATATAGACCGCTTATTTTTGGTCTGATGCCAGACGTCTTTACCTTATCGCAGTTGCAGCAGAGTGTTGAGGCGTTATCAGGCGTGCGTTTGCACAAGCAAAACTTCCGTCGCTTGCTCGATTCGCAAAACCTAGTGATGGAGACAGGAGAGAGTAGTGCTGCTCAGCGCGGTCGTCCTGCCAAGTTATATCGCTTCCGCCATGATATTGAATTACAGAGTTTATTGATGGACAGCAAACTTCCTAAGCGCAAATAGTCATTTCAAGCCAGTCCGTTGTATTTCTAAATCGGTTTGTAACACGAAAAATTTGTCACCTTTCCTTGCAGGGTCGCTAACTTTACGCTATATTTATGCTCATTTTGAGTTTAAATGACGAGCAGTTTCTATCAATATCATGCCTAGATAAGGGTCAAAGATGACAATTGAAAAAGAGCCAGCATTGGATGACGTATTGCTCAAGCCATTGGTTGAGAATGCACTAACTGAAGATTTGGGTAGGCGTGGTGATGTAACGTCACAAGCTACTATCCCAGCAGATATGCAAGCGCAGCTACAGATCAAGGCGCGGCAAGCAGGCGTGATATGTGGTATCGACTTGGCACGTTTGTCTTTTGCCTTAGTCGATACGCAAATTGAGTTTATTGCACAAGTACAGGATGGCGAAACAGTAGAGGCTGGCGCAGTGTTAGCGACCGTAAAAGGTAACGCGCGTCACTTATTGACAGCAGAACGCACGGCACTGAACTTTATGACCCATCTTAGCGGTATTGCAACAGCGACCCGTCAAATTGTCGATAGCGTGGCGCAATATCCTGCACAGATTACTTGTACACGCAAGACCATTCCAGGCTTACGTATTGTACAAAAATACGCCGTACGCTGCGGCGGCGGACGTAATCATCGCTTGGGGTTGGATGATGCGATTTTAATTAAAGACAATCATATCGCGATTGCGGGTGACATCAAAACAGCCATTCAGCAAGCCCAGAAATTTGCTGGGCATCTGATTCCTATTGAGGTCGAAGTCGATACACTAGAGCAATTAGAGCAAGCGCTCGATGCAGGTGTGAGTTTAGTGCTATTAGACAACATGTCGCCTGAAACATTATCGCAAGCGGTTACTATGTGTCAGGGTCGAGCAAAGACTGAAGCCTCAGGTGGTATTACGCCTGAAACGGTACAAGCGGCGGCAAGTACAGGGGTTGATTTTATCGCGATGGGCTATTTGACGCACAGTACGACAGCCTTGGATATTGGGCTAGATTTTAGTGCATAAATATAGATGTGCTAAAGGTTAATAGCGCTACATGCGCTCGATTTTATCGAAAAGACTATCAACGAGTTAGTAAAATGGTAATTTATACTGATAGCTTTTACTAACAACCTGTTAAATGCTTGTTTTTGCACTGAAGCTTTACTAAGGTGACATGTAGGCGTAACGGCGCAAAGTTAATGATTTTATTAGCTTATCTGCCTATGTTAGAATATAAGCTACAATGCCGTTTTTAACTGCCTATTGGGTCATCGTTGCACTTGCACGATGGCCTTATCTTTTTGCACCAGTGGTATCAATAGACAAGTGAGCGCTCAGTGAATACTGAAATTATCAAGATAATCCTAGCCTTTATGGTATTGATCAATCCATTTAGCGCATTGACGTTATTTTTAGATTTGACTCGCGGCTATTCGATGAACAATCGACGTAAGGTCGCACGCGTTGCTTGTTTGACCATTTTTATCACCATCAGCTTTTTTACGATTGCAGGTGAGACGCTACTAAAAACCCTTGGTATTTCTATCGGCTCGTTCCAATTGGCAGGCGGTATATTGGTGTTTTTAATTGCGCTAAATATGATGAATGGGGAGGGTAACCCGGTTAAACCTGATCAAGAGAATTTTGATGTTGATCATGTGAAAGATGCGCCAGTTTCAATGGCAGCTGCTGTGGTTCCCCTCGCGATTCCGATGATGATTGGGCCTGGTGGTATCTCCACGGTTATTATTTATTCTTCACAAGTATCAGGTATTTTGCAGGTATCTGCCATTTTGATTGCTGGCTTATTTATCAGTCTGTTTTGCTATTTGGCATTGATGGCGGCAGGTCGTATCAGTCGCTTACTAGGCGATACTGGTTTGAACATTATGAGCCGGATCATGGGTATGCTATTAGCAGCCGTTTCTATCGAAATTATCGTTAATGGTCTGCGTACGCTCTTTCCTAGCTTGATGTAAACGATCAATACAATATTACCGCTAACCATGTATATTTATACAGCGGTTAGCGGTTATCAACGTCATTCATTTTATTCAACACTCAGCTTATCTATCATTTCCTAGTTATACTTCTATCAGCTTTGATACAAATGCCAAGCCAGATACAGCATCAGTAACCCTACCAAAGCGTCCAGTATGTTCCATGCTTTAGGCTTCTCAAATAAAGGCCTGAGTAATCGCGCACCATACCCAAGCGCAAAGAAGAAAAAGAACGAAGCGCTAATTGCGCCTGCGGCAAACGTCAATTTACTGCTTGCACCCGTAGAGACCATGCCGACGAGTACCAATGTGTCTAGATAGACGTGCGGGTTTAGCCAAGTAAAGCCAAAGCATAGTAGTAAGGCTTTTTTTAAGCTAGTCACGACTTGTCCTTCGACAGTCAAAGCATGTGACACGCGTACGCTGGCATACAAACTCTGTAAGCCATATCCTAATAAAAATATAACGCCTGCTATTTTTGCGATATCTATAACGTGAGGATAGCGAGCCGTAACTGCACCAAAACCACCAACACCTGCTGAGATTAAAAACGCATCGCTCACCGCACAAAACAAGCAAACAAAAAATATGTGCTCGCGTTTGAGACCTTGTTTAAGTACAAAAGCGTTTTGGGAGCCAATAGCAATGATGAGAGATAACCCAAGTAGGAAACCAGAGATATAATCGGGAGCATTCATAATACGGTGCTTAACGGTTGGCGTGTAGGAATGGTGACATTTTGCTTACTGGCAGGCCAGCAAAAACCTGCTAAGATACGCTATTGAATGAATGTATGCAATATGCGCACAATGTGAGTGTAATAGACGAGGGGCAGAGCAAGTCATGGTAGTCAGTTTGACAAGAATGCTACAGTCATTTGGGCAAGCTCAAGATGACCTACCGACATTGGCAGCAAAGAATGCTCAGGAGATGAGTGTCAATCATGAACGGGATGCTGCTGCCAATAGTGATAGCAATCACGCAGTACAAGAGCGTTCTACACTGACTCCGCCTGAACGTGTAAACCGTATATGTGATGCGTTGGCACAAGTCAGTGATAGCCAATCATCCACGCCTTTGACTGATCGCTATCTGAGTAATCGTGCTCAAATGCGCCCAACCAATAGACCGCCTTTTGACCCAGATACTTTATGGTATCTCAAACATGGACGTTGTCCGATTATGACTGAGCTTGTTGATGTGGTCGATGAGGCCACCCTAAATGCCATGCCTATTGAAGCCGTTGCGATACTAGACCGTATCAACGGTAAGCTAAAGCGTTATCGTGAGTGGAGTAGTGAGCTGAACGAACAGCAACAGCAGCAGCATAACGAGCGTCAGTTCGTCATCGATAAATTGGTGTCCGAAAGTATCCCTGAAGCATTACATCATTATGAGCAGCTACAACGCTTTAGTCCGCATCGCACCAAAAATAATATGGTGCAGGGCAAGATGACGGCCGGTGATATGCTGACAGATTTGTTCTTAGAGATTGACTACGAGCTTGACGAATTATTGGACGAATTGCACCAAACAGTCTTAAACCGCCTTGCCTCAACCCACCGTTATGTTAAGAGCCGTACGCAAAGTTAAATGTTCTTTGATGACACTTTCTCTCGTACACTTGCAAAGGTTAAGTATTATCAAAAAACACAATCGACCTAGTGCATAACAATATAGGGCTTTAATAGAGCCTTATTTTTTTGTTTAATAATAACAACCATAAGAAATCAGCCACGACATTCTGATAAGTAATAAGGACAATATAATGACCCAAATGACTGCGATGTTCGTAATGTTTGTTTTGTATGGGCTGTTGCCAGCGGCTGGGTTATATCTAGGTTATCGTGGCATTAAAAAAGTCACAGCACCCAAAATGCTCGAATATAAGGTGATGCCGCAACTGGGTTATATACCTGAAAAAAGCCTACCTGACGACGTTAAAACCGCTCTTGATCAAATTAATACAAAGGGCGAAAAGCTGCGTGTCATGTATGGCGATACCAATAACGATGGCAAGATTGATGATAAAGATACCGTCAACGAAACCTATATCATGATTCAAAACCTAATGGATAGGCATGTGCCACAAGCAGTTGCTGATTATCGCCGCTTGCACGATTTAGATGTGACGGATAATGCGCTTGCTGACACTACCAAAATTAAGCATTCTAATGTCACGGGCAAAGAAGCCTTGTTAGACGTGCTTAAGACAATTAACACACAGTTCGATGACCTGCTCAACGCGTCATATCATCAAGACGGTCAAAAGCTACTCGCAACCAATCGCTATCTCCAAAAACGTTTTGACAATCCTGCTAATAACACAGAGTTTCAAAAGCCCGATAGCAATGCCAGTAGCAATGCCAGCAGTAATGTTAGTAGTAATGCTAGCAGTGATGTCAATATCCAAGCGATTGAAAGCCCAACTGGTGAAAATGTGAGTGCTAAAGACATTAAGCTATAAATACAAAGTTGAATGGTGAAAGGGTAAAGAGCAAGCGTATATGAGTATCTTAATAGGCATCGGCATTGTAACGACCGTCACTACCTTTTATCTAGGTAGAAAAGGCTGGCAGGCTTTTCATAAAGCCGTCGGTATCTCACCTGGCGTACTCACTTATCAAGATTATGATGCGCCCTTGTCATTAGCCACATTAAGCTTGCAGCAGTTAACGTTAAATAAACAGCACTTAAAAAACTTGTCTGAGCAGCAACTACGCCAGTTAAAACGTATTGATGAGAAAGTAAGCAGTTATCACGCTTATCAAGCAGCCCTACAAACTCAGAATAAGACACCAGCGATAACAGAAGCGCAGTTTGTATTGAATAAAATGCTGCAAACACGGTTACCGGAAATGCTAGCCACTCACTATCAGTTAACAAATATAAATGCCAATAATGGGAATAACGACAAGAGATTGGAAGCTAGTGAGTTATTGCAGAGTGTTTTAGATAATATTGAGCAGCGTTTGGACAGACTACTGGCACAAATGGACGAGGAGCAGCTACAAGAGCTGCGAGTCATGAAGCATTATATTAATAGTCACGATAGCTGAGCCGCTATATCTATACTGAGCAACTGTGACGCCTGTAAACTGTGACGCCCATAAAGAGACACAAAAAAAGCGGTCAATGACTATTCATCATTGACCGCTTTTTTATGTTTATCCCAAATCTATTTAAGACTTAGAATAATGTTAAACCAATTTAACTAGCGCTTATCATTGCGATCACGGGTGTTACGTGTACCGCGACTGGCAGGGCTAGCACTACTTTTAGGTTTCGCGCTGCTGTTGCGGTTATCGCTACGAGTATCAGTGCGACGCGCTTTAAGCGGCTTGTTTCTGATACGTTCTTGTTTTTCTTTGGCTGCGCCATGTAGACCCGTGCCATAACGTGGGCGTAAGCTGACCAAATCCGTCAACGTGTTGATTTCTTTTTTATCAAGCTCTAAGAAACGGCCAGTACGTAGCTCTTTTGGTAGAACAATCGTGCCATAGCGTGTACGTAATAGACGACTAACTTTTAGACCTTGTGATTCAAATAAACGACGTACTTCGCGGTTACGGCCTTCTTTTAGCTGGACGTGATACCACTTGTTGACGCCTTCGCCGCCGCCTTCTTTGATGTCTTCAAATTTTGCAAGGCCATCTTCTAGCATGACGCCAGCGGTCAATGCACGAGCGATATCAGGCGTTACTTCACCCAATACACGTACCGCATATTCACGCGTGACTTCACCAGATGGATGCATCAAGCGATGCGCCATTTCACCATCATTAGTAAATAACAATAGGCCAGTTGAGTTGATGTCCAAGCGTCCAACCATTACCCAGCGGTCATGCGTTAGCTTTGGCAAGCGTTCAAAAACAGTTGGGCGACCTTCTGGATCTTTAGCCGAGCAAACTTCACCTTCAGGCTTGTAGTAAGCGATAACACGGCGACGCTTCTCATTTTCAGAAGTGTATTTGATTTGACGGCCATCAACGCGAATCTCATCACCTTGTGAGACGCGATCACCGATGGTCGCAGGACCGTTATTAACCGTTACGCGGCCAGATTTGATGACTTCTTCCATTTGACGGCGTGAACCAAGTCCCATACGGGCGAGTGCTTTCTGTAGTTTTTCGTCTTTCATCATAATATCCTTGAGTCGGTGGGTTTACATTTCTCAATGTAAAAAATTGGATTGACTATTCTACGCTATTCTAACAAATTTAGCACGTAAACCAATACCTTACTGATTATTAATGCCTAAACAAACATAGTGCTAATCAATAAAAGTTTATTAGTCGTATACGAAATATAGACTCGAAGAGTCTTAGTGACTGACTATATAAGTTAATACATAGATACAAACAATTACACTAATTCGGCTCTAAAAGGATAGTTCCAATCATAGATGCAATCGAAACAAGCCTTCATTAAGTTGAAGTTTTTCAAATTAAAAATAAAAATTTTATTTATAACGAAGCTGTTTTCACTTGCGTTTTTTTATCGCTCAACAATCTAAAAGTTAATAAAAATTTTCATAATTAGCCGCAAATAAAGGGCTTGATGAGAAATTGCAAAATAGTCACTTAATTATTTTATGGCAGGTTATATGTATTGCACTGAATATAGTTTAGGTGTATATTTATTAAATATACTCTTTTTTACGAATATAGACATTGTGGTGAGGTTTCCTGGTTTGATTCACAAATATAAATATGAGTAACTGTTATGGTTGATAAATATTTCATTTTTGTACACAAACGCTTCTTGGTAATGAGCATATTTTGCTTATTTCTGATGGGGTTGTTTAGTGGCTGTACGATCAACTCAGGACTTCAGTCAGGAAATCTTCCTGAATCTGGCACCTTTACCGCAGAAAACGGCCTTCAATTTCATATTCAGCCTTTAAGTCTGGCAACTTTACCGCGTACAGCGCCGCCTACTGTTACGCAAGACCTCTCTCATTTGATCAAAACCTCTGGACGAGTCAATTACGGCATTGCGAAAGGGGACATGCTGAATATCATCCTTACCAATTATCCGGATATTAATGCGTCAACTGCTAGCTTAACGGTAGATCAACAAGGGTATATACAGTTTCCATTGATAGGTAGAGTTCAAGCCAGTGGGTTGAGCGTGCCGCAGTTCACCGCTACGTTGCAAAGCAAACTACAGCGCTATCTCAAGTACTCAGATCCTCAAGTCAAAATCATCAATTACCGTGGCAGCAAGTTTTTCGTAGATGGTGCGGTGAAGCAGTCTGGTGAGTTTGCTATTGCTGATGTGCCAGTGTCGGTATATGGCGCTATTTCTATGGCAGGTGGTACTACCGAGACTGGGGATTCAAATAACATTGTGCTAAATCGTCAGGGCAACAGCTATCGCTTAGGAGTGCAATCACTACATAAAATGGGCCTGTCTGCCAATCAAATCTATCTGCGGGATGGTGACTCTATTCACGTCAATAACCAAAGCCGCAATAAGGTCTACGTATTGGGTGAATTTGGCAAAATTGAGCCAGTGGCGATTCCAGAACAAGGGCTAAGCTTAGCGCATGTATTGGGCGAGTCAAATGGACTAAATTCCAATACGGCTAATGCAGCCAAAGTATATATCGTGCGCGACAACCCTCAGTACCAGTACACCAATATCTATTACGTCGACATGCAGAGCATCACAAGCTTGGCACTAGCCAGTCGCTTTGACATGCAAGCCAATGACATTCTTTATGTAGATCCAACAGGCTTGGCTCGCTGGAATCGTGTGATTAGCGCGATACTACCATCAACCTCTGCCATCAACGTGATATCAGGGTTATAAATGATGGCTAGTGAAAATACTGGATGTGCTTTGAATTTCGATACTGAGATTAAGTGAGATAAGAATAGGAAGTAGAGTGATAGATTTTATAAGGTGCGATAAGGCAGAGAGCAATCTAACTGCAATCAAGGGCAGTTAGGGTCTTGGAGCTACACGAAAGCTATTAAGCGATTAACATTGAATAATGGGTATATGGTTATGAATAATATAGATTCAAAAGACCTATCGACACCTAAGGGTGACAACGACAATGACAACATCGACTTAACGGCGCTGGTTTTGGTTTTGTTGCGTGGCTGGAAAGTCATAGCGCTCATGGCAGCAATCGGACTCTTAATAGGATTTTTTTATACACGCTATATTAATCCAACCTTCAAGTCTGATGCGCTAATCCAAATTGAAGAAAACTCCCAAGGAGTCGATGCGCTTGGGGCGAATATCTCAGAGTTGGTCGGAGAAGAAGTGAGCAAGGCTGAGGCAGAAGCCGAGCTCATACGGTCTCGGATGATACTAGAGCCAGTCGTCGATATGCTACATCTAGACATCAAACTGACCGATCCTAATATTGGCTATCTCGATAAAATAACAAACGACCGCATTAACACTCAGTTGAACACGAATGATGGTGTGTCTCTGAGCACAAAAAACGGTTCCGTACAAATCAATCAGTTCGATGTGTCACCAGCGTATTTAAACCAATCTTTTACGCTATCACAGTCTGACACAGGGTTTGTCCTGAGCAATGGACTAGATGATTTTAAAGGACAATTGGGTCAGCCGCATCAGTTCAATGGGGTAAACGGTGAGATTAACATTACGGTGACTGAGCTACCTGCAGACGGTTACCCTATTGGCATCACTCAGCAGACCTTAAAGACCACGACAGATGCAATGAATAGCGCCTTGTCTGTGGAAGAAAAAGGCGATAAAACCAACATTATTCAGCTGTCGATGACAGGCACAAACCAACAGCAAATCACGACCACACTTGATCAGATAGTCCAGTCATATATCGATCAAAACCAATCTCGTGGTACGGAAGAAACGACCAAAACATTGGCTTTTATGGAGACGCAGATTCCAGCGTTAAAAGAGAAATTAGACACCTCTGAAGCTCAGTTCAATGAGTTTCGTAAAAAACACGGCACCATCGATGTAGGTAAAGAAGCTGAGCTATTACTAAATGAAAAGTCTCGAATCGATGAGCAGCTTAATGATCTCAAATTAAAGAGAGCCGATCTAACGACTTACTATACCAATGAACACCCACTCGTCATCCAGATCAATGAGCAACTAAAAGTCCTCAACAGTCGAATAGGAGCGATAGGTAGCACCGTCGCAGGACTGCCTGAAATACAGCGAGAGTTCTTAAAGCTATCAGAAGATACAGCTATCAATAGAGAGATTTACCTCACGCTGCTCAAAAACTATGAGCAACTAAAAATCGTTAGAGCTGGTCAGGTTGGTTATGCCCGTATTCTAGACCGACCGACCAGTACCTTCGACGCCATTGCACCAAACAAATTCCAAATTATGCTGTTGGCGCTACTCGTAGGTACTGTACTTGGGGTAATGCTGGTTCTAATCAGAAACTTAATTAGAAATGTCGTGAAGGACCCAGAGCATCTAGAGTCTAAAACGGGAATTCCTGTCATTGCAACGATTCCACGTTCGACCTCGATATCTAAGCTAGGTAGGAACAAAAAAAATACTGGTCGGATGCTTGCTCACGTTGATCACAATGGCTTGAGTTATGAAGCAATTAAAAATTTAAGGACAAACCTTTTATTCGGTAAGACGACGAAGACAATAGATGAGAAATCCGCTCAGACCATATTAATCACTGGAGAAAGCCCGGGTGTCGGTAAGTCTTTTATTACGGCTAATTTATCTGAGGTATTTGCACAGCTTGACAAAAAAGTGCTGATTATCGATGGAGATATGCGTTTAGGGGAGCTGCACAAAATGTTTGGTATGAATCCAGACAGTGGTCTCACAGATTACTTACTGCAAGATAAAGATAGCTCTCTATCAGATAATGAGCCTCGGTTAGATATTGACATGGCTAAGTTAAACTTTGAAAGCTTTATTCAGCCGACTGGTATGGAGCATATCGACCTTATATCGCGGGGACGACCATCGCATAATCCGACTTCGTTATTGATAGGAGAGAGGTTCAATCATTTGATGGTAGCGCTCAAAACGAAGTACGACTATATCGTTATTGATGCACCTCCTATATTGGCTGCATCAGACGCCATGGTATTGGCACAGCACGCAGACAAAGTACTGATCGTCACCAAATTTGATCATTCAGTAGAAGGTCAGCTGGTCTATGCCATTAAACAGATGAGTAAAGCAAACGTACAAGTCGATGGCATCATCTTAAATGACATACAGCAAAGTATTTTGAATAGGTACAGCTATCACTACCATTATGCTTATGGACACAATTCGTAGTTAGCTACTGTTCATTGTCCATGGCAAACGAGCGACATAACTTAAGTAGGTGGATCTTATGTTTATAAAAACAGAGTCTAACAATGCTTATCAAACGCCAAGTGACCTCAATCGATGGTCGAGGCGTATGACGCTGTTTTTATTAGCTTTACCACGCTTTGCTAAATGCTCTATCTTATTTGGTATCGATTTTTCAGTTGCTGTCCTTTGCTTGGTAGCGGCATTGGAATTGCGTCAGGGTTATGTCGATGATCAAATCGGTCTTACGGTATTAGCTTTTTATGCATTGATACCTGTCGTCAGCTTATATCTGATTGGCTTTTATAGAGGTGCTTCTAGAGGATTTTTCGATGCTGCGATGGGTCGAGTACTACAGTTGTTTTTATTACTTATTATCGTTTATCAGTTCATCATTTATGTGAACCCAGTGTCAACGATGCCGCGCTCAGCGCCAATCATATTTTTGTTCTTATTCTTTATTTGGTTGTGGAACAGTCGGCTAATGATTCGCGGGTTGCTGAATCGACTACAGAAACCAGACAATCAAAGTAGCCTAGATAGTTGCTGCGATAATGTGATTATTTATGGCGCAGGATCGGCTGGTAGAGAGCTATTAGAGAGCTTGAGACATTCTCATAAATACAATGTAGTGGCATATATCGATGATGATCCGCAGCTAATAGGGGCTTATCTACATGGTAAAAAAATATATGCTGCTCATGCGTTACCTTGGTTAATAGAAAAATTAAATGTCGCGCAAGTGATTTTGGCAATACCTTCTATGAGCCGTGGTCGTAAAAAACAGATTATGGATAGCCTGTCAGGCGTTTCTGTCAAATTAAAAGATTTACCGAGCTTACGAGAGCTTGCTGATGAGATCGTAACAGTCAGCCATATACGGCCAGTCGATATATTAGATGTGCTTGAAAGAGAGACTGTCGAACCAGTTGCTGAGTTACTGCAAAAAAACATTACCGGTAAGAATGTTCTTGTCACAGGTGCAGGTGGTTCTATTGGTAGTGAGCTATGTCGACAAATAATGAAAAACAAACCCTTATGTCTAGTGTTATATGAACAATCTGAGTATGCCTTATATACGATAGATCAAGAGCTCAGAAAGCAAAAAGCAGATGATAGCGAGTACCAAAATATTGAGATCATCAGTATCATTGGGAGCGTGGCAAACGAAAAAAAATTGATCAATATATTCGAAAAATACCATATAAAAACGATTTATCACGCTGCTGCATATAAACATGTACCGATTGTCGAGTCCAATCCATTTGAAGGCACGATTAATAATACCAAAGGCACCTACCATTGTGCTTGTGCCGCGATAAAGGCTCACGTTGATACGTTTGTACTGATCTCTACTGACAAAGCAGTGCGACCAACCAACGTGATGGGAGCTTCCAAACGCTTAGCTGAACTCGTCTGCCAAGGACTGAGCCAAAGCAACAGTCATACATGTTTTAGTATGGTGCGTTTCGGCAACGTTTTGGGTTCATCAGGCTCTGTGGTACCACTATTCACCAAACAAATTGAACAAGGTGGTCCGATTACCATCACCCATCCAGACATCACGCGCTACTTTATGACCATACCGGAAGCAGCCAGTTTGGTGATTCAGGCAGGGGCCATGGCGTTCGGTGGTGAAGTATTTGTACTTGATATGGGTGCACCCGTCAAAATCGTGGATCTCGCCAAACGTATGATTCGTCTAACAGGGTGCGAGCTAAAAGATGCGAGCAATCCTAATGGTGATATCGAAATTGTGTTTACTGGATTGAGACCAGGTGAAAAGCTCTATGAAGAGTTAATCATTGGTGCTGACAACATAGAGACCACGTTTCATCCACTCATTATGCAAGCAATGGAGCATAGCTTTCCTTTGGAAGACATCGAGAAAATTTTGTTTGAATCTATAGAAAGAGCGAAACAGCAAGATATCCTCTGGCTAAAAACGCAGTTTAGATCTTTTGTCGAAGGATACCGCGAGGGACCAAATACTGAGATCGAAAAGGTAGATATAGAAATAATTGATGAGGTCGGTTGAAAGAGTGTTTCGCACTATTTTTAAAGTCCTTATAGATTTTTGAGTTATCAAACTGGGTATACACCATGGTATCCGAAGTGTTTTTATCGATACAGAGCTATTAATAACAACATAGGAAATAAAATAGTTAAAATCAAATAATTGGTTTATTGTAATGGTCATTTAAACTCTTTGCTAAAAGTTACTGGGCTATAAAAATGTCTATTGATAAAAAAATATTTTATAACTCAGCTTGGATGATGCTAGAAAAATTCCTTGGTATTTTCGGACTAATCTTCGTTAATTCTTATATGGCTAAATATATAGGTCCAGAAAGTTTTGGAAAGTTAGCATTTGCTATGTCTATTTTTGTATTTGTACAGACTTTTTCTTGGTTTGGAGCTGAGAACGTATTATTTAAACGCTTAAGTGAAAATGTAAATTCTGGTGTAAAGCTATCATTAGCCTCACAGTATTTGAGACGGGTCCTTTTTGTTATTTCATCTATAGGATGTTTACTATATCTGTGGTTATCTGCAGATACTTTAACCTTTATATTTGGTTTAGGAAATTGTATCGCAAGCTATTTTATCGTTAGTGATATTTATTCAATATACAACAATAGCCAGTTAGCCTCATATGTAAACGCTTTAACCAATATATTAGGCCTTAGTTTAGCGTTGCTTTTAAGATTCATGTTAGTCTTTTTTGAAGCTGAACATTACAGTATGGTTTTCCCTATTATAGTTATAGCTTTAGTGCCTTATATGATTAGAAAGTGGTACTTTCAATATGTCGGTAAGCACTCTTCTAAAATAAAAGTAAGTAAAAAGTATAATAAATATATGTTGATGACTGGTGGTAGTTTAGTACTATCCACATTATCAATTACGCTCTACACACAGATATCTAATATATTTTTAGCTGAGTACACTTCTTTCAGCTCTTTAGGAATATATAATGTGGCGCTCATGATTGGTGGTGCATGGGGCTTTATAAGTATAGCTCTGATTACTAGTTATTTTTCAAAGATATATTCAACTAAAAGCAATGGTGAAGAGATTCAACTATTAAGACAGATTCATTTGATAGCAGTTGGAGTTGGGATAGGCTGTCTATTGGCTGTAAGTTTAATTGGAAAGTGGTTTATAGAGTTGCTATATGGCTCTGATTATATTAAAGCTGCAAGTTTCTTACCGTTGATAGTCATTGGTACGATATTATCTACGCTAGGAACTATTAGTTATCGATATATGATTAAGTATAGTGGTTATAAATACTTATCTATAAAAATGTTTATAGTGAGTTTGTTGAGTGTGCCACTATCTTATTTTTTAATTAAAGCATATGGAGCTATGGGTGCAGCAATATGTTTTATTATAATTGAGTTTTTATCTTTAACAGTTGGGAATTATTTTTTTAGAAAGGGTTTGGTTTTGAAAGTGCATTTATCCATATTTAAGTTAAATAACAGGAATCCTATTTAATATTAGGGATATTAAGGGTGGTGAAATGAATTTATCGATTAAATTTTATATTGAAAATACATGGTTATATGCGATTAACTGCTTGAATGCAATATCGCCTACTTACGCAACAAAAATATTACACTATAGAACTACCAAAGATTTTTTAAATCTTAAAAAACCTGTAACTTTTAATGAAAAGCTGCAGTGGCTAAAGTTGTATTGGAATGATCCACTTATTTCTATCTGTGCAGATAAATATGAAATATATAACTATGTAAAGTTAAATAGTAATCCTAAGATACTTAACAATCTTCTAAGCGTATATGATAGTGCTGATCAGATTATATGGGAGGAGTTACCTAAAAAATTTGCATTAAAATGTACACATGGGTCTGGATATAATATTGTTACTAACAATAAGTCCGAACTTAATCAGTTAGAGGTTATTGAGAAGCTAAATAAATGGATGAAAGAGAAATTTGGTAGATATAGTCTAGAACCGCATTATGATAAAATAAAACCAAGAATTATACTAGAAGAGTATATAGAAAGTAGCCAGGGATTTTTACCAATTGACTATAAAATATACTGTTTTAATGGAGTAGCTAAACTAGTATTAATTTGTTCTGAGCGGGAAAATGATATAAAGTTTGACTGTTTTGACTTAGAATGGAATAGACTAAGTATTATGAATAAGAAATATGAAAGTAATATAGAAATAAAAAGACCGGATTGTTTTGATGAGATGATTCAACATGCAAACCTATTAGCTAAACCTTTTCCTTTTGTCAGAGTTGATTTTTATGATAAGGATGGTTCAGTAATCTTAGGGGAGATGACTTTTACTCCAGCAGCTAATATGGATGTAGATTATACTGATTATGGTCAAAAATACTTAGGTGATTTATTAACTCTTCCTAAAAAAATATAATATTATAGTTATATACATTAATAAATTTTTTTACTAAACTGAAACAAGTGATTGCGTAAAAAGGTTTAGTATAAAAATATTAATACTAGATTTTGGTTATGTTGAACTATTTAATAATATATAGATTATTATGAAAAAATTAAAAATAAGGTGAAATATTCTACCTACTAACAGACTAATGATTAAATTGATGTAAAAAACCCTGTATTTATAGGGTGTTTATTTGGAGAAGGTTAATGAACATATTTAATGATCTTAATCCCTTAGTAACTGTTTATATTCCAACATATAATCGAGTTGATCTACTGGAAAGAGCAGTAACATCTGTCCTTAAACAAACTTATATCAATTTGGAAATTATAATAGTAGATGATTGTTCGATAGATGATACACATGATTATTTAGAAGAATTAGCTAAAAGAGAAAAACGTGTGCGTTATTTTATACAAGAAAAAAATTCAGGATCTTGTGCTAGTCGTAATATTGCTATTAAAAATGCAAAGGGGTTTTTTATTACAGGGCTAGATGATGATGATTATTTTGAAGAAAGCAGAATAGAGGAATTTATTAGTAAATGGAAGAAAAAATCTATAAACACTAAGGTTTTATATAGCTTGTACGGTAGGGAGAATGAAAAAAACCCTAGCAAAGCAAAGCGTATTTTCAAAAGAATGTTTTTCAAGAAAAAAGTTGATTCTAAGGATTTATTGTATTTTTTTTACACAGGTAACCAGATTTTTACTGAAACTAAGCTACTTCAAGATAATTTATTTGATGTAAGTTTGCCAGCTTGGCAAGATTTTGAATGCTTTTATAGGTTGTTAGATAATTATGATTGTAATGCGGAATTAATATATAAAAAAAACTATATTGTAGATACAAGTCATGAGTATGAAAGGATTTCAACTAAGGGTCTATACAATATTAAAAAGGCTTTTGCACTATTCAAAGAAAAACACAAGTTGAATAATACTGAATCGAAACTACTGTACTGCCACTTATACAACTATCCTGATATTAAAATATCAAAAATTATTATTCTAAGAAGATTTTTCTACAAAGCTTCCATTTTGGATATTAAGAGATTGGTAAATATTAAGGTTGCTAAATGAATGCCACGATTTCTGTTATTATGCCAGCTTATAATGCTGAAAAAACTATTGAATTAGCAATTAAAAGTATACTGAATCAAACATATAGGAATTTTGAATTAATAATTTGTGATGATGGATCCAATGATAATACTGTTAATATTATTAAAAACATAAAAGATAAAAGAATTAGGTTAATAATTAATGATGAAAATATAGGTAATTTGCAAACTACTAACAAATTATTTTCATTATGTACAGGGGAGTATATAGCGATACAAGACGCAGATGATTACTCGTTAAAGGAGCGATTTGAAAAGCAGATTGAAGTTATTTGTAAAGATAACGCTGATTTAGTAGGTACACAAGTAGGGATGTGGTTTGAAAATTCGATAGTTAGTACCACTAACCATCCTGAAAAAAACAAAGATATAATGAGAATTATGTATAGCTCCCGTACTATTCCTATTATCTGGGGAAGTGTTTTATTTAAAAAATCAATTTACGAGTCTATTGGGGGGTTTGATAGTATATTTAATAGAATAGGTGCAGCTGATTGTAACTGGTTGCATAGAGCAAGTTTCAATAGTAGGTTTTATAACTTGCAAGATACACTTTATTTATATAGACAGCACATTGATAGTTTTACAAAGAAAAAAAACGATTTTAGTATAGCTAAGCTTTATAGTGAAGAAATTGCATTTGATATATTTGAATTTTTCAAAAACACTAGGGATTATAGTTTTTACAATTCTAGTAAAATATTTATAGAAAGGGTTGATTTTTATAGGATTCAGTTCTCAAAAGATCAAAAAAAATTAGCTAATATATATTATAGCAACTTAATATTTAAAAAAATAAATTTTTATGATTATATGAAGAAAATAGTTGGGCTTAAAGCTCCACTGATAATAAAGTTTAGATTCTTTTTTCAAGGGTTGCTAATTAACTCTCTTGGAATTGAAAAAATTCAAAAAATAAAAAAAATGATGAGATAATCTAATGCTTCCATACCTGTTGGTTCCTGGCCTTGTTATCTTTTGGGTCGTACTGGAGAAGAAATCTCTCAACCGTACGTCTTTTTGGTTGCCTTTGATTGCCTTGACACTATTTGCAGGTGTTCGTAGCTATTGGGTTGGTACCGATACAGTGAACTATACGAGGAACTTCAACAATCGACTGCAGCCTGAGTATTTCAGGTTTAATGAAGACATTGAATATGGTTATCAGCTACTAGAGTATTGGCTGTTGCATGTGACGGCTAACTATTTTTGGTTACTTTTTATTACCAGCTTTGTCATTGTATATTGTTATCTAAGTATTATTAAAAAATATAGCGTAAATTATTGGTTTTCTATTTTTCTATTCATTACATTGGGTGTCTATACCTTTTCTTTTAATGGATTGCGTCAGGGGATAGCAATGGCAATGTTTACTTTGGCCACTCCTTATCTCTTAGAAAAAAGGCTTTTTCCTTATCTGCTGGTATGTGCTATTGGATCATTATTCCATGTAACTGCTTTATTTATCATTCCATTTTATTTCATCGTAAATTTAAGGGTAAGACCCGCATATAAGATAATAGCGACATTTTTCGGATCACTGCTCGTTAGTAGATTATTAGTATCTTATATTTCGTCGACTAATGATCGATACGAAGACTATGCAAAAGTATCTGAAGAGTCAGGAGGGTTTTTAACTCTTGGTTTTTATACCGTACTTATGCTTTTAATAATTATTGCCAGTTATGTATATAAAATTAAAGATAAGAATTTTCAGAAACTACTTACTTTTTACGCATCAGGTGTGGCTTCTGTCATACCGTTAGCGATGTTAGGTACGAATGCTTCAGGTCCACAAAGGCTCCTTTCCTATTTTACATGGACGCTAATTTTAATATTACCTGTGGTTTTAAAGAAAATAAATAATATTTACATTTATATAATTAGTGTATTTATTTTTATCATATATTTCATATTGAGTACATCGAGATTTAGTGATTTGAGTCCATATGTCATCAACCCGATATTTAAGGTTTTCTAATGAGCGATTCTGTTTATATAACTGTTGGAATTCCATTCTATAATGCTGAAAAGTACTTAGAAGATGCTATTTGCTCAGTAATAGCTCAAACACATAAAAAATGGGAATTGATACTTATAAATGATGGGTCAAATGACAAATCATTGGATATTGCAGTTAAGTATAGTCTGGTGGATAAACGCATAAGAGTAATATCAGATGGAGTGAATAAAAAACTTCCCAACCGTTTAAATCAAATTATACAAGAATCTAATTATGACTTTATCGCACGTATGGATGCTGATGATTTAATGAGCAATGATAGATTAGAAAAACAGTTGAAAATTTTAAAAAATAACAAAGAAATTGATTTCGTAACGACTGGTTGTTTAACGATTGGTAAGGATAATGAATTAACAGGGGTGTCTGAAGGCAGAGACTATCAGATGAGTGCAGCAAATATTTTAGAAGGAGTTACTAATATATTGCACGCTTCTTTACTTGCTCGTAAAAATTGGTATATAAGGAATCAGTATAATGAAACCATTGTCCAAGCAGAGGATTTTGATCTATGGTTGCAAGCTGCAAAAAATAATGACTTAAATTATATAGTAATTAAAGATCCCTTGTATTGGTATAGGGTCGTAGAAAACGTAACCATAGAAAAAATTGTGAATGGTTATAATGCGCAGATTGAAATAATTAATAATAACTATGATGGCGTTATATTTTATATAAGTAAATATAAAATAATAAAAAAATTCAAAATAAAGAAAGTAATTGTAAAATCTCTCGATACTATGGGTTTGTTAAAAATATTACTTAAACGTAGGTCTAATAGGTATAACAAAGAACAGTTAGACTACTATAATGATCATTTTACCAAAATACAAAGCGTAAGAGTTCAAGGATGAAAATAGTCATTTTAGGCACCATTGCTTATAGTCTTTATGGCTTTCGCGCTGATCTAATCAAAGCGTTGGTCAAGCAGCAACATACTGTCTATGCCTTTACCTCTGAATATACCCAAGAGGAATTAAAGAAGATAGAAGTTTTAGGTGCTATCCCAATGACCTACAATTTAAATCGAGGTGGCCTGAATCCTTTATCTGATATAAGAGCAACTTATCACCTATCCAAAGTTATCAAAGAGATATCACCAGATATCGTATTCTCTTACTTTTCTAAGCCAGTTATTTTTGGAACATTGGCAGCAAAAATGGCAAAAATTCCGCAAGTTGTAGGTATGCTTGAAGGGTTAGGTTACTGTTTTACAGACCAACCCGAAGGTCTTAGCAAAAAAGTGAAAGTTATCAAAGCGATTCAAATTATGCTATATAGAGTGGTTCTACCTCAGATAGATACGCTCATATTTTTAAATGCTGATGATCCTAATGATTTGTTGAGGAAGTACAAAATACGAGCAAAGCAGGTAGAAATTTTAGGCGGGATTGGTTTGAGTTTGAGTCAGTACGAGTATCAGCCTATAGCAACTATTCAAAAGCCTATTAAATTTTTATTTATTGGTCGCTTATTGAAAGAAAAAGGTGTCCATGATCTTATTTCCGCTATAAAAATAGTAAAGAAAATATATCCTGAAGCATATTTCACTATTTTAGGAGAGATAGATGCTTCTAATATGGGTGCATTGCAGAAATCAGAGTTAGATGAGTTGATTGCATCGAACATCGTAAACTATCCTGGTCATGTTGATAATGTAAAAGACTGGATTGCAAATCATCATGTATTTGTACTGCCGTCTTATCGTGAAGGTGTGCCGCGCAGCACTCAAGAAGCGATGGCAATTGGAAGACCTATTATCACTACTGATGTACCTGGTTGCCGTGAGACGGTTATTGATGGAGTAAATGGGTTTTTAGTAGAAAAATGGAACCCAAAAGCTTTGGCAGAGAAGATGATTTATTTTATAGAACATCCTGAACAGATTAAAGAGATGGGTGATGAAAGCTACAAGCTAGCACAAGAGAAATTTGATGCAGATAAAGTCAATAAACGACTAATAAATATGTTGGGCTTATAAATGATAAAACGACTATTTGACATTGTAGGTGCAACGACAGCGTTAGTAGTGCTGTCTCCTGTCTATGCTGCAACTGCATACAAGGTGAGTAAAAATCTTGGCGCGCCTGTTCTATTTCGTCAGATTCGTCCAGGTCTGTATGGTAAGCCATTTGAGATGATAAAGTTTCGTTCCATGAAGGATGATATAGACTCAGATGGCAATCCTCTAGAAGATGGCGCGCGATTGACATCGTTTGGTAAAGAGCTGCGTAACACCAGCCTTGATGAGTTGCCTGAGCTTTGGAACGTCATAAAAGGCGATATGAGTCTAGTGGGCCCGCGACCATTATTGATGGAATATTTGCCCTTATATAATGATGAACAAGCGCGCCGACACAACGTCCGCCCAGGTATTACAGGTTATGCTCAAGTCAATGGTCGCAACGCTATTGGATGGAATGAGAGGTTTGCACTTGATACATGGTATGTGGACAATCAGTCGCTGTGGTTGGATATCAAGATTTTATTTAAAACGGTAAAAAAAGTTATTATCAAAGATGGTATTAGTGCTGAGGGTGAAGCGACTATGAGTAAATTCATGGGCAATAGTATTAATGAGGAAATGCTTTAAAAGTACTCTTTGCTAATAGCAATACAGCTAATTGAAAAATTTAGGCATGAAACAAAGCATGATAGATAGTAAGGTTAATAACATAGTGAGCAGTTTATTGTAGAGCTGACACAACATTAGACATAAGTACCATAGAGGAACATATGCTAAATACCCCTTTTTCACCTTGGCCAAAATTTACGCAACAAGAAGCCGACGCTGTCAGTCGAGTGCTGTTGTCCAATAAAGTCAATTATTGGACAGGCGAAGAATGTCGTCAGTTTGAGCGAGAGTTTGCTGATTGGACAGGTAGTAAATACGCAATAGCGTTGGGTAATGGCACCTTGGCATTAGATGTCGCGTTACAAGCACTCGATATAGGTACAGATGATGAGGTCATTGTCACACCGCGTACCTTTATCGCTAGTATCTCATCAATCGTTAATGCAGGTGCGACGCCCATATTTGCAGATGTCGATGAAGCAACTGGTAATATTACCGTTGAGACCATCACAGCTGTACTGAGTGATAAAACCAAAGGTATCGTGTGCGTCCATCTGGCTGGCTGGCCATGCGATATGGACAGTATTATCGCACTGGCAGATGAGCATGACTTATATGTTATTGAAGATTGCGCACAAGCTCATGGCGCACGATATAAAGGGCGAAGCGTGGGCAGTATTGGTCATGTTGGGGCATGGAGTTTTTGCCAAGATAAGATTATGACCACAGGAGGTGAGGGTGGTATGGTCACCACTGATAGCGAACTGCTATGGCGAAAAATGTGGGCGTATAAGGATCATGGTAAGAGCTATGCTGCAGTCTATGAAACGGAGCAATCACCTGGCTACAACTGGCTCCATGAGAGCTTTGGCACCAATTGGCGTATGACTGAGATGCAAGGCGTTCTAGGACGTATTCAACTGGAAAAAATGAGTGAATGGACAGCCAAACGGACCACTAATGCGCAAGCCATACTAGAGGCCTGTAGCAAGTGGGAGTCCAAAGGCTACCTTTGTGTGCCGAGACTAGAGCATTTAGCGCAATTCTCAAACGCTAACCATGCTTACTACAAATTATATGTCTATGTGCAGTCCGATAATCTACCTGATGGCTGGACACGTGACCGCATTATTGAAGCAATTAACAATCAAGGTGTACCGTGCTTCTCTGGATCTGCGTCAGAAGTCTATTTGGAGAAGGCCTTTGATAATACAGGGTTACGTCCAGAGGTCAGCTTGCCAATGGCAAAGCAGTTAGGAGAGACCAGTGTGATGTTTTTGGTGCACCCCACGCTGACCACTGCTGAGATAGAGCAAACTGTAGAAGCTATCGATAGCGTGTTTGGCTCAATAGCTAAAGGAATCGATTGAAACTCATCAGATATTTATTGATAATGATGTGATAGCGCTTAATAGAGTTTGTATCTAAATTTATGAGTATCTAACCTTATGCCACACTAGGATTTTTAGACGTAGGCAGGTACAATACCATAATCAACCAAACGCTTATTAAGCAAAGGACAGGCATGTAAGGATACTTACGCGCGCTGTCCTTATTTTTTTCCGCTTTCTCTATTGGAGTCACTATGTCAACTGCTAAAGAGCCGTCAACTGCCCAAGGGTCCGCTACTGTTTTAGACGGCAAATCACTTGCCAAACAAATAGAACAACAACTACGCACGCGCGTAGATGCTATCAAGGATAAGACAGGACGTACGCCGAGCTTAGCGACGATATTGGTTGGTGACGATCCAGCCTCTGCCACTTATGTTCGTATGAAAGGCAACGCGTGTAAGCGTGTTGGCATGGACTCTATACGCGTTGAGATGCCGAGTGCCACGACCACTGAGCAGCTCATGGCAAAAATAGATGAGTTAAATAGCAATCCAGATGTACACGGCATTTTGCTACAGCATCCGGTTCCTGAGCATATTGATGAGCGTGCTTGTTTTGAGCAGATTGACTTAGCAAAAGACGTCGATGGCGTGACTTGTCTTGGTTTTGGTCGTATGGCGATGCAGCAGTCAGCTTATGGCTCATGCACACCGCAGGGCATTATGCATTTGTTAGAGCATTATAATATCGAGCTATCAGGTAAAGAAGCCGTAGTCGTAGGACGTAGTGCTATCTTAGGTAAGCCAATGGCGATGATGCTATTGAATGCCAACTGTACAGTGACTATCTGCCATTCAAGAACTCAAGATTTGGCAGCGCATATTAAGCGTGCAGATATCGTGGTTGGTGCCGTAGGCGTACCTGAGCTTATTAAAGCGGAGTGGATCAAATCAGGAGCGGTTGTCATTGACGCAGGTTTCCATCCGACAGATGATGGCGGTGTTGGTGATATCGAAATGCAAGGCATGGAAAACATTGCCAGTGCTTATACGCCAGTACCAGGCGGCGTTGGCCCAATGACTATCAACACGCTTATTCGCCAAACGGTCGATGCTGCTGAAAAATCAGCGGGTTTGAATAACGGCTAAAAAGATAGTCATACGAATACTGATAGCCGATATACAAGGGGCCTGAGGTAACATAAACTCAGGCTAAATCAACCACATTTCAGTTGATAGGACCTAAACATGGCTAAAAAAAACGTAGGTGTTCATGAGCGACTACAAGGTATTGGTAGAGAGTTTGTCGATGTCTGTCATTACGTTATTTTATTTCTAATCAGTGTGGTTGTCGTTTGGACCGCAGGTAAAGAGTTTATTTATATTGTCCAAAAGGGTTCAGCGGATCTAAAAGACATATTAATGTTATTTATTTACCTTGAGCTACTGGCCATGATAGGTATCTACTTTAAAACCCACCGACTGCCAGTACAGTTTTTGATATTTATTGCCATAACAGCATTGTCACGACATTTGGTGGTCGATGTACAGGCGGTTTCAGACTATTTCCATTTATGGCTGCTAGCGACAATTTCCGTGGCCATCATGCTACTGAGCGGCTCTATTGTAATCCTGACTTGGACGGCCAAAACATTTGGTCGCCCAGAGGATAATCTTGATAAGCAGCATGCAAATCTAACAGTTAAGGCGCTATTGCCTGATAATGCTCAAGCACCTGATAGTCATACTAAGCATCGCCGTGAATAATTAGATAGCGTTACAAAAAGATAGCAACATAAAAAAAGAGCGACCAGTGGTTGCTCTTTTTTTACGGATGGCATTTGGTATTACAACCATTTCAATCTTTTGAAATTGTAGTACAGATAGCTACATAAGGCGATAATAATGGCCATGATGACAAGGTAAGAGTATTTCCAATGTAGCTCAGGCATAAAGTCAAAGTTCATGCCATAGATGCCAGCGATAGCTGTTGGTACTGCTAGAATACCTGCCCACGCCGCGAGCTTACGGACGACTTCATTCTGACCCATATTGACCATCGCCATATAGGTATTCATCACCACGCTCAGCATTTCATTGAGGCCATTAATAGCATCTAGTGAGTGCAACAGGTGATCGTTCACATCGCGAAAGTACGGCTTAGCGGCTTGAGAAAATCCAGAGACAATCTCACTTTTTTTATGATTGATAAAAAAGCTACAGATGTCTTGCACAGGTAAGATAATGGCGCGCATATGTACCAGTTGTGATTTGAGTTGATATAGGTTTTTTAGCGTTCCTTTATCAAATTCATAGGTGAAGACTTTGTGCTCCTGCTCACGCAAATAGCGACCCAATCGGTCAGTGATGGGCATGTAGTTATCAACGATAAAATCGAGGATAGCGTGCAATACAAATATAGGCCCCATGCGTAGCTTTTCGGGGCGACGATGGCAGTGCTCACGTACTGGCGCATAAGAGTTTGACGGGCCATTGCGAATCGTAATGAGGTAGTTTTTACCCATAAATATCGCAGTAGTACCATAACGAATGACATTGTCTTCGAGCTTGGCCGTACGTAGCACCACAAAGACCATATCATTATCGTAGTTTTCGACCTTAGCACGTTGATGATCAGCAAAGGCATCTTCAATCGCTAGCTCATGCAGGTCAAAGGCTTCTTTTACTTTGACCATGGTTTCTAAGCTTGGATCATATAGCCCAAGCCAAATAAATTGACCGTTGTTCCCTAGCGTACGACTCACATCGTTGAGCGCCACTCTATTAAGATTCTCACCTGTTTTACGTGAGTAAGCGTAGCAATTGACCACTTCGCCTGCGCTTGATGAGTCAATATCTTCATAGCGTTCAGAGTCAGGATCGTAGACCGTCATGGTCTCGATAGTGTCTTCAGTAGTGGCGTCCACATCACCATAGATATAGCTATCATCATCGTCCAAATAGAGATGCTTGTCACTCATATTGGCATAGATATGATTCATATTGGAATCAGGCGCAATATGAGCCGTTTTTTTAATCAATTGATTATTATCATTTTCCATATACTTTCCTGTCATATAATAAAAAAATTCAATAATCCAAATATGCTGTGAACGCTGCTACGGTTTTATCGTGTGCCAATACTAACTATAGGGCGTAGCTTTTTAGCGTATCGATATCTACCAATGCCAATAGACTCTCGTGACAAGCTTCTAGTTTGATTTGCGGTGCAATATCGAAGTCCAGTGCTTCAACCCAACGTAGCGCGCAGATGCACCAGTAGTCACCAGGTTTGAGACCAGGAAAGTTGTATTCAGGTAGTGGGGTAATTAGGTCATTACCGCGACTGGCAGAGAAGTTTAAAAACTCGCTGGTCATCTTGGCACAGACAGTATGTTGACCAACATCATGGTTGCCAGTATGGCAAAAACCATTGCGATAATAGCCAGTGATGGGATCGAAACAACAGCTGGCAAGTGCGGTGCCTAAGACATTGGTTTGGTTGATGGCAGGGTTTGGGTGGTAATCAGATGACATAAGGCTTCCGAGATAAAAATATGTGTTAGTGTATCATGAGTCTGTGTTGATGACGTTGCCGTAATCACGCTCATTATCTTATGGTTAACAAAAAATAAACCTCTCGACTATTTGCCCAATATTGAGCCAAACACATCAATGATGACTGTTACATCTGCTAAGCTAATAAGCGGCAATTGAACTGTAATTAGATAGTGATTGTGGCTAATTGTCACTAGGCGAACCTTGAGTGCTATGCTAAACTAAAGCATAAAGTGCCTTGATTATTTGTCGCAATTTTTTAGCGCATAAAGATACTCGTCTTATCATTCTAAATTATACTTATTATTCACCCTTTTGCGGTTACCTGGTTTGTTTATAAATAATTGGGTCAATGATGTTGCGCGTTAAAAATAAATACACACAGCGTCAATACCCGGCAAATCACCCTTTAAGTACCGCATCAGTACCGCGTTTTTGGTAAGCGATACGCCAAACAAGGATTTATTGTGTCTGTTAGTTCTGATTCTGCAAAACCTGCCCAGCCAAATTCTACCAACGAAACAGTGTCTCAGCCTGCCGAAAACAGTGCTGCACCCAATCGCATGCCATATTTGAGTAACTTTGGCAGTGATGTTGCCAATAGTTGGCTATTGCCTGATGGGGTGGTTGATGTCCTGTTTGAAGATGCGCACAAGCAAGAAGTGCTTAGACATCAGTTAATCGAGCAGCTTATTACTCATGGTTATCAGCTGGTTTGTCCACCGATGATCGAGTTTACTGAGTCTTTACTAAGTGATGCGTCAGAAGATCTAAAACGCCAAACCTTCAAAATTATCGATCAGTTGACGGGTCGTCTAATGGGCGTGCGCGCTGACATCACCCCGCAGATTTTGCGTATAGATGCGCATCATGGTGGTACAGGTATTGCGCGTTATTGTTACGTTGGTGATGTTATTCATACCTTGCCATCAGGACTGTTTGGCTCTCGTACGCCGCTACAGTTGGGTGCTGAGATATTTGGCTGTGCGTCACTAGCGGCAGATATTGAGCTGATAGATGTGCTGTTTACGATGGTGAATAAACTCAATATGAGTGCAGCGCTTCATATCGATTTGGGTCACGTAGCGATATTCAAACGTTTGGCTGAATTGGCTGAATTGTCAGACAGTGATACTGAGCAATTAATGTACTTATATGCCAATAAAAACCTGCCAGAGCTTAAGCGTGTTTGCCGCGCTTTGCCAATGGGTGATGATTTTTATGTGTTGGCACGCTTTGGTCACGATATCGCAAACCTATTAGCCAAATTATCAGATGCAGCGCAGCAAGACAGCCAAATCGCAACGGCAATTGATGAGCTACAGCGTTTGAAAAACTATCTACAAGACCAATGGCAGTGCCCAGTCAGTATTGATGTGACTGAGCTATCAGGCTATCACTATCATACTGGCATCGTCTTCAATGGTTATATCAATAGCGAAACGCAGCCACTCGTACGTGGTGGTCGTTTTGATGGTATGCAAAGCCAGACGCAAGCGTTACGTGCAGCCACAGGCTTTAGTATGGATGTCAGCCGATTGTTGGCTCATACACAGTTAGATGCGCCAACCGTTGTCTTGGTTGACTTTGCCGCTTTGTCTAATGCAAATACAGATGAGATTCAGACGCTACTGCAACAAGTAGAGAGTCTACGTCAGCAAGGCTATCGCGTCACTATGCCGTTAGATGCACAGGACAGTCCAGATGATGTGACGCATCGTTTGAGCATGGCTGATGACAGTCAATGGCAGCTACAAACGATTTAGCTATTCATTTGTTAAGCGAGCGCTCATTAAGCACCATTTATTAGAACGCTAAGTTTTTAGATAAAAAGCTTTTTTAGATAGAAAGCTTTTATATAGAAAGATATCGTCAATAAAGTCACTTTAATTTTTTAGCTTTTATTGCACACACCTCAATACATAAAGGTAAGGATTGATCATGGGTAAGAATGTTGTAGTCTTGGGTAGCCAATGGGGCGACGAAGGTAAGGGTAAAATCGTTGATTTACTTACCGAAAAAGCCTCAGCAGTAGCCCGCTTCCAAGGCGGTCATAATGCTGGTCACACGTTGGTTGTCGATGGCAAAACCACGGTCTTGCATTTGATTCCATCAGGTATCTTGCGTGAAGGCGTCACTTGCTTTATCGGTAATGGTGTGGTGTTAGCACCTGACGCATTACTAAAAGAGATGAAAGAGCTAGAAGACAACAACGTACCAGTACGTGAGCGTCTACGTATCTCTCCTAATTGCCCACTTATCATGCCTTATCACGTGGCACTTGATCAAGCTCGTGAAGCCAAGCGTGGTTCTGGTAAAATCGGTACAACAGGTCGCGGTATCGGTCCTGCATACGAAGACAAAGTAGCACGTCGTGCGATTAAACTTGCTGATTTGTTCCGTGAAGATCTAGAAGAAAAACTACGTAACCTAATCGAATATCATAACTTCCAACTGACTGAGTATTATAAAGTTGAAGCGATTGATTTTGATGAGACACTTAAGCTTTGTAAAGAGTGGAAAGAAGAAATTAAGGGTATGGTTACTGATGTAACTGAAGACCTAAATCAATTACGTCTGGCTGGCAAAAACTTAATGTTTGAAGGTGCTCAAGGTACGCTACTTGATATCGACCATGGTACTTATCCGTTTGTAACCAGCTCAAGCGTAACTGCTGGCGGTGTATCAACGGGTACAGGTATCGGTCCATTGTATTTAGACTACGTACTTGGCATCACCAAAGCGTACACTACGCGCGTTGGTAGTGGTCCGTTCCCAACTGAATTGTTCGATGATGTTGGTGCTCACTTAGCCAAAGTCGGTCATGAATTTGGTGCGACAACTGGCCGTGCACGTCGCTGTGGTTGGTTCGATGCTGAAGCATTACGCCGTGCAGTAGTACTTAACTCTATGTCAGGTATTTGCTTGACCAAGCTTGACGTACTAGATGGTCTTGAAGAATTGCTAATCGGTGTGGGTTATAACCTACCTGAAACTGAGTGTGCAGGCGCGCATGATGCTGAATTCTACGAGTCAGTCACGCCTAAGTACGAAACAATGCAAGGCTGGAGCGAGTCTACTGTTGGTATTACTAACTATGATGAGCTTCCAGAAAATGCTAAAAAATATATCAAACGTATCGAAGCATTGATCGGTTGCCCAGTTGATATTATCTCAACTGGCCCTGATCGCGAAGAGACTATCGTATTGCGTGATCCGTACGACGCTTAGTTTTTACTACAAACTTGATTAAATAGTTTTTAGTATTAATAAAAAACCTCAACGCTAAGCGTTGGGGTTTTTTGTGTGTGCTACTTCAAGAAATTGATTGATTACCTTGAATTTCAACAGTGTAAGAGTAGGGCTACTAGCTATAATATCATCTAAAAATATCATAAATAATGGATATACTGACATTATTTTGGCTTAATTAAGTGTAAGATATTATAGACGGATTTGGTTTTATCAACATACAAAAAGGAATTTGCTATGACAACGAATACGCTTAAATCCACGATTCGCAATACCTCTATAGCAATAGTTACATCCGCAGCTTTCATGTTGCCTATGTTTGCTTGGGGTGCAGAAAACTGTGACAAACCAAACAATGACTTTGATGGGCTATATTGCCTGACGAAAGTATACTTAGAAGCAGATAAAGAGCTTAACAACTCTTACAGTAAATTGAGTAAACTCCTAAACAAACAGCAAAAAGCCACGCTTAAACGCGGACAATTAGCGTGGATGCGCGAGCGCAACGACCAATGTAGTTATAACGATGGTGATGGTTTCTTTGTCAATATGAGCTGTGCCACCAATAAGACAGCTAATCGAGTTAATTTTTTGAATGAACGTGTGCGTGAATGCAATGCAGGTAGTTGTCGAGACAGTCGCTTAGATGATTAAATGTTTTGATTGGTAGTATGTATTAGCAAAACTCTTAGCAAGGTGTGTTGAGGGTTTTCTAATCATTAATAATGATATAAATACTCTATAAAATCAGTCTGGTAGCTATAAGTGATAAATATGAGTAGCGATAAGGTAAGTAAGTCGATAGCTCATGCATCTGTTGTTGATGAGTACTTAACTTGGATGTAAGTAAGATACTGTTATAAATTTACTTTTATGCAAGGTATGGTCATAAATTAACCCTATCATTTATGGCCTTAATCATTATAATAGGCAGCAATCCGATGTTGGCGCTTATGGTTATACACTGATATACCATGAGTTGTGTAAAACAGTCCAAGTCAACATTGTGGCTAAAGCTAAAACAACGCATTAATTTTTCATATTTTATTGAATTTATCATTTATTAGGAGCTTCTCATGGCTAACGAACGTACTTTATCTATCATCAAACCTGACGCAGTTGCTGGCAACCACATCGGCGCTATCTACAGCCGTTTCGAACAAGCTGGTCTAAAAATTGTTGCAGCTAAAATGCTACAACTTGATGATGAAAAAGCAGGCGGTTTTTACGCTGAGCACGCTGAGCGTCCATTTTACAACGACCTAAAATCTTTCATGATGTCAGGTCCAGTATTGGTATCAGTACTAGAAGGCGAAAACGCTATCGCTCAGCACCGTGAAATCATGGGTGCAACTAACCCAAAAGAAGCTGCTGAAGGCACTATCCGTGCTGACTTCGCTAGCAGCATCGACGAAAACGCAGTACATGGTTCAGATTCAGCTGAATCAGCAGCACGTGAAATCAGCTACTTCTTCAGCGATGATGAAGTTTGTGCACGTACACGCTAATATAGTAAATCAGCGATAAGCTTTTACGGCATTCGATTTGTTTGAGGTAACTGCTATAATAAGACAGCTACGATTTAAACTGATCTTACCTGTATGAGTTTTATACTTGATTGACTATAGACGAATTATTTACAACATTGATTGTTTATAATTGGTTTGCGAGACGGCTTATATCTTATGGGTATAGGCCGTTTTAGCTATTATAATAATATTATAGTTAAATAATTACTAAACTGCTAGGGCGTTACCCTCCTTAGATGTACTACTTGTACAATCTGCAGTCGGCTGCCTTGTATCCGCTTTAGAGTTCTATAATTATATTATTCATTGAAATTCTTAGTGACTTGCCTCATTATTGATTTTACTTAGCGTTATCAATCCCTTATCAGCATGTTTCTGTCAATTTAGAAAACTGCGCTCATAGCGGATTGCTCATGCACCCATGCATGTATGGCAAAGCCCATATAAATAATTGCACCGCTTATCTAAGCTTCTGCAAAAAGGTTACCTATTATGTCAACTGTTCAAGCACCTACTCAGCACGTACCTGCTAAGATTACTGATAGCATTAAGCTAGTAGATGAGGCACATGCCAAAACCAATCTATTGGGTATGACGCAAGCGGAACTGGCTGATTACTTCAAGAGTATTGGCGAAAAGCCATTCCGCTCAACTCAAGTGATTAAGTGGATTTATCAGCATGGCGTGACAGATTTTGAGCAAATGACTAATCTGAGTAAGTCGTTACGAGACAAGTTATCGCTTAATGCCTGTGTGATACCGCCCAAAGTAATTCATCGTCAATACAGTGATGATGGTACACGTAAGTGGGTATTTGAAGTTACTGGCGGTTCGTTGGTTGAGACGGTGCTTATCCCTGCAGATGATAGCAAGTTAAATGGCCGTAAGACATTATGCGTGTCTTCTCAAGTAGGCTGTGCACTAGACTGTAGTTTCTGTAGTACAGGCAAGCAAGGGTTCGAGCGTGACTTAAGTGCAGCTGAAATTATCGGTCAGTTATGGGTCGCTAATGCGTCATATATGACAGATGAAAATGAAAGCTTAGAAAACGTTGATCATAGCCTATGGGAAAATAACGTCACTAACGTGGTGATGATGGGCATGGGTGAGCCGCTATTGAACTACAAGCCTGTAGTAGGCTCAATGGAGCTGATGCTAAGCGATCATGCTTATGGACTGTCAAAGCGTCGCGTTACTTTATCAACTTCTGGTGTCGTCCCGAAAATGTATCAGCTAGCACAAGACATCGATGTGGCATTGGCCATTTCACTGCATGCGCCAAATGATGAGCTGCGTAACGAGTTGGTACCAATTAACAAAAAATATCCGTTAGAAGAGCTGATTGCAGCGGCAAAAAACTATGTCTATGATGTCAATCCACGTCATAAGAAGCACGTTACGATTGAGTATGTGATGCTTGATGGGGTCAATGATAGCAATGAGCATGCCCATCAGTTGGTTGCGCTATTAGAAGGGTTACCAAGTAAAATTAACCTTATTCCGTTCAACCCATTCCCGCATGCACCGTATGACAAATCAAGCAACAACCGCATCCATGCGTTTAGTAATATATTGAGCGAAGCGGGTTTTGTTTGTACGATTCGTCAAACACGTGGTGATGATATCGATGCCGCTTGTGGTCAGTTGGTTGGACAAGTCGCCGATCGTACTAGACGCTCAGCCGCGTGGCAGCAGAGCATCAAAGATCGTGAAAGCGTTTAGCACGTTCTCTAGAAGATAAACGTTATATTCGACTGGTATAGCGTTTTAGCTGTCTTTTGTCTGTCGCAATGGTAAGAAAATGTAGCAATGACTGTCAAGATTGCAGAACGCGGCAATTAATAACAACTAAATTGTACTTATAGGGGTTAAATCTATTAAACTGAGGTCTCGAAGATCGAACGCATTGAATCCCAGTTTTATGATGGCGGCTATGATGACTTCTAAAAATTCTTGTCAGTTCAAATATCAAAAATCATTTTCTAAATTTTATAAGCAGTCGAGTATCAGTGCTGCCCAAACCGCTTTGCCAAAGCGTGCAGTCCTGTTGGCAGTATTTGGCGTTCTTGTATTAAGTGGCTGTCAGACTACCCCGACTAATGATTTGCTAGGTAACTCTCCTTATCAAACATCTACGCGCGCTAGCAATGATCGAAATTTAGATCAGCAGGAAATCGCCCGTGTGCGTACCTCACTTGCCGCGCAATACATCCGAAAAAATGAGCTAGATACCGCGCAGCAGCAGCTCGAAAAAGCCTTTGCTGCCGATAGCCGTTATGCGCCAGCCTATGATATGATGGGCGTTTTGTTGCAGCAAGAAGGCAGCCGTATCAACCTAGCCAAAGCTGATGAATACTTCAAAAAAGCAATCGCGCTAGATAAAGACTTTGTACAAGCACACAATAATTATGGCGTGTATCTGTCACAGACGAAGCGCTACCGTGAAGCAGCAGAACAGTTTGAGATTGCAGGGGCGACGCTAGGCTATGAAGGCCGTATTGGCGCGCTAGAAAACCTAGGTCGTACTTATCTACAGTTAGGTGATAATAGTGCCGCTTCAAAAGCATTTTTACGGGCACTCGATGGCAATCGTAATAGCATCATTGCTCATATCGAATTGGTAGATTTGCTGCTCGACCAGCAGCGTGTACCGCAGGCACAGAGACTGTATGATGAGACGCTGATATTGGTGCAGGGGCAGGGTATTAGCCCGCGCTTGCTCTTACAAGGTATCAAGCTTGCAGCAGCACAAAATAATATAACAAAGCGCCAGCAATTGGCACAGCAGCTTTTATCCGCTTATCCGCTAAGTGATGAAGCAAAACAACTTAAGACTTGGCTTAACAATCCAGAGGCACCATGGAAATGATCACCCCATCATCTAACACTCAATCTAACGCTCAGGGATCATTTGGTGCCGTGTTGCAGCAAGCCCGTAAAAACAAGCAAGTAACTTTAGAAGCAGCGGCGGCTGAGCTGTTCATTCTAAAGCGTCATTTGGAGGCGCTAGAAAGCGAAAATTTCGCTGAGCTACCACAGGCTGCATTTGCTCGTGGTTTTGCGATTAACTATGCCAAATATTTGGGCTTAGATTCAGCAAAAATCGCTAGTAGCTTCGATGCTGCCTATCCTAATGAGCTAAAGGCCAAATCAACCAGCAATATCGATACGCCACTACGCCCAATGGGGACTTTGCAGCGTGATACTCACAACCGCATCCGCTTTAACCCACTATTGATCATAGGCGTTATCGGATTGATTATCTTGGCGGTGTTCCTATTCCGCATGGTGAGTAACGCTAGCAAAGAAAACACGCAAGAGCCTGTATCAGCTGTTGAAGACATGTCAGCGATAGAGCAAGCCCAAGGTGCCGCCATCAATAGTGATGCAAGTGGCGTGGGTGCTTCTGGCTCTGCATTGAATTTAGGTACTGCTGCAACGACTGCTACCTTAAACCTTGTATTGACAAGCGACGCTGTGGTTAGTATCACGGATGCTTCTGGAAACAGCTTAATAAACGGTTCTCAGTCTGCAGGTAACTATGACTTGTCAGGTATGCCACCGTTTAATGTGCAAATTGATAATATCGACAATGTTAGCTTGATGCTCAATCAACAAGCAGTTGCGTTAGATACGTATGCAACAGATAAGCAAGCTACTTTTGAATTGGCACCATAGTCAGTTGCATAAGCGCCAAATTTGAATGAAGCACTTATATGTTTGGATGAAGCATCCATGTGTTTGAATAAAGCGCACATGTGTATCCTGATTTAGCTAATTTATATTATATGTGCAAAGTCCTAGGGCTTTTCTATTTTTGATTTAAGGATTTATGTATGTCAATGCCATCGCCTATTAATCGTCGTCTGACCAAAAAAATCTATGTCGGTGATGTCGCGATTGGTGGTGATGCACCAATTAGCGTACAGAGCATGACCAACACTGATACCTGCGATGTAGCAGCAACGGTCGCTCAGATCGAGCGCTGTGTTGAAGCGGGTGCGGATCTGATGCGCGTGTCAACGCCAACGATGGATACGGTCAAAGCCTTTGGTGAAATTCGCAAATTGGTAAGCGTGCCTTTGATCGCTGATGTGCATTTCGATCATAAAATCGCTTTGGCCGTTGCTGAAGCGGGCGCTGACTGCTTACGTATCAATCCGGGTAACATTGGTAGCGATGCCAAAGTACGTGAAGTGGTCGCTTGCGCCAAATATCATAATATTCCGATTCGTATTGGCGTCAACGCTGGCTCTTTAGAAAAAGACATACAGCGTAAGTATACTGAGCCAACTGGCGAGGCAATGCTTGAATCGGCAATGCGCCATATCGACATTTTAGAGCGTCTTAATTTTGACCAGTACAAAGTATCTGTCAAAGCCAGTAACGTGTTTTTGACACTGGATGCTTATCGTTTAATATCAGCGCAAATTGATAATCCATTACATTTGGGCGTGACGGAAGCGGGTGTCTACCGTACGGGCGCTGTCAAATCTGCTATCGCGCTAGGTGGATTATTGCTAGACGGTATTGGCGATACTATTCGTATCTCATTAGCCGCTGAGCCTGAAGAAGAGATTAAGATTGGTTTTGATATTCTAAAATCGCTTAATATTCGCTCGAACGGTGTAAACTTTATCGCCTGTCCAAGCTGCTCGCGTCAAGAGTTTGACGTGATTAAAGTAATGACAGCGTTAGAGTCGCGCCTAGAAGATATTCGTGAACCGATGAATCTATCTGTGATCGGCTGTAAGGTCAATGGTCCAGGAGAAGCAAAAGAGGCCGATATCGGTATCGTTGGTGCTGCCCCTAGATCACTGGTCTATCGTATGGGTGAAAAAAGCCACCTTATTGATACAGGCAATCTGGTCGATGAAATAGAAGGTATGGTTCGCGCCCATGCAGAAGAGTTGGCGAAAAAACGTGAGAATGAAATCATTCGCGTAAAATAAGTCATAGAATAGATTGATACGTTAGGCTATATCGTCATAGCATCAATTAGATACAACGCTTATTTAAGTACATAGAAAACAATAATAGAATACCTGTTAAATATTTAAGGATACGACCGTACCATGATCAAAGCTATCAAAGGTTTTAATGATATTTTGCCTGACCAATCAGCAAAGTGGTTGCATTTAGAAGCGATATTGGCTGATGTACTTGGTAGGTACGGTTACGAGCATATTCGCTTGCCTATCGTTGAACAAACGGATCTATTTGCCCGTGCTATTGGCGGCGCGACTGACATCGTCGAAAAAGAGATGTACAGCTTTACTGATAAATCTGAGCCGCCAACGCCATTAGCATTACGTCCTGAAGGCACAGCTGGAGCAGTGCGCGCAGTTATCGAGCACAACTTGCTACGCGGTGACACACCTAAGCTTTGGTACATCGGTCCAATGTTCCGCTACGAGCGTCCGCAAAAAGGCCGCTATCGCCAGTTTCATCAGTTAGGTGTCGAGAGCTTCGGTAGCGCACTACCGGATGCTGATGCTGAGCTGATTGCGATGACTCATTTGATGTGGCAAGAGCTAGGTCTCAACAATGAAATGCGTTTGCAACTAAACAGTTTGGGTGAGCTGGATGAGCGCTATGCTTATCGCGAAGCATTGGTTGCCTATTTAACTGATAAAAAAGACCAGCTAGACGAAGACAGTAAGCGCCGTCTAACGACTAACCCTTTACGTATCTTGGATAGTAAAGAAGCGAGTACGCAAGCAGTATTGGTAGATGCGCCAAAGCTTGCTGACTTCTTGGGTGAAGAGAGTGTGGCGCATTTTGATCAGGTCAAAGCCTATCTGACTGCGCTTAATATCGATTTTGAAATCAATCCGCACTTAGTACGTGGCCTTGATTATTACAATAAAACGGTATTTGAGTGGGTAACGGATAAGCTTGGAAGCCAAGCTACCGTTTGTGCGGGTGGTCGTTATGACGGCCTAGTAGGGCAATTAAAATCAATCGGTACAGATGGCAATAAACCAGTCAAATCTGAGCCTGGTGTTGGTTTTGCAATGGGGCTTGAGCGTCTATTATTACTGATAGAAGCGGTAGCGCCGATTGCTGACATACCTGCTTGTGATGTATTCGTTGTGGCTCATCCTGAGGTATATAGTGCTGGTATAAGCTATGCACAGAACTTACGTCACAGTCGTCCAGATGTACGAGTAAAGATGGCCAGTGCCACGAGTCTAAAAGCGCAAATGAAGAAGGCAGACAAGTCAGGCGCGGCATTGACAGTCATCATCGCCCAGCAAGAGCTGGATGATAATACGATTAGTATTAAAGATATGCAGACAGGTGAGCAAAAGACGGTCGCCCAAGATTGGCTATCAAATAAAGATAACTTTTCTCGTCGCTAACCGACTTTGACTAATCAGCTTTGTTTGTAGTACTAGCAATTTAATGTAAATTTTATCAGGTAAATATATATGGCTCTGACACCTAATTCGCCAAATGCAGATAACTCCATGCAAGCGCTAAAGCAATATGGTAGTTATATCGTTACTGCGATTTTGTTAGCACTGGCCGCCTACTTTGGTTGGACATACTGGCAAAACAATCATGCGCGAGTAGATACCGTCGCCGCCGATCAATATGCTGATATTCAGCAGCTAAACGAAGAGGTTAAACTGGCCTCGCAAAACCCAGATTTGGAGGCAGAGGCTCAAGAAGCACTTACCCAAAGTCGTAGCCAACTAGACAAAGATATTGATACTTTGGTCAGCACGCACGGTGAGTCGGTTTATGCATGGCAAGCGCTAATGATAAAAGCACGTCAACAAGTAGACAATGATGACTTTGCAGCAGCGACTGAGACATTCAAAAAAGCATTGGCCATCGATTTGGGTGATGCTGGTCTGGCAGCGATTACTCGTTTACGCTATGCAAAAACATTATTGGCTGCAGGTGATACAGATGCTGCACTTTCAGAAGCAAACAATGATATGCCAAGCTCGTTTGAAGCAAGTCAGCAGGAGCTGCTAGGGGATATTTACTTAGCGCAAGACAATAAAGATTCAGCGATTAAATCTTATAGCAATGCGTGGGAGCTATTACGTAGCCGTCAAGAAACGCGTGCAGTATTGGCATTAAAGATGGAAAGCTTAGGTATCACGGCTGAGCCGATTGCTGAACAAACCAGTCTTGTTCAAGAGCCATCTGCTCCTGAGCCGTCGCTAGTGATGGATACCTCGAACGAAGTCGCTGTCGAAGCAGGGCAGTAAGTCAGTAGGCTAGATATTAAGTCAGTAGTATAGTATTGAGAGTTGGTAATCATCCGAAGCTCTTTTTTAATATAACCTAATGATTACTAATTTGCGGTTGGCCAATTTACCAATTAATAATAATTTATCTGTAGTGAGAACATACAATGACTCAATCTATTCGCTCTAGCAAAATATTAAACACCAAGACTATCAAAAAGACAGTTATGCATGTGGCCGTACTGGCAGTAATGAGCACGGCAGTGATTGGATGTAATCGCGGTATTAAGCCGGTCGTTAATGATCCGGTAAAATTGGTGCAAATCGCTCAGCCGATTAGCGTACTACAGCCTGTTTTCAGTACCGATGTTGGCAACAAAAAAGCCAGCAAAAAAGATCCGCTAGATTTGCAAGTTGGCTATGCTAATGGTCAAATCGTTACGGCATCACGCGGTGGCGAACTGTCAGGGTTTAATAGTGCAGGCGAGCGCGTATGGTCAATCAATGTTGATGATCAAATCACTGGCGGTGTTGCATTAGATGCATTGAGCCAGACAGCTATCGTTAGTACTCGTGGTGGCAAGGTCATGGCATTTGATAGCACGACTGGTGCAAAGCGTTGGCAGCAGCAGTTATCAGGTTCGGTTTTGACGCCAGCACTAATTACCAATAATCGTGTGGTATTATCAGCGAATGATGGTTTCTTACACGGTCTGTCGCTGCAAACTGGACAATCGGTATGGCAGTTCGCAACTCAGGTACCTGCTATCAGCGTTCGCGGTAGCGCTGCACCGACTTTATTAGACAATGAGACAGCGCTTTTAGCGACAGCTGATGGTCGTTTGCATGCAATTACTGTCGATAACGGTCTTCCGCTATGGTCAAGACGTGTTGGCGTAGGTGCTGGTAGTAGTGAAGTTGAGCGCATGAGTGATGTCGATGGCAAACCTATCGTAGATAAAAATCAGTTGTTTGCGATCAGCTATAGTGGTCAGCTATTAGGTATTGATTTGGCCTCGCGTCAGGTGATGTTCGTCAATGAAACTGCGAGCCTCAAATCACTGGCGGTAAATACTCAGCAAGTCATCGCTACTAGTCTAGATGGCAAAGTAGTTGCTTATGAACGCAACAGTGGCGAGACACTCTGGGAAAGTGATGAATTGGCTTATCGTGATCTCACCAATCCTGTGATGATTGGCAACTATATCGCCATTGGTGACTTTGATGGCGTAGTGCATTTGTTTGACCCTGCTACGGGTAGCATTGTTAGTCGTGTTGAGACAAAAGGTGCATTGACCAACTTGCAAGTCCAAGGTAGCCGTTTAATGACTCAAAGTACGTCAGGACAAGTTGCTATCTGGCAGTTAGTACGCTAATAACTATATAGATAGGTGCTTATAGATAATTAACGAAGTGTAATATTTCACTATAGCCTTTAAGCCTATTCTTGATTATCATTTATAAAACACAAACGCTGCTTAGTCAGCGTTTAGTGCCTTGTGTAAATTGCTTGTTTAAACACAGGCTTTCGCGTACTCTATGCGACCGATGTGCTATCCATATATACTACTTATTTATGTATAATAGGTATTATGAAGCCATCCTATATACTATTTTTAATCGTAAAATAGCCATCTATTATTTTTGCTATTGTTCTATCATTCATTTTAATTCACGGTCAATTGCAGCATATCTATTACTATTGTTATGTCACTGGTTATAAGAATAACTGTACTGCCCGTCATTGTGCCTTTCACTGAGAGTAACCCATGAGTATCAAGCCTGTGGTCGCCTTAATTGGTCGTCCAAACGTCGGTAAATCCACCTTATTTAATCAGTTCACAAAAAGTCGGCAGGCATTGGTTGCTG
>Ga0208014_1000103_pt1 | contig 51093 bp, 45 predicted proteins | sample 25_taG_FD_184099 | JGI IMG/M metagenome (GOLD analysis project Ga0208014, IMG submission 184099) | Marine viral communities from Cariaco Basin, Caribbean Sea - 25_WHOI_OMZ (SPAdes) (version 2) | ecosystem: Environmental > Aquatic > Marine > Oceanic | place: Caribbean Sea: Cariaco Basin...
GCCGAGCTCCACTTGCATGCTGATGACAGCGAACATAGCTTCCGTCTGTGAATACCCATTCCGTATCAACTTCTTTTCGTAAGCCAAAAAAAAATCCGCCCATAAGCCAGTTTTCGACCAGCGGTTGAAACGACTATAGGCTGTTTTCCACGAACATAATTCTTCAGGTATGTCACGCCAAGGCGCCCCTGTGCGTAGTTTCCACAGTATGGCTTCCATGATCTCTCGGCTGTTTTGAGTTTGATAGCAGCCGTACTTTATCATCGTCGATTGCAATTGATCCCAAAGCGTATCTGTTAATGCTTTTCTTGCCATAACTTGTATTTCTCGCATCGACTCAATAGATGCGGTATTGTAACTATTATTTAGGGCTTATCCAATTGAAGACACGCCCTAAATACATCACTTTGATATCAGCAACAACCGCCCAAGCCAGTTGCCAGCACCATAGGTTGAGTAAATGGCATTAACTCACCGCAACCTGCAAAAATACCGTAGTGACGACTGTAATCACCGATAAACTCAAAATGCGGCGCAAAGCGTGATTCTTGCAGCATGCGAAACGTATTGCCACATACTGGGAATACCCGACCAGCTTCGATAGCATGATGTTTATCTAAATCAAACCGATGCGGGGACTGCTCGATAGTTCCTTTATATATCACCGCTTGTCCGTGATCTTCGCAAGCATCCTCAAGCGAGTCGATTTTAAATAAGCGGTAAGTTGCAGAGAAAAACTGGATATCACCAATTTTGGCCGCCAAAGCAGGATCTGTAATCTCAAGCGGACGATCCTCGACCAAACGTACGTCTAAAAACCCTGCATCTCGTGACAAACGGGTAAAATCTTTCCAGTACAATGCGCCGCTGAAACACTCTCCATATAAGACTGGGTCATCGATCAGATGTTGCGGGATACGGCGATCAGCATAGACATCAGAAAAATAAAACTCTCCACCAGGTTTCAGTAAGCGCTGCACACTGGCCATGACCGCAGCTTTATCTGGTGATAGATTGATAACACAATTTGAGACGATAATATCAAAGCTATTAGCCTCAAGGTCTAGTTCATCTAGTTTCTCGATATAGCCATGTAAAAAAGTCACATTGTCATAACCAAAATTCTCGACATGATAAGCTTGGTGCTGTTTGGCAACGGCTAGCTGCTCATCGGTCATATCAACACCGACTACGTGGCCACTCTCGCCAACTAATTGTGCTAGTGCATAGACATCTCGGCCTGAACCACTGCCCAAATCTAAAATTCGGCAGCCTTCAAGCAGCGCTGGACACACCAGACCACAGCCGTAATAACGACTCAATACTTCATCGTGAATATTTGCGAGTAAGGGCTTGAGCCACTCAGGCATATTGCTAATATCACAACAAGCCGAGGTCTTTAGATCATTGGTACTCTGTAACTCTTTTCCATAGTAATTTTGCACGACGTCATGCATAACAATATCCTTATTAAATGTGCCATCCAGTTAAAATTCTTAGTAAATCATCTTAGAATATGCAACTACATTAGTGAGTTTATCAACCTAGTTGTCACTTATCGGTTATCAGTAGTTATCCACTTTGATATTAATATTGATGTAAGAATCTAGCCAGCCTGACGGCAAATGTACTAGATCTTTAGGCTCATCAATATCGTGCAAAGGGTCAAATAGTGCAAGTGTCCAGTCTAATGCCGCCATGCGCTGCTTGGTGACAGCGGCTACACTAGCCGTACTCCAAACAATGTCCGAAAACATGCTGTCATTAACTTGTTTAAATCCTAACAACACATACCCACCATCAGTTGCTGGAATCATAACCGCATCGTGTTGATTTAGCTGCTGTACCGCTGTCTGAATACGTGCTGTCGTAAGACTAGGACAGTCCGTACCAATTAACACAACCTTGTCAAAATGTTGCAATGCGCGCTGACTGGCTATCAACATACGCAAACCCAAATCCCCTTCGGCCTGCGCAGACCAGCGCAACGAGTCAGGCAAATCAAATGCTTGCCAGCATGGATCTGTTGGTGCTGGACTCATACATAGCTCAACGGAAAAACCAGTATCAATGGTCTGCTCAATACTATGCAGTAATAGTTGCCTTGCCATACGTGCAGCGCCATCTACCCCTAGCGCTGGCTGCAAACGGGTTTTTGCCTTATTGGGCGCTGGATATTTTGCAAACAGAATGATGCAGGTATCTTGCTGTCTTGCAGATGAATCAGCTGTCACTATGACGGTCTCTTAATTAGTCAAATGCACGAGGATGAACTCTTTCTTATCTTGTCTATCATGTTGATAAATCAAACAACTTCATGACTTATAATAACGTTGCTTTAAAACATTAGGCGATACGCCGCGCCAATAATCAAAGCGTAAATGCCACATCAAGAAAATCGTCCGCCATGTACCATGCTGCTGCCAACGCCGCGCTGAGGTCGTGACTTTGCTTTTTAGACAAGCTGGTCGAGAAATTTTCTTTAGCCGTTTACACAGTTCGATATCTTCCATCAGTGGCTGATCAGGATAGCCACCAATCTGCTCGAACACGGATTTTTTGATAAATATTGCTTGATCACCAGTGGCGATACTCATCAGACGTGAGCGCTGATTTATCATTAATCCAACGATTTTTAACAATGGCTCACGACTGTCTAAGCCCACATCGAAACGTCCCCAGTCATACTGAGCTACTGCTTGTCTAATGTTATCTGTCGCGTCAGCTGGCAGCTCGGTATCGGCATGTAAAAATAGCAACACGTCACCTGTTGCCAATATAGCGCCCGCATTCATCTGCTGTGCACGCCCTACCGTAGATTCGATAACATGCCAATCAATGATTGATTGAGCAACCTCTGTACTTTTGAGCACACTATCGGCGATAGCAACCGAACCATCCACTGAACCACCATCGACCAATATCACTTGCTGCGGTGCTGGATCGAGACGGACAATATGAGCGATAAGCTCAGGCAAGTTGCCCGCTTCGTTTAATAAAGGAATAATAATTGATAGGTTCAATGGGTATACCGTCACATTAATCAGCGAGTAAGATTAAAAGCTGGCTTATTTTTTATTCAAATTCCAGTTGTAATCGGTATAGCTGATTTTTACCTTGCCTTGTTTGAGATCCGCTGTCTGAGCTTTGCTCAATCCTAATGACGAGCTATAACGACCTAGAAACCCTGCTAAATCTTTTGTACCGCGCCAGTTGGTTGCAAAGTCTTCTTTATACCATTTAAAAATTGGTGACACTCTTAGCGTATCGCCTTTGAGACTGTTGCGGCTACTGTCTGCTAAAAACTTAGACGTTGCCTGCTCTAATTGACTGTCTAAACGCTTGCCGGTAAAGGCATCATCTTGCAATGCAGGGCAACCGATACTGGCACAATTGACCGCAAAGTGAATGCGCGGATCGTTGTAACGTTTAGAACCACGAATCAGGTTGTGCTCAATATCATCAAGTGAGCGCGTTTTACCGAGTAGCGAAACAAACTCTTGCTTCCATGGTGACCCAAACAGTCCGCCGATATCTTTGATAGATTTAACATTTGGATATTTCGTTAATACCAAATCTACCGTACCAGCGTTATAAACGTTGATTAAAAATGCTAACTGTTCATTTTTACTCCAACGATTGAACTCTGATTGAGATACCTTGCTTGTCGCTTCCAGATAGCTTGTCAGCTTACTTTTATCTGCTTTCATGCCAGCATAATTGACCACTGAAGCTTTGCCACCGTTGGTCATGGTCACATGCTTATTTAATAAGCTATCCCAGCTCTGATGATTAAAGTCAGCATGAGCGGCCACGCTTGCTAATAAAATAGTCGTGGCAATCACTGGTTGTGCGAACAATGTTTTCGCGGAAAAGTTAAATACTGACATAGGACTTACTCCGTTTACACTGATTGTTTTTTATCTGAATTTTTATGTATGCTAAAAGCACCTATGTTTAAAGTGCTTATATTGAAAGTGCTTATATTCAAAGTACTTACATTAGAACGGCTAAGGCGTGGCTACTAGCACTGGCTCTACTGCCTCTTCTTCTAACGCACCGCCACAACTACTGCCCTGTCCTGCTGTACAACCATAGCAGTGGTCAGCAATGGCAATGTCATCACCAGAGGGGTTTTGCGTTAACAAATCACTTAGGTGTCGCCGTGTTTTATTTGGGACAGGTATCTCTAACTGCTGATTGAAATCACAGTCAAACAGCTCACCCAACCAGTTGACACTAATGGTCGAACGGCACATAACCTCGGCTAAATTGGCAGCCATATAATTAGCTTTGAGCAAATCCATATACGGATGGAACTGGTCTTTTGCCAATAGCACAGCACCAAAACGCTGAATCGGCATATTTGTTAGGGCAAACAGATGATTAAATTCGATATCAAAGTGCGCTTTTAACTCACGCTTATAATCTGCTTCAAGCTGTTGTTGATTGGGCGGTAGCGTCGCGCCTTGCGGATTGAAAACCAAGTTTAATGTCAAATCTGAATCAGGCTTGCCGTACCCCAAGCTGTTGAGCTTCTGCAATCCTAATATACTGTCGTCAAACGCGCCTTTACCGCGCTGCTTATCTACATTTTCTAGGGAATAGCAAGGCAAAGAAGCCACCACTTCCACTTGATTGTCTGCTAAAAACTGCGCCATATCCTCATAACCCTCTTCCATCAGAATGGTCAGGTTACAGCGGTCTATCACTTTGACACCTAATGCCCGAGCGGCCTTGACCAAATACTTAAAATCCTCATGCATCTCAGGCGCACCGCCCGTCAAATCAAGCGTATCGATGTTTTGTGCTTGTAATACCTTCGGTATCAGCTCAACCAACTCACGTGACATCATTTCAGTACGATAAGGGCTTGCAGCCACATGACAGTGCACGCAGGACATATTACATAAGTAGCCCATATTGACTTGCAATATCGTCAATTGACGTCGTTTTATCGCTGGAAAATCAGTATGCTCAAGTAACTCGATAGTTGATTTCATGGTGGTCTAAAATCCTGTTAGCAGTACAACTAAAAAAGGATAGCAACGTGACATTAAAGATTAGAAAACACAGATAGCGCATTGCTTTTACTGTTTATTTATAAGGTTTACAACGTAAAACCTTATTGCTCACTTTACGGTTTATCTAATCAATCATACCTGATTATCAATAAGCATTGACAACTAATCATATGGATTTTATGGTTTATTCCAAATGAGCATTAACCTTCGTTAGTTCTTATCAGCTTCGATGAATTGCTTATCGATATACTTCTTGAGACGCCATACCCAGCGACCTTGTAGGTTTACATTACCCCAACTACCAATGGCGTATTTATCACCGCAAGACAGCAGATATAGCGTGCGCGACTTTGGCTGATAGCTCTTCATTACGTTGTTACCTAGATAGGCCAATAAGTTATCAGCTTCGACAGCACCACCATGCACCGAGTGAACCCCTGAGTGCGCCACGTATTTATCGATTCGTGTCGCCACATCACCAACCGCAAACACATTAGGATGAGAGACGCTCTGTTGCTTATCGTTTACCGCGACAAACCTATCACCTTCTATATCCAAATCCGTAGAAGCTGTCCATGCCGACCCTATGACGCCAGTCGCAGCGATGACAGCATTTATGGGCAATGATTTATGCGTAGTTGATAATTTACCGTCACGATAATCGCTCGCTCGTTCTCGAACTATCGTAATGTCATGACGATGTAACTGCTTAATAACCTGCTGTCGAAAGCCCGAATTAAACCCTGACAATAGATTCTCGCCACATACTAATGTCACTTGATGATTACGATTGATATTCCTTAGCGCGACTTTGGCTGCCATCACCAATTCTATTGCCGCAGCGCCTGCCCCGATAATAGCCAATTGATACTTTTCAGACTGCTGAGCGGCCTTTATAATCTGCTGCCATTGGGTGATAAATGTTGATAATGGTCGTATGGCAATCACGCCAGTATTAGCAGCACCAGTATTGTTATCGTCACTATCGCTTCTGTGCTCGTTGTAGCCATTGTGGTCAGGTAACCAACGCATGTCTGTATCTGCGCCCGTATTTAAAGACAACACATCGTAATCAAAATTCGTTTGTTCATCGCCAGTCGTAACCACCTTGTTTGACGCTGCGTTTACTTTTACAAGCGACTGCTCAATAAAGCACACGCCTGCTCGTACACAAAGCGATTTGATATCGATACTGATATTATGCAATTGATAATGCCCTGCCATCCAACCCGGTAACATGCCAGAATAGATGGTTTGCGGCTGCTCGCTAATTAAGTGAATGTCTGCCTCTGTCGTATCAGCGTCTTTTAAACGCGCTGCGCTAAGTTGGCGCAACATGCCAATGTGAGCATGACCTGCGCCTGCCAATAGTAGTGTCTTTTTCGGTAAAAATTTTGTCATAGATGATTTTATCAAAGCGGTTGGCGGTTGGTTGCTGTTAGTGTTTGATGGGATGTTGATTGATATAAATGACTTTAAAAACTCATTTAAAAGTATCATATAAATAAGACCAGTCTGTTGCGGATGAACAGTAAGAGCGTAAATGGCTTATGTGATTCATGTGACTTATACGGATTCAATCATAGTTACTGCTTTAACCGTTATTAGTAGAATGATATTTTGTATAACTGAATTAAAATCATAAAATAAGGTGAAATTATTTATCATCGCCCAGTACAATAGGACATTATAAGAGCCGCATAATAAATTGCGCTGCTTGACCCATTATTTGAGAAACATCGTCAAAACCGTTAATGAAAATTATAAGTAATCAAGGAACCTTACATGAGTACCAATATCGATACCAATAACGATCACATTTTGTCTTCTGACAATATTCACTACTTGCACCATGATTTTTTTGAACCAAGTAGCAAAGACGTCGAGATTAGCGCAACTTTACTGATTGTGCATGGCATGGCAGAGCACAGCGGGCGCTATAGCGATTTTGCACAGTTTTTGGCAGATAATGGTATCGCTGTGGCGACTTATGACCATTTGGGTCATGGACAGACTATCAAGACTGAAGCCGATCTTGGGTTTTTTGGTGAAGAGCATCCGGTACAGTCGCTTTTGAAAGACGTGATAGTCATGGCCGATAGCCTAAAAGACCGTCATCCAGACGTCCCGCATTTTGTGATGGGTCACTCGATGGGGTCGTTTATCGTGCGCAATGTACTCAAGCATCATGCGCATAATTTCACAGGCGCCATCCTAATGGGTTCCGCAGACGCTAACCCACTGGCCAAGGTTCTATTACCTATTAACAAGCTACTGGCCAGAGTCGCCCCAAGACAACCGAATACTGTTTTTGCCAAGGTGATGAATAAAGTCCTTAACAGCCAACTCCCTGATCGTAATTCGTCCTCACAGTTTGCGTGGCTGAGTGAAAATACTGCAAACATTGAAGCCTATGAAGCCGATCCTAAGACTGGTTTTGACTTTACCAATAATGGCTTTATGACATTGTTTACGCTCATGGATACTGGGCTGAATAAAAATTGGGCTACCACTATCGCCAAAAACTTCCCGATGCTGTTTATTAGCGGTGAAGATGATCCGATTGGTGAAATGGGTCGCGGTATACGTAGGGTTGTCACACGTTTGGACAAGCGTCATTTCAGTCATGTCGATATTCAGCTGTATCCTAATATGCGCCATGAAGTGCTGCACGAAAAGGATAAGCAGACCGTTTATCAAGATATTTTAGAGTGGATAGAGACCAACACGACAGACGATTAAATCATGATAAATGAGTTGTTTTGAGAAGATACCTGAAAACAACTCATTCAATATTGTCACAATAAGACCCTCAACGTGTTTGCTAAAAGTGGTCAAATTAGCGACAATACGGCAAGCAAGTTTTTGGACCAAGCCATACTTTGAATTTTCTTTAGGCTGGGTCATATAAATCTTTAACCATAACATTAAGATCACCCTCCCTTTCATTCATTTTAGGAACCTTTATGTCATTACAACAAACCATCGAACAAGCATTTGAAAATCGCAACGAATACAGCCCAGCCAATATGCCACAAGACGTGCGCGATGCTATCAACCAAGTACTTGAGCAACTAGATAACGGTAGCCTGCGCGTAGCAGAAAAGAAAGATGGCGAATGGGTTGTCAATCAGTGGGCCAAAAAAGCCGTACTATTGTCTTTCCGTCTAAACGACAACTACGTCCAAGCTGCTGGCGAACACGTACAGTTCTATGACAAAGTACCGACTAAATTTGCTAACTGGACTGAAGCACAGTTTAAAGAAGCAGGCGTACGCGTTGTACCACCAGCTGTTGCTCGTAGAGGTTCATTCATCGCAGCAGGCGCAGTATTGATGCCGTCATACGTCAACATCGGTGCATATGTCGATCAAGGCGCAATGGTTGATACATGGGCGACTGTTGGTTCATGTGCTCAAATCGGTAAAAACGTGCATCTGTCAGGCGGCGTTGGCATCGGCGGCGTATTAGAGCCATTGCAAGCAAACCCTACTATCATTGAAGACAACTGCTTCATCGGTGCGCGCTCTGAAATCGTTGAAGGCGTTATCGTTGAAGAAGGCGCGGTCATCTCTATGGGTGTCTACATCGGTCAATCAACGCGCATCTATGATCGCGAAACTGGCGAGATTCATCGTGGTCGTGTACCAGCAGGTTCTGTTGTTGTACCAGGTAGCTTACCGTCAGAAGATGGCACGCACAGCTTGTACGCTGCTATCATCGTGAAAAAAGTTGATGCGCAAACTCGTGCAAAAACATCAGTAAATGAGCTATTACGCCTAGCCTAAATATTTGGCACGTACCATTATTTGGTACATAATATTGTTTTATATGAAGATGCTGGGGGATGACTCCAGCATCTTTTTTGCAGCTTAATATAACGTGTTACGTTATAATCCTCTTTTAGTTTGGCTTTATACAAACACAAAATCATTCGTACCATCCCCTGCCTTTTTATTACGATTGATAAGCGCTTCATCGCCTTATCGACCTTTAACTGTATTTGAAATATTATGAGTGAATCATCATTACGCACCGCCGCTATCCCTGTCACTGACCCTGAAGCAGGGTTACGTCTGACTGAGATTTTTTATTCCTTACAAGGTGAAGCAATCACCTCAGGCTTGCCGACGATATTTGTGCGTCTAACGGGCTGTCCGCTGCGCTGCGTCTATTGTGATACTGAATATGCTTTTACTGGCGGCGAACGTCAATCATTAGAAACCATCATAGAAACCATCAAGGGTTATCCGTGCAAGCGCATCTGTCTGACGGGCGGTGAACCATTAGCACAGCCAAATGCCATTGAATTGATGAAACGTTTGCTGAGCGATGGGTATGAGATATCCCTTGAGACCGCAGGCGCGCTCACGGTAGAAAACGTGCCAGCAGCAGTCAGTAAGGTAATGGATCTCAAAACGCCAAGCTCAGGTGAGGTCGATAAAAATCTATGGTCAAACCTCGACCATCTCACTCAGCACGATCAAATCAAGTTTGTCATTATGAATCGTACAGATTACGATTGGGCAAAAGCTAAATTGACCGAGTATAAGCTAAACGAATTGGTCGGTACGGTGTGGTTCTCTCCGATGTTTAATGTCGCAGATGATGTCGATGAACAGCTTAGCCCTGAAGTACCTGTATTGGCGCGCGAGCTAGCAGAATGGATGTTGGCTGATGCCTTGCCAGTTCGCTTTCAGCTGCAATTGCATAAGATCATTTGGGCAGATGCCAAAGGCAAGTAACTATCAGCAAGTAATTATCAGCAAGTAACAAACAAAAAGTGTGAACACGTTGAGTGCGATGGATAAGGTAGCGGTATGATCAAACTCATTTTATTGGGCTTGCTGGCAGGTGCATTTTTTAGCTCGACATTTATCTTAAATGAGCTTATGAGTAGCGCAGGTGGACATTGGTTTTGGTCAGCGAGTCTACGCTATGTCTTTATGCTGTTGATTATTACTGCCATTATTGCGATGCAACATGGCTTTAGTCGTATTAAAGGGCTAATGAGGATTTTTCTACAGCATTGGGGCTTTTGGTGTATTACTGGCAGTATCGGGTTTGGACTGTTTTACACTGGTATTTGCTATGCCGCAGATCATGTTGCAGGATGGGTGGTAGCAGCTACCTTTATGTTTACCGTTGTCACCAGTTTGCTTGTGCTATTGGCATTTGGTCAACGTTTTGATAAAAAATTCATCGTATATGCTGTCATTGTCTTTATCGGTGTGGCGCTCGTCAATATCAGCGAAGGTCTGCATGCTGCTTCTATAACCGACACCGTCCCCATGTCTGACATGCTGCTCTACGGTGCGCTACCTGCTCTTATCGCCGCTTTTAGTTACCCAATTGGTAACCAGCTGGTTTGGCAGGCTTCTCACAATGCCCGCAAGCGCAATACTGAACTACAGAAGGCCGCAGAGTTGAACGCTCAACGAGCTAGCATCAGTATTGGTATTGATATCAGTGAGCAGAGTGAACCGCTCATATCCGAAGCTTATGATTTGCCAGCTACGACATATGATGCTACCGACCTCGATAGCGTACTTCAAAGTAACAACACTGCGGCAACCTCATCCCTACAAAATCTAATTGCTCGTATTCCTTCTATCGAAACCACGCTACTGCAAAATGCCTTTAACAAAGTGTGGCTAATGACTCTTGGGTGTTTGCCATTTTGGCTGTTTTTGGGCATTATAGTGCGCCCTGACCAGCCCCACCCCTCACAAATAATCAATACGTTGCTCGTTGCTCTATTGGCAGGCGTGGCAGCGACCACTATATTTTTGTATGCGCGCGAGCAAGCTGTTACTTCAAGCGAAGTTGCAGGCGTTGACTCAACTCAAGCCAGTGAAGTTATCTTTGCTTTGATTGGGGGTATATTATTGTTAGATAACGCCATACCTTCGGCGATGGGACTGGTCGGTATAGGGCTAATTATTGTAGGGCTGATATTCTTTGCAAAAGATGGCTAAATGGCGCTATAACACTACGCCCATTTCGTCAAATTTATACATTGAATAGCCACCTAAAAAACACCTATCACTTTGATGATCTCGATTTGGCAATATAACCATGGGTAATGCTTTGATTTTTCCTGATATTCTATTATATTTATTGGACATGGTTGGCATTGTTGCCTGCGCGATTGCAGGGACTTTGCTTGCGCAGCATAAAGGCTTCGATATTGCTGGGTGTATTCTGGTAGCAATGGTCAATGCCATCGGCGGTGGTACATTACGTGATATGGCTCTAGACCGCCATCCTCTATTTTGGATGACCGACCTTAATTACGTGATTGTTATCACCGTGACCTCCCTTATCTTACAAGTATTTTTTCATCTTTATCATAAGATCGATAATGCGCTAAAGCTTTTTGACGCCATTGGGCTAGCAGCTTTTAGTGTCATTGGTTTTAAGGTGGCCTTAACCCTAGACATGTCTCCCCTCATTGCTATTATGATGGGAGTCTGGACTGCCATTATCGGTGGTTTGCTCCGTGATATCATCTGTAATGAGATTCCGCTGGTGCTACAGCGTGAGATTTATATTACTGCCAGTATCGCAGGGTCTGTGACCTATTTATGTTTACAGTATTTTGGGGTGGGAGCCAGTCTCAACGAATTTATTATGCTGTTTGTCATCTTTGCAGTACGTATGCTCGCGCTCAGATTCGACTGGCATCTGCCTTCTATTCGGCTCGTAAACTGATTGATTGAGCAAGACTCTGCTGAGATAGCCTTTGTTTGACTGACAATAATTGAAAATAGTGAGAACTGCCCATGTTGGCTATCGTATTGGACCCTACCGTACTGATCACTACTTTTGACCCACGCTCTTTGATATATTTCTTCGATATGATTGGCATCATCGCCTGTAGCGTCTCAGGGACGATACTTGCCAAGCACAAAAATTTCGACGTCTTCGGCTGTCTGCTCGTGTCTATTGTCACTGCTATCGGCGGCGGCACGGTACGTGATGTCATTCTGGATCGCCATCCGTTATTTTGGATGGTAGATATGAGCTATCTGACCCTTATTACGATTTCATCCTTATCAATGCAGATATTTTTTCATCCAAACTCCAGAAGAGTGGATAAGTTCCTCAAACTTTCCGACACCATTGGCTTGTCAGCATTTACGCTGATCGGTATCAAAGTCGCTGATAGTATGGGCGCCAATGTGCCTGTAGCGCTATTATTAGGTGTGATTACTATCGTGGTTGGTGGCATCATTCGCGATATGATTTGCAATGAGATTCCATTGGTACTACAGCAAGAGATTTATATCACCGCAGCGTTGACAGGTGGGGTTCTGTACTTTGCTCTAAAAAACTTAGGCGTGACAGATTGGGTAGCTGACATCTCTACGATGAGTACGATTTTTACTTTGCGTATGCTGGCTATTCGTTACGATTGGCAGTTCCCCACACTAGAGTGGAAATACTGATACTAGGGCGTGTCTTCATTTCAAAAATACCAACGCACCCATATTTAAGCGCGTTGGTATTATCGGTTTAATATTGCTACTTTATCCTTGCTCTACCACAGCCAAATCTTTAACCATCAACTGTAAGCTTTGTTTGCCATTCCATTCATTGATGTCTAGCTGAAATAACAAATGGACTTGCTTAGCACGGTAATCCCACGCCTCATTATCGAAGTTAAAGCAAATTGCCTCTATCGGATATTGAACGTCTGGATAGCGCAGCGATAACTTAAGATGTTTGTCTTTTAAAATCTTAAAGCTCAATACCTCAAACACACCGTCAAATATCGGCGGTGCAAACCCATGACCCCAGATACTGGCATCGGCTAAATGCTCGGCAAACCATAAGCTAAAGTCACTCGCCTGCAAAGGTCCATCGGTGAATTTTTGCTCTGCAAATACCTCATCATCCATCTGAGCCATCACTTCGTTAAAAGCTGTGACAAATGCCTCAAAGTTGCGGCGCTTTAGGGTCAGACCTGCGGCCATCGCATGCCCGCCGAAATGACTGATTAAGTCTGGATAACGCTCAGCAACTTGTTCAATCGCATCACGAATATGTACGCCAGCGATAGAACGTGCAGAGCCTTTAATGGCGCTATCTTCATCTGTTTGTTCAGTGTCTGCTGGTGCAAATACGATACTGGGTAAATAATGGCTTTCTTTTAGTCGACCAGCGACAATGCCAATGACTCCTTGATGCCAGTCATCTTGGTATAGAATAATACCACGCGCACCTGAATTGCTAGCCTTAGCAGTAGAGACAGCTTGAGTAATTGTGTCGTCGTTACTGGCATTATCATCGCTATCACCATTAGCCCTATCGTCGTTATTATTTTCAGTGGCCAATGCTTGTACGATACTATCGGCTTGTGTACGCATCTCGCCCTCTACATGACGACGCGTACGGTTCAACTGTTCAAGCTCTTGTGCCAAACGTTGTGCGGTGCTCCAGTCTTCAGTCAATAAGCACTCGATACCGATGCGCATATTGTCCATACGCCCAGCTGCATTGATACGTGGGCCTAATACAAAACCAAAATCCTGCGCATGAAGCTGCTTGGGATCACGGCCCGCTTGCTCAAGCAATGCCAATATTCCCATACAGCAGCGGCCTTGACGAATTGCCGATAGCCCATGATGTACCAAGATACGGTTGTTTTTATCCAGTACCCCAACGTCTGCAATCGTCCCAAGTGCGACCAAATCCAAATATTGGCTCACCTGTACCGTAGACTTGCCAGCTTCGCGGCGTAGCTTTGCTAAGCGTCCGAGCACATAAAATGCTACGCCTACTCCAACCAATGCCTTACTAGCAAAGTCACAACCTAGCTGATTGGGATTGACTACCGCTTCCGCAGGTGGCGTCTCTTTGGTAGTAAGATGATGGTCGGTGATAATCACCGTGATACCATCAGCTTGGGCGCGTGCTACCCCTTCATGACTTGAGATACCATTATCAACCGTCACTATCATATCTGGCTGAAAAGTCTCAATACCTAACTCGACAATCTCTGGCGTTAGGCCATAACCGTACTTAAAACGATCTGGTACTAGGAAATCAACGACCGCACCCATCTTTGTGAGCGCGCGCATCATTAAGGCTGTACTGGTGGCACCATCACAGTCAAAGTCACCAACGATCAAGATGCGCTGACGCTCATCAATAGCCACATCTAATAAGCGCACGGCTTCAGTGACACCGTGCAGGGCCTCAGCAGGCAATAGACCTGATAGGCTAGTCTCCAGCTCATCAGGCGCAGTGATACCTCGACCTGCATACAGACGGGCAAGCGTGAATGATTGAGCGGCAAATGGTTGCAGCGCGGCGGGCAACTCGTCGATGCGAGTGCTGGTATAACGGGGGGTTAAATTTAGCATGAGGGTATTCTACTGGCTTTAGTAAAGGCTCACAATGACAATTTATACTACCTTTGTATATCATTAGGCATTGTGCAACCTGATGAATGATGCCCATATATTACTGATAATTCAGACTGCCATTTTTATAGCTTATACAAACCACCTTCATTTAATCACTTACAAAAAAGGTGCACAGTGTGAGTAATTTCATTCATTTTGCTACAAAGCAATGATTGTAAGCCACGCATAAATCCATAAAATAGTAAGCAACTGAAGGATTTGTTATCCATTGAACTTTTTATCATTTATATTTTAATTATTTATAAGGACACTTTATGAAAACTACGCCACTTGCTGAAAAACTTCCAAATACTATCGACCCTAACCTAGATCTTGATAAAGTCAAAAAAGAATGTCAGGGAATGGTAAAAAGACGCGCTAGAGTTTCTGCTGGTGTAGCGGTTGTGCCAGTGCCATTTTTTGATGTGGCAGTTGATGCAGGGATGTTGACGCAGTTGATTCCAGAAATTAGTGAGCGTTTTGGTCTTATTGAAGACCGCCAGTCTGCCATCAATCTAGAATCACGTGAAGTTCATTGGAGTGCTGTTAAAGACCGTACTGTCGACTTTGCTGGCCTAATGGCGACACGTGGTATTGTTAAAAAAACCATTCAAGGCTTTGGTGGTCGTATCGCAGCCAAGCAAGTGACTAAGTTCATTCCACTGGGTGGTCAACTGGTCGCAGCGACCATGGGTTACACGATTTTTAAGAAAATCGCTACCGACCATATCAACGAATGCTATAAACTCGCAAAAGATATTCAGCAAAAAGAACACGGCAAAAACGTTTAGAACAATAAACAAATACACATGCAAAGAGCTGGCCAAGACACTGTTTTGGCCAGCTCTTTTTATGGACCGCCCTTTGAATAGAAAAGTAGCGTGTTGGTTAGTGATGTTATTGATATGCTTTACTGATAAAATGCAGAGCCGATAACCCATTAAAGGACTAATATATGAAAAAACTTCTCGTTTCGACTGCTATGCTTGCCACTCTTGCTCTAGCTGGCTGTACATCAACGGGTACTGGTACGACTACAGGTGGCAGCACTAGTGCTAACACAGCCATAACAACTGCAAGTAGCATTGGTATGAATGTATTAACCTCAGCGATTGATACGCAATGTCGTAGCGAAATTGAAAACCAAAACGCATGGCGTGTAGCAAGTGCTGCGATGACTGAAGCACAGCAAGAAACGGTTAAAACCAATGTTTGTGGCTGTGTCAGTGAGCAAGCGCCGCAGCAAGTGACTATTGTTGAACTGGGCAATGCCGCTATTGACTCAAGCTATCGCACCCAGTTAGTATCAGAAGTGGTCGCAAAATCTATCCAAAGTTGCTATACAAGCTTTACTCAATAGAACGTGAGCTGCGTTATTCATAAGAATAAGAAGCAATAAAAAGCGTGCGTTATATATAACGCACGCTTTTTATTGCTAATAGATTGGTTCAATTAATTAGCCTAAAATTTATTTGTGTCAGATGCTTGAGACGTTATAGATGCGGTAAAAGGTAATGATTGGCTACGACGGAAATACTTCGAGGTGCTATCAATAATTTTATCTACTTCCTTAATTAAATCATTAATCACATCATCATAAATACCATGATATAGCTCTTTTTCAAATGCTGTAAATGGGTGCTTGCGCGACGCTGAACCCACCTCAGTGACACCGTCTTTACTATAAAAAATATCTACGCGACCATCACTATTCAACACACAATTTAATAGTCCACCTTCAATTTCCATCTCTACACGTTCTGGCATAAAAATATAGTCATCTACATTGATAAGCTTTTTTTCTACTTCTCGTTTAAAAAATGATTTGATATCGAACATAGGTACATCCCTAACTTTATAATTATAAGATACGTGAGCATGCCGAGCACTGTGACTGTTACCCAGTATTCATCTGCGTGATTAACGGGTCATGCTTTACTCAGTTATCCTATAAGATAGCGTTAGATTATTTAAGGTGCGATATGTAAAACTGCGTTTGATGTTGGTAAAAATGTGCGATTGATTTTGGATGTGACATAGACCCAATAAAATAGAACTAGAAAAATAGACTCAACAAAAAAGGAAGCTACCAACAAGCAACTTCCTTTTTTATTATTGAACTGCATTAACTAATTTAGCTAGACCCAGCCCTTCTCACGAAATGATTTGAGTACCCCTACAAATACTGCCATTTCATCAGGTCTGCCAAGTGTTAATCGATTAAAGCCAGTGATAGGTGCAAACTCACGCCCAACAGCAATACCATGCTCACGCATTCTATCGATATAGGTTTGTACATCGCCTTTTATCTCATGGAATATAAAGCTTGCCTGTGATGGCAAGTAGCGTAAGCCAAGCTCATCTAATGTTTGCTCAACCAACTGACGCGATTGATTGGCCGTACATAAGCTCAATGCTAGAAAATCTTCATCATCGAGAGTCGCTAATGCAGCCACGGCACCTGATAAGTTAGTATTATCAATTGAGATGAAAGCTTCTAATCTAGCAATCGTTTGCGGGCTAGCAACTGCATAGCCGACACGCATGCCCGCAAGTGCGCATAGTTTTGAGAAAGTACGCACCACAATGACATTTTCTGAGTACTCCTCTCGTATCCATGCGACACCACTCTCAAAACTTGGATCAGTCACATATTCCGAATAAGCTTCATCTAATAAAAAGTAATGGTTACTTGTTGCATTTCCTACCCATTCTTTGAGATTTACTGTGTCAGTAATAATCGACGTTGGGTTGTTTGGATTGCACAGATAAAACAAACTAATACCGTCAAAGTCATCGGCCACCTTTTGCATACTTTGCAAGTCAAAGGCGTAATTTTCAGTGGTCAGCGGTACTTTTACCACAGGCACATCGATAGATGTCGCATACAACTCAGCATAGGCAAAGGTTGGATGTGGCACGATAACTTGGAATTTTTCGCCTTCTACTAATGCTTGATTTTGTAGCATTTGGACGACAGTACGAATGTTTTCACTAGAGCCACTGCCTAGAGAAATTTGACTCTCTGTCACACCGTTTATCTCAGCAACTTTGGTAATCAGCGCCGCACGTTGGTCATCGGGATAGCGAAAGCTGATGTCTAAAGAGTCGATAACGGCTTGTTTGGCAGCATCTGACATGCCGAGTGAATTTTCGTTAGAGTTTAATTCTATTAAGTTGTTGGTAAGCACAATGAATAATACGCCTAGATTATGTCCATTCCAAAAATTCAGTCTATGTTTATAATGTGATCTATAAAAACAGTAAGCCTAGCCTACTAAGAACATTACACGTACTCGGCTTATTCGCTTATGACCTAAATTTTTGAAATGTTATATGGATGGTGAGATTTATGCGGATATGGTAAGTGGCAATGCGTTGTATTACAAGTATTCTGTACGTTCCGATATTGAATAAACCATAAAAAAGTGAGGTACTCAACAAGCACCTCACCTTCGCTATTGTTTAGCCTCTTTTTAGCTTCAATATTCGACCCAAGTTATCAGATTAAATGTGCTTTTAGCTCCAGCACTTTATCACGCGTTTTTGCTGCTTCTTCAAACTTCAAATCACGCGACATTTGCTGCATTTGCTTCTCTAATCGTTTGATTTCTTTGGCAAGCAGATCGGGGCTACGCAAGATATTGATATCGACATCTGGCAAGTTACTCTTAACTGGGATAGCTTGATTGTCATTGGCATCCAAACTTTCACCAGTATCAATCTTATCCGTGATACTACGGCGAGCACCTTTTGGCGTGATATTATGCTCAAGGTTAAAGGCAATCTGCTTATCACGGCGACGATCCGTCTCATCTATCGCCTTTTGCATACTTGGTGTAATACGATCAGCATAGAGAATGGCTTTACCGTTTAAGTGACGCGCTGCACGACCAATCGTCTGAATAAGCGAACGCTCTGAACGCAAGAAGCCTTCTTTATCAGCATCAAATATCGCTACCAAAGATACCTCAGGCATGTCCAAGCCCTCGCGTAATAAGTTGATACCGACCAGCACATCATGCACGCCAGTACGGAGCTCATGGATAATCTGCATACGCTCGACAGTATCAATGTCCGAATGTAGATAAGCGACCTTTACATCATACTCTTTGAGGTAACTGGTCAAATCTTCTGACATACGCTTGGTCAATGTGGTAATCAGTACACGCTCGTCCTTTTCACGGCGTTTGGTAATCTCTGATAGCACATCATCAACTTGTGTCAAGACAGGACGTATCTCAATCTCAGGGTCAATCAGACCCGTCGGACGGACGACCTGCTCTACGACTTGCTCGCTGTGCTCAAGCTCATACAATGCTGGCGTGGCACTGACATAAATGGTTTTGGGCTTAATGCGCTCCCACTCTTCAAACTTCATCGGGCGGTTATTCATCGCACTGGGTAATCTAAAACCATAATTGACCAAGTTTTCTTTACGCGATCTATCGCCTTTATACATCGCACCAATCTGCGAAACCGTCACATGTGACTCATCAAGGAACAACAAGGCATCTTCTGGAATATAATCAAACAACGTCGGCGGCGCTTCCCCTGATGGACGCCCAGAGAGATGCTGCGAATAGTTTTCGATACCGTTACAGTAGCCAAGCTGCTGAATCATCTCCAAGTCATATTGAGTACGCTCTTTGAGACGCTGTGCTTCAATCAACTTATTGTTGTCACGGAAGTATTCTAAACGCGGCTCTAACTCAGCACGAATCGTATGACTGGCAGCTTCTAGCTTATTACGCGGCGTCACATAGTGCGACTTTGGATAAATGGTAATACGTGGCACACTGCGCACCGTCTTACCCGTTAAAGGATCAAACCACGTAATCTTCTCAACCTCGTTGTCAAATAAATGCACGCGTACGGCTAGCTGCTCAGACTCAGCAGGATAGATATCTAACAGCTCTCCACGCAAGCGATACGTACCACGACCAAAATCTAGCTCATTACGCGTGTACTGCATCTCAACCAAACGCTTGATAGTTGCCGTACGGTCAATGTTATCGCCCACAACGACATGCAGTAGCATTTTTAGATAGCTTTCTGGATCACCCAAACCATAGATACAAGATACCGAAGCGACAATAATCGCATCACGACGCTCTAACAAGGCACGCGTGGCGGACAGGCGCATCTGATCAATATGATCGTTAATAGCGCTGTCTTTTTCGATAAAGGTATCACTAGCAGCGACATACGCTTCTGGCTGATAGTAATCATAATAGCTGACAAAATATTCGACCGCATTATTAGGAAAAAACGATTTGAACTCACCATATAGCTGAGCCGCTAACGTTTTGTTGTGCGCCATGATAATGGTCGGACGCTGAGTTTCAGCGATGACCTTCGCCATGGTATAGGTCTTACCAGAGCCAGTCACACCTAGTAGCAACTGCTCGTCCATGTCCGAATTGATACCGTTAACTAGCTTTTTGATGGCTTGCGGCTGGTCGCCTGCTGGCTCAAAGTCAGTCACCATCTCAAAGGCACGACTTGATATTTGCGTCCCTGACGCATTAACACCACTAATTTCAGCTTCGCCTTGGAGCTGAGTGGCCAATTGATTTAACTGACGCGATGAGCGCGGTTCAGGCATTCGCATAATGGCTTTCTTCTTCTTAAGGTTTATAACAATATGGGGTCTGAGCAGCGGTTTTTAAAGGAGAATAAGGAGTCTCATCCTATAGTTAAAACACTGTCTCGCTGCCCAAAAATATGAGTGTATAAATGTACGGTTTATCAGAAATTAAAGCTTAATATTAGCGGATAAAACTTACATCGTTATAAAAAACGCACACAGTATTCGATAAATTTACAAAGCTTTTCACGGTTAACAAACTCGTTACACGACCACTCAACAAAGCCTAACACTCAAGGGTTCCAACACTGAGTTAAGCTGCTATTATCATTCTTGAATTAACAAGTTGATGACTTTTCAGTACTAGTGAGCAGTATTGATGAATTGAAAGATTTATAGCAATTCATATTGTTAGCTTTAACTTAATTGTCATCGAATAGAAGACCAATAAAAATACATTGAACTTTCATTCAATATAATAATTTTAAATAAATGACGGAGTAAAATATGAGAGAACGTTACGCAAGTGGCATTTCAGACGAAACTGCGAAAAAAATGATTGATTTGCTAAACGCTAACCTAGCAAACGTTATTGATTTAACCTTAGATGGCAAACAGTGCCATTGGAATCTACAAGGCACTGGCTTTATCGGTGTGCATCAATTATTAGATGAGACATCAGATCGTATCCTCGAAGTATCAGATACTATCGCAGAGCGCATTGTGATTTTAGGGGGTCAACCAAACGGTTTGGCAAGTCGCGTAGTCAAAGAGTCTATCTTAGATGATTATCCAACTGACATCACTGAAGTAGATCAGCATGTGCGTGAGCTAACTAGCCGCTATAAAAAAGTCGCAGAGACATTGCGTGAAGCAATTGCCACAGCTGGCGATGCAGGTGATGAAGACACCGCTGACTTATTTACAGAAGCTAGCCGTATCGTTGATAAAGACGCATGGTTCATCGGTGCAAACGCACCAAAGAAATAATAGCATTCAATTTGACTAGTCACTAAGCACTAAGCACTAAGCACTAGAGTTATAAAGTTATAAAAAAAGCCGTCATGATTGACGGCTTTTTTGTGTTTAGCGTTTTGTTAATTTAAAAAGAATACTTAAAAGCATTCAATATGATTCCTCTACCACCTACTTAATCTATTAAACCTTTATATCAAATATTCTCTAAACTTAGGAGCTCAGCGTTAGGTTCAGACAGTGTCAAGATAGCCTCTTGAAAGACTGGGTTACCTCTAAACAGATTTTCAATCTCTTCAAACTTCTGAGCGATATGCTCTTCTTTTTGATTGCCTGCGATATCTACTGCCGCCACCATAAATATCTTTTTTGGGCCGACCCACTCTAAGTGCAGGTAAGACACACTATCGATATCTGGATGATTCAGCAGCTCGCTCAAAACGTATTCGTGCATCCGGTCAGTGACTCTATGCCCGACTAAGAAATCTCGGTTACGACTAATCAAAAATATCGCGACGACGCCCAATAGTAGACCGACAATGATAGACCCTAACGCATCCCAATATGGTTCGCCCGTATAAGCGTGCATACCCATAGCAGCAGCGGCAATCACCAAACCGATGACTGCTGCTAAATCTTCAAAGAATACGCCGCGCAACGTTGGGTTGGACGTATCTACGACATAGCCAAGTGCACTGATATCGAGCGCTTCACCATGCTTTTTACTTTGTCTGTATGCCTGAATCAATGAGATCCCTTCGAGCACAAACGCTACTGCCAATACGATAAAGCCAATCGTATAGTTAGCCTCAGACTCAGTAGCGTTCCATTCCTTAATACCGGTATAGATAGAGACAATCGAACCTGCCGTAAATACACCGAAAGCCGCAATCATCGACCAAACGTAAGACTCTTTGCCATAGCCTAACGGATGGCTTTTATCAGCAGGTTTGATAGATTTTTTTTCTGCTACGATGAGCAAAGTACCATTACCAGCATCTGCCCATGAGTGAGCTGCCTCTGCAATCATGGAGGCTGAGCCTGTCATAAAGGCGGCAACGGTTTTTGCGATTGCAATAACTAGATTGGCCCCGACTGCAATTAACACAGTGATCAGTGAGCCTGAATGCTCATCATTGGTTTCAGGGCTTTGATTAAGGGTATGTTTTAATTCAGGGTCATTTGGAATTTTAGGATTGCCCGCCCCACGCGCGCGAGGTGTTTGCGCCTTAGGAGAGGCTGGTAAATGACGCTGGGGATTAGCAATAGATGGCTTTAGACTCATGCTAGACTCACTGAAATAACGTATTGATAGTAGAATTTTTGCCGTAGATAAATGGCTTGAAACATACATCAGCTTAAAATAAGCGCTCTACAATAACAGTGTCTTTTTAGTGAGTCGTTGTATGAATTATTAATTCAATAAAACTGGATAACTTTATACAATTTTAGATAGCTTTGAATAACTTTAGATAGCTTTGAATAACTTGGGCTACTTTTCCACCTCGGCATTTTCTTCTTTCTCGCCAAACTGCTTGTTAATCTCCTCGAAGTCGCAACTAGGACGATGTGAGCTTTCCATACGCAGCTTCTTTCGTTCTTTTGCTGCATCGGCTCGACATTGCTGCATCTTGTTTTTGATATCGAGTGGCGGTGCAGATGTCGGTTTACCGTTGTCATCGATAGCCACCATCGTAAAGTAACAGCTGTTGGTATGACGGACGGTACGACCACGCACATCTTCTGCTTCGACGCGGATACCTACTTCCATTGAGGTATTACCAACATAATTGACACTGGCTGCAAAAGTAACCAACTCGCCCACATATATCGGCTCACGGAACATCACTTGATCGACAGACAGTGTCACCACATAATTACCACTATAGCGACTGGCACAAGCATAAGCGACCTGATCAAGCATCTTGAGCAAATCCCCACCATGCACATTGCCAATGAAATTCGCCATATCAGGCGTCATCAGTACTGACATGTATAGCTCATGGTTTAATGGGGCTTTTTTGGCAGTGGAGCTGGTATTGTATTGCGGCATAATATTCCTTAATGGTTTGACACTTATTTATTATGTCTACCATTTATACAGCAGGTCGCCGTATAGCACAAACAGACCTCTGTCATTAGACAGTCTAAATTGTGTAAATCAGGGCTATTTAAACAGCGTTATATAGGCCAAGATATAAGCATTAGCTTAACCAGTGAAAGCGATACGCAAGCCATGCCACTATCGCACTCACTGAACCGGTCAAAATACCACCCCATACAAAATCTACCAACGCTGTATCTAGCGTAAAGCCTTTATACAGTGCCAAATTGGTAAAGTCGTATGTTCCATAAGCCATCAAGCCAATCAGCCCGCCGAGTAAGAAGATATGACCCACGGATGCGCCAGCTTTGATTTGCGGATATAGAACCAAAATACAAAGCGCTAATATATAAAACATATAAAACACGCCAGCCGCCATCATGTTCGGCTCATCAGCCAATAGATGCCCGATACGCGACTCATAAAAGGCGCCTTTCATGGTCGTTAGCCAGACAGCATCGACACCCAAAAATATAACCACAGCAGCGAGATAAATAAAAACGTAACCCATGATATTACCTCTTATAAAATGAATAAAAACGTATAAAAGTTATAATGTCAGTCGTGGTTGAATAAAGTCTAAAAATGCCAGAATACGCGAAGATACAGCACTGTTTTTATAATATACTGCCTGTATGGCTTCACGGTTGTTTGGTCTGACTATCGCCTCAGGCAATACTTCAACCAATCGTCCAGATTCCAAATCTTCACCAATCATAAAATGTGACAATAAAGCAATACCTTGATGATTCAAACATAGCTGACGTAAGGTCTCGCCGCTACTGCCAGTCATATGAAAATTCAGTTTAACTGGAGTTTTTAGTGGCCAGCTATTTAGTTTTGACGCATCGTTAAAGCCAATTAATTTATGAGTGCTCAAATCATCCATATGAGCTACTTCATTATGCTGCTGTAAATATTCAGGACTGGCTACTAGCCGCAGCTTACTTTTACCCAATAGACGTGCATGCAAATTTGAGTCTTTTAAGTCGCCAATTCTGATAGCCAGATCCGTTTTGTGCTCAAGCAAATCGATAATATTGTCATGCGAGGTAAGGTCGAGAGTAATGTGTGGATATTGCGCCACAAAATCACCAACCAAAGGCGTCAATTGATGAAAGACAAACGGGCTCGCGGCGTCAATTCGTAAGTGCCCACTCGGCGCTTGTTTTAACAGCTTAATCGCCTCTTCACCGGTATATAACGTATTTAAACTCTCACGCGCATATCTAATAAAGACATGCCCCTCCTCCGTCAGCTCTAAGCGCCGTGTCGTTCTATTTAGCAGCGTACATTGCAGCGTGTCTTCGAGTCTTGACACCGCACGAGATACTTTGGCAACCTGCTGATTCAATAAATTGGCAGCGCCAGTAAAGCTGCCCGTGTCTACTACCGTCAAAAATATCTCTACGTCTTCCGTTTTAGCATGTCCCATCATCACGATTACCTTTACAAAATTGACAAAGGTATTTTGTCATTTGTGCTGTTTTTTGCAAACTATAAATCGGTCAAACTACGCGCATCATTTAATTATTAGGATGTCGTTATGCCACTCGCTTTATGGGCGCTTACTCTAAGCGCATTTGCAATTGGGACAACCGAATTTGTCATTGTTGGATTAGTACCAACTATTGCCACCGATTTGGGCGTGAGCTTGCCTTCAGCAGGTTTGCTCGTCAGCCTATATGCCGTTGGTGTCGCTATCGGTGCCCCTATCCTTACTGCACTCACTGGCCGCTGGAACCGCAAAATCGTACTGATGAGCCTAATGGGTCTGTTTGTCATCGGCAACTTGCTAGCTTGGCAAGCACCCAGTTATGAAACCTTAATACTTGCCCGTATCTTGACTGGTCTGGCACATGGTGTGTTTTTCTCTATTGGTTCCATGATTGCTACTAGCCTTGTCAGTAAAGAAAAAGAAGCCAGTGCAATTGCCATTATGTTTACCGGACTCACTGTGGCGCTCGTCACTGGCGTCCCCCTTGGTACATGGATTGGACAGCATTTCGGTTGGCGCGCTACGTTTTTGGTCGTCTCAGCACTGGGCTTAATCGCTTTAATTGGTAGCGCGATATTAGTACCAAAAAACCTAAAAAAATCTATCCCTGCAACCTTCAAAGAGCAATTACAAGTCATTGTAAAACCACAGTTACTGCTGGTCTATCTAATGACTATTCTCGGCTATGGCGGTACGTTTACGGCATTTACCTACCTAGCACCTATCTTAGAACAGCAAACCAAATTTGCACCTTCAGCCATTGGTCTTATCATGCTCGTATATGGTGTATCCGTTGCGATCGGTAATATCTGGGGCGGCAAACTTGCAGATAAACGTGGCCCTATTAGTGCGCTTAGCATTATATTTAGCGCCTTAAGCATTATTCTTTTATTATTCACCTTTACTATGCAATCCAAGATCGCTGCTGTACTCACTATTTTAGTATGGGGTGCGTTTGCCTTTGGTAATGTACCGGGCCTACAAATCTACGTGGTCAAACAAGCTGAAAAATATACACCGAACGCTGTCGATGTCGCTTCTGGATTGAACATTGCTGCATTTAATATCGGTATTGCACTGGGCTCAGTCATCGGTGGTAGCGTGGTTGAAAATATGTCACTGCAAGATACAGCTTGGATCGGTGCTGTTATCTCTTTAATGGCATTAGCGGTAACACGCTATTCAGGTCTACTTGATAAGCGTGCCCTGCAAACATCATAGAACCTTTCAATGTAAAACTTTTCAATGTATAACCTCTCAACATATGGGTCTCAAACTGCTCATGCAGTATGAGACCCTATGAAAGTTATGAACAAACCATATCTGTATCACCTAACTTATACTGTCGCTGTGTCTGCCCTATCTTCTTCACTAAATGTCTTATCATTCAAAACCGTTTCATGATTTAAAACAGCAGATGGCAAATCAGAAAAATGTAGCGTATCGATATTGTTAGGCTTCACCGCAGTAACTTGTACCACACCGATCGTGCGCTCCAAAAACCCACCCTCGCAATAGCAAAAGTAAAACTCCCATAGGCGGATAAAGGCATCGTCATAGCCAAGCGCTTGAATTTCTGCACGCTGCGCCATAAATGCAGCACGCCAGTCACGCAGCGTGTACGCATAATCAAAGCCATAATCATGCAATTGCTTGACGACCATATCGGTCTGTTCAGTAAATTGTGTCGTCAGTTCTTGGTTTGAGAGCAGACAACCACCTGGGAAAATATGCGTTTGGATAAAGTCAACCGAGTCGATATAGTCTTGATAATTCTGATCGTTAAAGGTGATAGCCTGCAATACCATAAGACCTGTCGGCTTAAGCAAGCTATTACATTTAGCAAAGAACATCGGCAAGTACTCATGCCCCACCGCTTCAATCATCTCAATACTGACTAACTTGTCATATTGACCTGTCAGCTCGCGGTAATCTTGTTTGAGCAGTGTGATTTTGTCAGACAGACCTGCTGCATCGACTCGTCGCTTCGCTTCATCATACTGGGCATCAGAGATAGTCGTGGTGGTCACATGGCAGCCGTAATGCTTGGCCGCAAAGATAGCAAAACCGCCCCACCCTGTACCAATTTCGATCACATTATCATCAGCGCTAAGCTGTAAACGTTGGCATATAAGCGACAGTTTGTGCTGTTGCGCATCACCAAGCGTCACTTCAGGCGTAGGATAGACTGCCGATGAGTACATCATCGTATCGTCCAAAAACCGCTCATACATATCATTGCCCAAATCATAATGCGCTAGGATATTGGATTTGGAGCCAGATTTGTCATTGCTACGTAGCTGATGCTTCGCTTTTTCAAATGCTTTACTAATACCAGCAAAACGATTCTCTAGTTTATTGAGCACTGCTAAGTTACGAGCCGCCAAACGAATCAAACCTGTTAGATCATCCATATCCCATTCACCATTGATATAACTGTCTGCTAGGGCGATAGAGCCGCCAAGTAATAGCTGGCGATAGACAGCAGAATCATGAATCTGTAATGTCACATGTAGCGAATGGCGACCAACCGCCGAGCTACTAGCGTCATTAGTAGCTACTTTACCAAAACTACTTGTTTTAGGTTCCTGCTCGTCAAATGTTTCAATCAGCGTGAGGCTACCAAACTGAACGTGCTGTAACGCACGAAATATAAGCTTTCTAGCTAAGTTATTCATACTATTGCTGACTGGCTGTAGTACAGCACTTTCATTAACTACTTTGCTCACACGAGCAGTTAATTTTTCTAGTTTTGTGACTGGTGCTCGATCGGTCGGTCGTGCTGGCATCGTGTATTTATCCTTGTTTAAATGCTTTATTTTTAGTGGTTCATTTTTAGTATTATATTGACGAGATTTTTGGATTGTTGATATTTAAAAATTGCTGTAACTATAAGACATCTTTTGCGCTCGATACTGCTAGCTGCTTTTCTTCTGTCTACTGTCCTGATGGCTGCTTTTCTGGTGACTGTCGGCCAACTTTTCATCGTAGTTGATATACGGCACTTTTTTTATCGCATAGAGCTTGAACGCGTGCCAATAAATACGTGTTAAAGACGTTATATTCATCAAGGGGTTTTTTCGCAAGCTATGACGAATAGCCTCTTCTGTCATTGGCACCCCTGATATCTTTATACCAGTTTTTAGCACTTCACCGCGCTCATCGCTGATATTGATAGCAATATGCACTTGTAAGCCAGTATTAGGCAGCTCATCCGTTTTAGTACCTTTTACTGTGACCTGCCAGCGGTACAGCTGATCGATAGGGTTAAAAGGTGATACGTGAAAATCCTTGTTATGACAGAACTCAGTGTCTTCTCCTTCTAACAGAAACCCGTAGTAATGCCGCTTGTCCCACGGCGTATTAGACACTTCAGCCAACAGATGAGTGGGCGTTTGCTGCGCATCAAATCCTAAATAAAAGTTAACTGGGCTAAAGTACATGCCCGCATTACGGCAGACAAGCAGTCCCAGCATATCGCCTTCAGGCGCGCTACCTGCATGTGATTCAAATGCTCGGCTTAAACGTTTTTCTAGTGCTTGAACAGATTGTTCATTACTATCATGCTTTTTATCATTGCTTAGGCTATTATTACTCTGTATGTCAGTATGCTGTAAATAATCATCAGCACAGAATTGTTGTAGCGCTTTTTTCTTTGCTGAAAATAGAGGCAGACCTTTTGCTAGCAGCTTTTTCGATAATACTTTAGGTAATGGTAATTTTTCTAAAAACTTACTCTCATCAAATGACGCCGTGTTAATTTCAGGGAGTTCCTGTCCTGCCGCCAATGCGCTAATATTGACGCCCCAATAGCGATAAGGGTAAACGAATTTATTCAAACTAGGTAGTAGCCGACTGTGCCATGTCGTACCCTCAAACAGCTGATGCGGCAATGCAGTGGTATCATAAGAATACTCATGACTTGGCATAGCATTGGTATCTTGAGCGAACGTGGTCATAAATAGTCTCTTGGGTAACGGCGTACTTTTTATATGGCGAATATTTCAAAATACTTAGAATACATAACGGCATTAATCCTCATATTATTTGGTTTTACGGCGACCGAATAAGCCACGCTTCTTATATTGACTCGTATTAGCAGTTGAACTCTGCAAACGATCGGCATACTCAACCAGTTCCTGATTGGTCGTCGCTGTGGTTACTTCACGCTTATTCAGTTTACGTAATTTGGTATCCGCTTTTATAGGTAGATCTTTATAACGAAACGGCGTATGCGCGCTATCAGCGTCAGGTAAATGAGCTGGATCAACCTCGTCTTTTATATCAATATCAAGACCAAGCGCCTGACAGACACGTAGTCCACTGCGTAAACCATCTTCATGGAAGCCATTAAACCAATAAGCCCCACAGAAATGCGTGTGCGAACCGTTACCAGAGATACTCGACCATTTAGTCTGCGCATCAATCATCGCAAGATCGAACACTGGATGACTGTAATCGATGCTCTTAATTATCTGCTTATCATCGACGCTTTTATTGTCTACAGCTGGGTTTAATGTGACCAAGTAATTGTGTTTATTGGTCAAACGTTGCAGGATATTCATATGATAAGTCAGCACTGGCTTTGCAGGTACTTGTGCGTTTCCAGACGCTTGCTCATCCTTAGTATTGCCTGAGTTTGTTTCATCTATTAAGTAATTCCAGCTTGCCCATGCCAGTGGTTTCTTAGGTAAAACACTGATATCGGTATGCAATACCGCTGTATTTTTGGTAAAGCGGAAATGACCTAATACTTCAGTCTCATTGGTGCTCGCATCCTTTAAAATATTTAATGCAGTATCTGCATGACAAGCAAATATAACTTCGTCGAATACAAGGTTTTCGCTACGGTTGTCAGCGTTACCTTTATCCTGCACTGTCAAAGCATTCTTCACCGTCAAAATCACTTGCTCACCATCACGAACCACAGACTGTACTGGGCTATTGACTCGTATCTTGCCACCCGCTTTGATAAAGCGTGGAATCAGTTTATTGACGTACTGCTTTGAGCCGCCTTTTATCGTAAACCACTGCGGACGATTGACCACGTCTAGCAACCCGTGGTTGTCAAAGAATTGTGCAAAGAACACCAGTGGGAAATCTTGTACTTCATCTAAACTGGTTGACCAAATAGCCGAGACCATTGGTAGTAGATAGTTATCGGTAAATAGCTGACCGTATTTCTTTTGTGCCAAATAACCACCGAGCGTTTGTTCTGCAAAGCTACTAACGTCTTGTCCTTGAGAGCGCGCACTATCGTAATCTTGGCGTAGCTGTTTGATATGCTTATTAAACTGCAAAATATCTTTGATAAATTGCCAGAACTTTGGATTAAGTACATTTTTACGTTGTGACAATAAAGTGTTGAGCGTATGACCATTGTATTCAAAATGACGTACGGTATTTTTGACAGAAAAGCTCATGTCTGTTGCCTGAAACGGCACCTGCAACTCATGAAGCAAACGAAAGAAGTTCGGGTATGTGCGCTCATTAAAAACAATAAACCCTGTATCTATCGCACTACTCTCTACATTGCTACTCTTTGCTTTTTTACCGTCTTGTAGTGCCACATCAATCGTGTTTACATGCCCGCCGATATAGTCATTGGCTTCAAATACCGTCACATCATGTTGCGTACCTAAATAATGGGCACATGTCAGTCCTGATACACCTGAGCCAATGATAGCAATACGTTTCTGGGTAGTCTGATGGTCAGAATCTGTTGCAGCATCGGTAGCATTTTTTTGGTTACTTGCACGCTTGAAACGAGTAAACGGCATAAAAGCATTCCCTTCTGTATTTTTCTGTCGATATGATGGCTGAGAGTTCTATTAGATAAGAGCTCTATTAACAGTAGATTATTTTTTATTAAGTTTTTCACTAACTTGCTGCCAGATCAAATCAGGCAACGTACCTAAGGCTTTTAATGGCATGGTTAGTTTTTTTGGAAATTCAATCACCTCATGTCCGCTCTCGATACCATCGCGTATGGCTTGACTGGCCTGCGCTGGCGTCTGGATAAATGGCATCGGAAAGTCATTCTGTTTGGTCATCGGTGTCTCAACAAAACCAGGCACGACTAAGCTAACTGACACATCATGCGGAGCAAGGCTAATCTGTAGGGTCTTCATCAGATAATGAATAGCAGCTTTTGAGCTACCATAGGCCTCAGCGCGCGCAAAAGGTACATAAGCAGACGCTGAACCGATACCGACCAAGCGACCTTTTGAAGCGATTAGCTTTGGCAGCACTCCCTCTATCGCATGAGACAACGTACCCATATTGACCGACATGACTTTCATAAAGACACTGCTATCAAAGTTCGGCATATCTAAGTACTCGCACATGCCAGCACCGCAAATCGCTAGATCGACATTGTCGATTTTTTCAAAAGCTTCGATGACCTTTTCTCGATCCATTAAGTCTAAATCAATCGTTTCCGCGCCTAACGCCTGAAGTTCAGACAACGCTTCGTCGTCACGGCCAACTGCATATACATGATGTTCTGCTAGCAGATAGTCTTTTGCCAACTGCTTACCAATGCCTGACGTCGCCCCAGTAATGAGAATATGTAATTTTTCAGTAGAATCTGTCATCGCAAATATCCTTTTTGAGTATTCTTATCTTTTTAAGTATTTTCATAATATGGAATTAATGTGCTTAAACTGATTGCTTAACGAACCTTAGAACTTTGATAGCAACTAGCTATTAATTATCGTTATTCTGCGCAAATATCATTGGTCGCATTTCATTAAGCTATAAGCCATTTTATTTAACGAATCTAAATAATTATAGTGGTCGGCTACAGGTTTATTGTTGTGTCTTCGCAATCGTCTGGGCTCAAGCTTAATCTCAGCGTGTTATTTACTACTTTCACAAGGATGCTGCTATCACAAGCAACGACACAAGATTCTGTTACTAGCGTCATAAGACAGCTCAATATCAGCATGCTACAATGCAAAAACTAGCAATCGCGTCGTTTGCCGAAGCATCATCACCATCATCTATAATCGAATGACCGCCGTATCAAGGTAAGATAACACTATCTTTTTTCAAACTGCATGACATCTTGTCCTGATAGCAATGAAAACGTTATATAATTAATATCAGATTTTCACCAACCCCACCCTCATATAAAAAAGGATCTCTCATGAGCGAGTTGCAACTGTCTGACCGCGTCAACAACATCCAACCATCACCTACGCTAGCGATTACCAATAAAGCCAAAGAGCTAAAAGCAGCTGGTAAAGATATTATCGGTTTGGGCGCTGGTGAACCTGATTTTGATACCCCTGAACACATCAAAAAAGCAGCAATCGACGCAATCAATAATGGCTTTACTAAATATACAGCTGTCGATGGTACGCCAGAGCTAAAAACAGCCATTATCGAAAAATTCAAGCGTGACAACGACATCAGCTATGAGCCAAACGAAATCCTAGTATCGGTCGGTGGTAAGCAGTCATTCTTTAACCTTGCCCAGGCATTTATCAATCCTGGCGACGAAGTCATCATCCCAGCACCATATTGGGTCAGCTATCCTGACATGGTTATCATCGCAGAAGGCGTGCCAGTCATCGTCAAATGTCCAGCTGAGCAAGACTTCAAAATCACCCCTGAGCAGCTAGAAGAAGCGATTACTGATAAAACTAAATTGTTGGTATTAAACAGCCCATCTAACCCAACGGGTATGATTTATACATTAGATGAGCTAAAGGCCATCGCTGAAATATTGAAAAAGCATCCACAAGTTTATGTAGCTTCAGACGATATGTACGAGCACATTCGCTGGACAGGCGATAAGTTCTACAATATCTTAAACGCGGCACCTGAGCTAAAAGATCGTGCTATCATCTTGAACGGTGTGTCTAAAGCGTATGCGATGACAGGCTGGCGTATCGGCTATGCGGGTGGCCCTGCTAAGCTAATCGGCGCTATGAAAAAGGTACAATCACAGTCTACTTCATGCCCAACATCAATCAGTCAAGTGGCTGCCGAAGTTGCTATCAGTGGTGATCAGAGCGTACTAGAGCCGATGGTAGCCGCCTTTGAGAAACGCTGTGACCTAGTCGTAGATGGTCTAAATGCCATTAAAGGTATTACTTGCTTGCGCCCTGATGGCGCATTCTATGTATACCCAAATATCGTACCGCTAATCAAAGCGGCTGGCCTGTCATCATGTACTGAATTCTCAGCATGGTTATTGGACAAAGTAGGCGTAGCAGTTGTACCTGGCGATGCATTCGGTCTTGGCGGCTATATGCGTATCTCGTACGCTACTGATGAGGCAACATTGAAAGACGCCCTATCGCGTATCGAAAAAGCAGTGGCTGACTTAGACGTTGCTGAATAAATTTTAAATAGCAACGAGTCTTACCGCTGTTCATAAAAAAGACGCCCTATACATTCTATAGGGCGTCTTTTTTTACGCGAGTCTTGGGCATAACTAGGAAAAACACGCTATCTCATCATTAAAATGACAATTTTTACTCATTATGCAAAAAAAGGCTTGACGTATTTTTTAACTTTGCTAGAATACGCCCCACTTAGCAAGAACTCGTTAGAGACTTCTAAGGCTCGTTGTAAGCGATTAGTTACTTACAGCCTATTCTCCAATAGCTCAGTTGGTAGAGCAACGGACTGTTAATCCGTGTGTCCCTGGTTCGAGCCCAGGTTGGAGAGCCACATTTTAGTAGTAAATTTCTTGAGTCAATTTTGATTCAATTATGGCATTTGCCAAAACCCTCATCAATTTGATGAGGGTTTTTTTATGCGTATCATTTAATATGCTTTATTACCGTTGCCATTTTGATAAACGCTAATAACTACTTTGTTTCATACTTGATAGTGACAATGATATTTAAAAATAAATATCATTGTCACGATAGGATATTACTGTAGTAAGTTTTTCATCAGTTAACTTGGCAACAGTGGCAACCAGAACACCAAGGCTAACAAGGTCACTAACAACACTGGCGGTGTAATCACTAATCCAATCTTAATATACTGTCCCCAGCTGATTTTGTAATCCTTCTCTGCCAACACATGCAGCCATAACAGGGTTGCAAGACTACCAATCGGCGTAAACTTAGGGCCCAAATCATTACCGATGACATTGGCATAAATCATTAGCTCTCGTATTGCGGCAGGCACTTCTGCTTGGTCAATAGCAAGCGCGCCGACTAAGGTTGCTGGCATATTATTCATAACAGAAGCGACTATAGCGGACAAGAATCCAGTTCCAACCGTAGCAATGACTGCGCCTTGTTGACCCAACCAGTTAAGTACCTGCGCTCCATAAGCGGTAAGCCCTGCATTACCCAGACCATATACCACCAGATACATACCGATCGAAAACAGGACGATTTGCCAAGGCGCTTTACGTACTACGTCACTCACAGAGACCACTGCACCACGCCCGCCTTGCCATATACGACCAGCGATTGCCATTAGTGCAACAGCAGCGATGCCCGTGACCAGTGAAATAGGTAGCCCCAACGGCTCTGTTGCAAAGTAGGCGACCAGTAGCAAGCCTAATAGTGGAAAAGCAGCTCGGAATACCAATGGATCGGTAATAGCAGACTCTGGTGCGCTGAGTTCGCTAGTCGAGTAAGTTTTTGGAATATGACGTGCATATACAACCCACAACACCAGTAGCGTCGCTAATACAGACACGATATTGACCGGTACCATCACCGCCGCATAACGACCAAAGCCTATGTCAAAATAATTGGCACTGACAATGTTGACTAAATTTGAGGTGACCAATGGCAGGCTTGCCGTATCAGCAATAAAGCCCGTCGCTATAATAAATGCCAGAGCTGATGGTGGCGAAAATTTCAGACGCAGCAAGATAGCGATGACGATCGGGGTCAGTAGTAGCGCTGCACCATCATTGGCAAAAAAGGCAGAAATAAAGGCGCCGAGCACGACAATCATCGGAAACAATAAGCGCCCTTGTCCATTGCCAAGGCGTGCCACGTGTAATGCTGCCCAGCCAAAGAACCCTGCTCGATCTAAGATAAGGGAGATGATAATCAGCGCCACAAAAGTAAAGGTCGCATCCCAGACAATATCCCAGACGATACCCACATCTGATAGCTGCACGACGCCAAGCGCTAACGCGACTAAGGCACCACCCATGGCGCTCCAGCCGATACCCAATCCTTTAGGTTGCCAGATAACTAAGACTAAAGTGACCACAAAAATAGCAAATGCAAGCATTGTACAACCTTACTTAAGCTAATTTTATTCAGCCGATTTAATATAGGGAATTAGATCGATTAGGGGGTTAGATCAATTAGGAGGTTAGATCGATTTTTGATTGACGCGGCTCGATAGTTCTTCAGCACTCTCAACGCGTTCTGAATAGCGATCAGTGAGATAATCTGAACGTCCGCGTGTGAGCCAAGTAAACTTCACTAGCTCTTCACAGACATCGACAAGACGCAGATATAACGGAGACATATCCATGCGATTGTCGTCGTTGAACTCCAAAAACGCTTTGGGTATCGAAGATTGGTTGGGAATAGTAATCATCCGCATCCAGCGCCCGAGAATACGCATTTGATTAACCGTATTAAAGCTCTGACTACCGCCACTGACTTGCATCAGTGCTAGGGTTTTACCTTGAGTTGGACGTACGCCACCTAGGGACAGCGGTATCCAGTCGATTTGCGCTTTCATGATACTGGTGATACTACCGTGACGCTCTGGGCTCACCCACAGCATGCCTTCTGACCACTGCGCCAACTCCCGTAACTCTTGCACTTTGTGATGGTCTGAGTCTACATCGTCAGGCAACGGCAAGCCTGATGGATCAAACATTTTTACTTCACAACCATACCAACGTAGCAATCGGCTGGACTCTTCAGCGGCCAATCTAGAAAACGAGCGTGCACGGACAGAACCGTATAGCACTAATATTTTCGGCGGATGACGTGAGTCATTTGGCGCAACCAAAGACTCAATATCGATAGGCTGAAGATTATCTATATCAATATTGGGTAAATCGTCTAAGCTAAATTCTGGCGAAACAGTAGGATCAACTGCCAATGCTTGGTCAACCTCAGTGTTTGTCATGAGTAACAACCTCGCCGTCTTCTTTTGTGAAGCTACTTACTGGATTGGCTAACAACTCAAACACACGCTCTGACGGACGGCATAGAGCAGCGCCTTTATCAGTCACTACGATAGGACGATTGATTAAAATAGGATGCGCAATCATGGCATCGATAATTTGATCTTCAGACATTTCAGGATTGTCTAGACCAAGCTCATCGTTGATAGCTTCTTTGCTTCTTAATAGCTCTCTAGGCGAAATCTTCATTTGTGCCAACAGCTCCACTAAACGATCGCGCGTTAGTGGGTTTTTCAGGTATTCCACCACTTCTGGCTCTTCACCTGATGCTCTAATAATGCCAAGTGTGTTGCGAGATGTACCGCATTTAGGATTGTGAAAGATCAATGGCTTCATAGTATTTACACCTATTTGATGTATTTATTGAATTGATAATTGGTTTAATCATTACTTTGCTCAGCAGACTCATTTACTCCGCAGCCGCTCAGGCTATCCATGAGTGATGCACACAATTCTGGATGTCCCGCACAGCAATCTTGCAACAGGAACTGAATGACGTTATCCATATGTGATAGCGAAGCACGATAGATAATCTGTCGGCTATGACGCTGTGAGACCACCCATCCTGCCCGTGCTAGCACCGCTAAGTGGGCTGACATTGTGTTATGAGGAACAGAGAGCTGACGGGCTATTTCGCCCGCAGGTAGGCCTTCAGGCTCGTGGCTGACTAGCAGCTTAAAAGCATTTAAACGAGTATCTTGAGAGAGCGCAGCAAAGCTTGCGATAGCATTAGTTATTTCCATATGTCCAATAATACAGACATATTAAAATAATTCAATGTTTTACAGATATTTTTATTCTAAAAGAGATATCTCTATGTAATTAACCTATATATATCAACAAGTAAAAGCAATTAACTAAATAGTGGAAATAATGATCACTTCACCTTTTTAACCTAAAATTCTCTACGTTTAGTCTTATGTAAATAACAAGTTTAATATATGTTATTGTATATTGATGACACTTATAAGTTCATGCTAGATTGAATGCAAGCTTATGCACAGTAAAACTAGATTTGGCTGATAGCTCTCGCTCTGTACTGCCAATAAACCTGATTAAAATAACTATTATGATTAAAACAACAATAAGGAAATGACCATGCTACTAGAGAAAATTAAGACCCCTGGACTTTCGCACTTATCCTACTTGGTAGGCTCTGGCGGTCAAGCAGCGGTAATTGATCCACGTCGTGACTGTGCGATATATGTAGAAAAAGCGCGTGCAGCAAGGCTTGAAGTTACTCATATTTTTGAAACACATCGTAATGAGGATTTGGTTTCTGGTGCACCTATCTTGGCCGCAATGACGGGAGCGACAGTTTTACATGGCCCTAATCCAGAACAACCTGTTGTCTATGCTGAGACAGTACGGAATGGTGATTGCTTTTCAATTGGCCAATTAGAAATCCGTGTTTTAGAAACGCCTGGCCATACTGATGATCATATTGCTTATGCGCTGTTTGACACGGCGTACCCAGATAGGGCTGTTGGCGTTTTTACTGGGGATGCGCTCTTTGTAGGTGATGTCGGTCGTACTGACTTCTATCCTGAGCGTCGTAGAGAAGTTGCAGGTCTACTTTATGACTCATTACAAGACATTTTAGCGCTTGGTGATCAGGCGATTATTTATCCAGCTCATGGTGCAGGCTCCGTCTGTGGTTCAGGCATGGCGGAGCGTGAGTTTTCTACCGTTGGTCATGAAAGGATGAACAATCCACGCTTACAGATTAACGATCGTGAGGCTTTCATTGATTTCAAGACTAGCGAAAACCATTATCAGCCGCCATATTTCAGATTGATGGAGCGCCTTAATATGGAAGGTGGTGAAGCGCCTCCAGTCGTTATGCGTCCGCGTAACCTTTCGCTTGAACAGCTGCATAACTGCAATGCTGATCATCTCATCGATATTCGTGAACCAATGGCATATGCGTCAGGACACCTGCCCGGTTCTATGAGCTTACCTGTCAACATGCTACCTGCGTTTGCTGGATGGTTTATCGAGGAAGGACAAAGCTTGGCACTGATTGCCTCTGATGAAGAATAACTGGCAACTGCAATGGAGCATCTGGTACGTATTGCTTTTGATAATATTGTCGGTGGCTATGTGGGTGTCGTCCCTGCCGCTGCCAAAGGGGAACAGATGCAGCAAACCCCTATGATCGATACAACCGAGGTAGAGAGTCGTCTTAATAATGCTCAGAACTGGACATTGCTCGATGTACGCGATATCGATGAGAGGAATACTAGTGCGATTGAAGGCTCACAACATATCTATGTTGGTCACCTTAACGAGCGTTGGCATGAACTTGACCAAAGTCGCCACTATACCTTGATGTGTGCCAGTGGTGCTCGGGCAACAATAGCAGCAGGTTGGCTCGCTAGTCGAGGTTTTGAGAACATTGATATCTATCTAGGGTCAATGGGCGCATGGCAGGCAACGCATGAATAACCCTTTATTCATAACTAAAATTCACAACGAGCTAAACGCGTCATAGATTCTGGATAATGCGTTTTAAGCAAAGGCATTTTAATGTACTGTAACTAAGACATGCTATACCTAAAATAAGTACGATGACCCTTCTTTTATTCAATATAAGCCTGATATAAAAGAAGGGTTTACTTTTTAGCTAACTTTTAAGTCATAGTTCTAGACTCTAATTCTAGATTCTGACTCTTACTGTACTTCCTTATATGACTTATAACTCATAGAACATAAATACATAAAAAACAGACACAAAAAAACCCCAAACAATCTAATTGTTTGAGGCGAAACTTGCTTAAACCCAAAGGTTTGAATTTGTTTTAAATATGGCGCAGCGGACGGGACTCGAACCCGCGACCCCCGGCGTGACAGGCCGGTATTCTAACCAACTGAACTACCGCTGCTTAGGTCTCTTAGCTTGTTTAGCCACTTGCTAAGAAGTGGTGGGTGATGACGGATTCGAACCGCCGACATTCTGCGTGTAAGGCAGACGCTCTACCAACTGAGCTAATCACCCTTCGAACAATTGCTAGGCAATTTATTCAACATCAACTGAGCTCTTAAGTTTGTCACTAAGCTCCGTTGCTGTGGGTGTGTATTATATAGATTTACTGTTGGGTGTCAAACAGTATTTACCACTTTTTTGGATATTTTTTCGATTTTTACTAGAATATCTAGCAAGCATTTGTTTTTATTGGCTTTATATTTTCATACAAACCCAATGTTTTTTAGGTTTAATGCTTATTTGTTAGCCAGTGCTTGCTCGATGTCGTTTTTAATGGCTTCTGGCTTAGTCGTTGGTGCATAGCGGTCAATAACTTGGCCTTTACTATCGACTAGGAACTTGGTGAAATTCCACTTAATACCATCTGTCAGCACGCCACCCTTTTGTTCTTTGAGCCATTCATAGATAGGATGAGCATCTGCGCCATTGACATCAGTCTTTGCCATCATCGGAAAGCTGACACCATAATTCTTTTGGCAAAACGCACCAATCTCGTCATTGCTACCTGGGTCTTGGCTACCAAATTGATTACAAGGAAAACCGACGACCACCAGTCCTTGATCTTTATATTGTTGATATAGCGACTCTAAGCCTTCGAACTGCGGCGTAAATCCACATTTGCTTGCGGTATTGACGATTAATAATACTTTATCTTGATAATCTGAAAAAGCTTGCGAGCTACCATCCATTCGCTCAGCCGTAAAATCATAAATTGTACTCATCATTTATCCTTAAATTGAGAGTTTTATTGTTTTGGGTGTTTATGCAGTGTTTCTGTTTCTATCATACACATAATAAAACTATTGAAAAGGAAGCACCTTGTACTTCCCTTTCACATTTCTAATACTACTTAGCCTACTTACTTCTCAGACTTATCTAAATCGATAGATACTGAGTTGATACAATAGCGCATGCCTGTTGTCTCAGTAGGACCATCAGGGAATACATGACCTAAATGTGCGCCGCAGTTGCTACAAGTGACTTCAGTACGAGTCATACCTAGCGAGTTATCGACGTGCTCTTCAATCGCGCTGTTATCGATACCTTGGTCAAAACTTGGCCAGCCACAGCTCGCATCAAATTTATTGCTTGAGTCAAACAAGCTTGCACCGCAGCCTTTACAGCGGTAAACACCATCATCAGTCGCATCATTATATACACCTGTAAATGGGCGTTCAGTGCCCTTCTCACGCATAATATGATACTCATCAGCGGTTAAACGCTCTTTCCAGTCAGCTTCAGTCAACTGGCTGATCTCTTCTTTGCTTAGTTGATTGTCTTGCATAATTTATCCTTATTCGAGTATTTATTATCTAATCTCGGTAACTATTTTATCGCCATATGATTATGAGAACGACGTGCTCTATCTGTTGGTTATCGGCACACTATTCAAGGCATATATAAGAAAAGTACTCTCTATATTGTGAGATAGATAGCATGATTGAAAAGATTGATTGAGTTAAATATAGCAAATTACTTTTAGGTAATAATGGGTAAAGATGTAATTTTGATACCTATACATTTTATAGTCTATATGAGAGATTTAGAGCCGTATGAATATAAACCAAATATTAATTGCAAGATATACTTGCAATACCTAATTGAACCGATTGTAAAATCATTTGCAAATTAACTATCAATGCAATAATATCTTGCATTAATGTTTAACTAAAATATTTAATATATATCTACACTAAATAATTACTGATTAATAAAGGCTCATATAACAATGTCTGACGACAATGGCAAAGGTACGCAAGCGGAACGACTGGTACAGTTGCGCCGTGACAAAGGATTTACTGCTGAGCAGCTAGCGCAAGCCATGACAGCCGCTGGTGCAAAAGTGAGCCGTGGTGCTATCTCAAACTGGGAGCGCGGTACCAATGGCATTGTCTCATCCAAGCTGCCTACACTTGCGCGTATTTTGGGCTGTAGTGAAGGATATCTGTTGCGCGGCGACCTCAACAATGAAGCTATTGATGCAGACGAGTCGACATCATCTGTAGAGCGCATTGAACATCAAAAGATAGATACGATTTCCCACACCCAGTCAGATATTAAAATAACTGATGCTCAATCGACGACACCTTATTCCGCTAGTAAAAAATCAAAAACCAATTCGACAACCAACCCGAAAAACGGTCATGCTATGAACACCATAAAAAAATCTGATAAATTACAAAACGTTTGCTATGACATTCGTGGTCCTCTATTGCAGACTGCGAATAAGATGGAAGCAGAAGGCAAACGCATATTAAAACTAAACGTAGGCAATCCAGCACCTTTTGGTTTAGAAGCCCCGCATGAGATTTTGCGTGATGTCGCTATGAACTTATCTGAGGCAACTGGCTATTCAGACTCGCAAGGGATTTTCTCAGCGCGCAAAGCCATTTTGCAATATTATCAATCAAAGGGATTGCTGTCGGCCGTTGACGTACGTGACGTATATTTGGGCAATGGGGTTTCTGAGCTTATTGTCATGACCATGCAGGCGTTGATGAATGACGGTGATGAAGTCCTAATTCCAATGCCAGACTACCCGCTTTGGACTGCTGCTGCTAATCTCGCTGGCGGTACTGCGGTGCACTATCGCTGCAATGAAGAAGACAACTGGCACCCTGATATTGAAGATATTAAGTCTAAAATTACGAGCAAAACGAAAGGTATCGTGGTTATTAACCCGAATAACCCAACAGGTTCACTTTATAGTGATGAGCTATTAAAGCAAATCATCGAGGTTGCTAAAGAGCATGATTTAATCATCATGGCTGATGAAATTTACGACCGTATTCTCTATGACGATAATGTACATACGCCGATGAGCACCTTAACTGACGACGTGCTAGTACTCTCCTATAACGGTCTATCAAAGTCACATCGTATTGCAGGTTTTCGCTCAGGTTGGATGATGGTATCAGGCCGCAAACAGCACGCAGCTGACTTTATTGAAGGCTTAGATATGCTAGCATCCATGCGCCTTTGTTCTAACGTGCAGGGACAGTATGCCATTCAAACAGCGATGGGTGGGCATCAGAGCATGCAAGACCTGACTTCTGAAAAGGGTCGCCTATATAAACAACGTGAGATGGCAGTCTCACGTCTTAATGCTATCAAGGGTATTTCTTGTACCATGCCTCAAGGCGCGTTTTACTGTTTTCCAAAAATGGATCCAGAGGTTTACCCTATCACCGATGATATGGATTTTATGATGGACTTGCTCGTTGAAGAAAACGTATTGATGGTTCAAGGTACTGGGTTTAACTGGGACAGACCCGACCATTTCCGTCTGGTGTTCTTACCTAATTTGCTTGACCTAGAAAATGCGATGGATAGGTTGGACAGATTTTTTGCCAAGAAACGTAAGCAATTTGGTACCGAATAAATCGTCGTACATCATTAAAAAAACGCTTATCGGCATGATGCTGATAAGCGTTTTTTATTGCGTTGAACCTAGTGATTCAAACTCAATTATGACAATTCACTGATAAAAATAGCGCATTAAAAAATACTGCTCAATACGAGATAACTAATAGCAGACATAGTAGCCGCTGCAGGTAGCGTCACAATCCAAGCTAAGCCAATCGGCTTCATAAGCTTCCAGTTAGTATCTCTGTTGACGATACCGATACCCAGTACCGCACCTACTAGCGTGTGAGTACTAGATACAGGCAGACCCATTGTCGATGCGCCCATTACAACAGCTGCTGCAGCCAACTCAGCTGAGAAACCTGAAGCTGGATGCATTTTCGCTAGATTGGTACCAACGGTTTGAATCACTTCTTTACCAATGAACCAAAGACCAACGATTAGTGCCACACCAAAAGTCAGCATGACAGCAGGTGGCACAGCAGCTTCCGTAGCGATACTATTAGTACGAATCACATCCATAATGGCAGCGAAAGGACCAACGGCGTTGGCGATATCGTTTGAGCCATGGCTAAAGGCAAAAGCTGACGCGGTAAAGACCTGCATCCAGCTAAACATAATGAACGTCGCTTTGGTCAAATCTTCTTTATGCTTACCGCGGATACTCTTGGTATAGATATAGGTCGCTAACCATACTAGCGCCGCTATCATACCCATAATCAAGAAGCCCTGTAGTGTGGTCAGGCCGCTATTAACATTTTTTAGACCTTTAAAGACGACTAGAGAAGTCATCACCGCACCACCTGCGGCAGCAATGATAGGTACCCATTGCTTAAGTGCTTTTAGAGTATCAAGGCTACTACGCTCATTTTCAATATCATAAAGCTTTTTGTAGTAATCAGTTTCTAGGTCTTCAACGATACAATCGTCATCTTTATAGATTTCCTGATCACGTAGCATCGCTGACGTATAGGCCAATTGCTCAGACTCTGTCAAACCATCCAAAAACTCTTTATGGTTTTGCTTTAAGACTTTTTTATTGCCTTTTAGCGTCGCAATATAGGCTTCGGTTTTATCATTATATTCAATGATGTTTTTCTTGATTTGTCCATATAAAAGATAAGACAACACGCCACCTAGTAGCGGTGACAGCACCCAAGAAATAGCGATAGTTCCAACCGTTCCCCAATCTACCGTTGATAGCGCCATGTCCGTACCACCTAACGTGATACCTAAAACAATGGAGCTACCAATCACACCGCCAATAATGGAGTGAGTGGTCGAAACAGGCAGACCTTTTTTGGTCGCAAATAACAGCCAAAATGCTGCTGCAACCAATGCGGAGAGCATGACATAAATGAACTGATTGGGCGTCACTGATAGACCATCTAGATCGACGATGCCGCTTCGAATCGTATCAGTCACCTCCCCACCTGCAAGAACTGCCCCCGATACTTCAAATATCGCGGCAATACCCAATGCTTGCGGGATAGTCAACGTCCCTGCACCCACCGAAGTACCAAAGGAGTTGGCGACATCGTTACCACCGATATTGAATGCCATAAAGACACCAAAAGCGGTCGCCACAATGAATAGCGTCGTTTGCTGACGCATGGTGTAATCTAAACCCCACCACAAAAAGTAGGAAGTCATCGCAATCAGTAAAATGGCAAAAAATAGATTGATTCTCATAGAGCCAACTGGCTTGACTGACTCTGTAGAACTGCTGCTAATACCCATACGTTAGTACGTCCTGCGTAAGCTGATTAAAATTATATGAGGTTGATAATATTGCGCTGCTACTCACAGTACTTGTTACGGCATCTAACGAAGTAGCATATATAAAATATACAACATGCGGTTAGAAGGTCTTAAACCGACTAGGGCGAAAGGGAAAGCACATCCTTCAACATGTCACAAAGCCGCAAGTGATATTGCCAAATCGTCTGATTACAGCATCTTGCGGCTTATATATTTCTTAGCGATATTTGTGGTACTACTAACAGCTATTGTAACAATTTTTGTCGTAATTATTAAGTTATCTATACTAAATAACCAGAACACGTTATTTGCTAAATTAAAATTATTATTTAGCAGAAGCTGTTTCGCGCTCTATTATATTAAATATGAGCACATAATGCATGATGATATTGCGAGATTTGTAACTGCGAGTGTATACGGACAAGACCACACTCTGTAAAAGATAGGATAACTCGAATATGTTTCGAGCCATCCTATTTAGAAAATACGTGGAAAATACAGTTATATAAATCTATAAGAGTTTTTAAACTTCAATCGTTTCTAACAATTATTTGCTTTCAGTAAATGCAGACAACTTCTCAATAGCATGATCTAATACATCTAAACGCGCCTGACGCTTTTCGTTGGTCGCAATAACACACCATGGTGCTGTCGTTGTATCTGTACGTGCCAGCATATCTGCTGCAGACTGCACGTAGTCTGACCATTTATCACGGTTACGCCAGTCATCATCCGTTAGTTTAAATTGCTTATGCGGTGTTTCTTGACGATCTTCAAACCGTTTAAGCTGCTCTTTTTTATCAATCGCTAACCAATACTTGATAACCAACGTTCCTGCTGCTACCAAGTCCGCCTCAAAACGATTGATCTCATCATATGCTCGTTGCCATTCATCAATAGACGCAAATCCTTCGATGCGCTCAACCAACACGCGCCCATACCACGTACGATCGAAAATAGCGATACGGCTAATACGATTCGTTTGCTCATCAGGCAATCTCGTCCAGAATCGCCACAAGTAAGGATGCTGAGTCTCATATAACATCGGTGCGCCAATATTATAGATTTGATACTCGCGGGGATCTAGCGGTGCAACCAATCTTTTGATTGCACCGCCCTTGCCAGCAGCATCCATTCCTTCAAAAGCAAACACCACATGCCGACCTTGGCGTGCACGTAGCAATTCAGCGAGCCTTGCTTGCTTCTCCGCCAATGCCTCACGATAGACGGACTTACTGATTTTTTTATCTTTAATAGACATCAGCTGCTTAGGTATTGGTACAGGTTTAAACTGTTTTTGTTTAGTATCTGAGGTAAGTTTTAGTGTCTCGGACTGGGAACGGTTTTCTGACGTTTCCTTGTCATTGTCGTTGTTATTATCATTGCTATCTGTCTGACTACTCGCCAGCGCGGTTTGCATAGCATGTAGCACCAAATGACAAAAGTTATCAGCGGCCTCTAAATTATCATCACCATCGATGATGACCCAGTCATCCTGTTGACGCAGCAAGGTCGCAGCCACCTCATTAAACTTCTCAATGACTTGTTTATTATTCCAGTCAATTTGATACAAAAACTGCGGATCTGCTTCATCATCCTTTAAGCGACTGTGCAACGTTTCAATATCGACATAAAACCAACATTTTAATAACTTGGTTTGATTGGCAATGAGATCGTTTTCAAATGCTTTTAGTGTATTTAACTGCTGCTGTAGATAGTCTTGCCACTGAGCGATAGGAAGCGCGTTTTTATTTGTATGATCTTTATCATTTGATAATGCTTCAAGGTTTTCACTCTCTGATGTCGCTAGTCGCATGACATTGTATAATAAATCAGCATACCAGTTGCCGAAATATACCATGACATCACCATGGCGTGGCATGGCGCTAGTATGCGCTTGCCAAATGGGTTGATAGTTTAATGGTGAATGACCAATAGTGGCCTCAACTTTAAGCAGCCTTGGATCCACCCATTGCCTCAACTGTTTAACGGCGGTACCTTTACCCGCTTGCTCCATTCCGTTAACTAGTACTAACAGACCTGTTGGCTTATTGAGGGTCGGAGGCGTTTGCTGGCGAGTGGCTTTTAAAGCATACTGAGCCGTCACCAATGCCAGTCTAAGCGAATCCTCATCCAGTGAAAACTGACTTAAAGGATTAGGCTTTAGACGCTGCTCCACAACTTGCTCGCTAAATTGTGTACTTACCGCTTGTGGTGCTTTTGGTTCAGTAGTATCATTTTTTTGAGACATGATTACACTCGCTATTGTTATTGGGCTGCTTTACTAATGAATGACTTATGGGATAGCTCTCGATAAGATAACTCTCAACATTTTTATCTCATCGCTCATTTTTATCTCATTTAATCATAGCACTGCACCAATTGAGTAAATAATATTGCTGTGTAACAGATTGGTATTTGTATTCTTAATTATTTTCTTTTAAGGTGAACACAATTTTGGGTATAGGGTAGAACAGTTGTTGCAAGCCTTATAACCCTGACTCACAATATTTAAAACAACCATACTTAAATTTGATTACCCTATTTACTTCTACAGGATTCACTGCCATGACCGCTTTAGCTGATTTACAACAGCATTTGACACGTTTTTGGGCGATGCCTTATCACCAAGATGATGAATTAAATGCTAAGCTCAAAGAAGTACAATCATGGCAACAAACACGTCTCCAGCAGACGCATCGCGAGCTATTTGAACAACCTAAAAACCAACTAATGGCAGATTACTTTCTCACTCAGCTATATGGTGGCGAAGAATTCAAGTTATTGGCGGAGCAGTTAGCACGTATCCTGCCAAAAGCGAAAAAGCTAGAACGTCTTGCTAAAGAGTCAGCCCTAGAGGCTGGTAGCATGGGCATCCAAGCGGCAATTTTTGCTATTGAGCTAGATCTGCATTTAGCCCAGTGGTTACTCGCTCAGGATTTACCAGTAAACGAAGAGAATATGCTAACCGCCTACCGTACTGTCGATGAAGAAGACGAGCGCCGAGTTCAGATTGCTAATCTAAAAGACGTCTGTTATCGCACGGACAAACACCTAAACTCGTTTATGCTCAAAAAAGCCTTTGCACTAGCAAAAAGTACAGCCTATCGTCATGGCTACCAGCCGCTTTATGATTTTATTGATACAGGCTTTAAGGCCATGAAACCTCTGAGTAGCGTCAGCGATTTTATTGAGCCGTTCTGCGAGCGTGAACTGTCCATTATCGATCAGGTTCATGATACGGATAATGGCAGTAAGCCGGTAGCGTTTGGTGTATCATAAACTCAATATGTTAAATAGCTAATTGACGCTTACTATTTAACGACTTCCTCCGATAAAGACAATCATAAAAATAAATTCTAGGACAACATGATGACTGATAATGCAAAAGATAGCAGCGCTCCTTCTAATCAAGCCACAACGACTAATGGTCATTTGCAAGACAAACTGGTAAAAGACAGTATTGCTCATAATCAACAGATTAGCGCGCAGATATTACGTAATCAAACAACCAATGTCGTGCCGAGCAAGAATAACAGCGTTGCTAGTGATGACAATAGCGACTTTACTAAAGTTCAAGACCTACCTACTGGAACGCCGCAAGGCCAACAAACCACTATGCCAAACAACGACAAAACGACTCGCACAAATACTTCAGAGCAAACCATAAAACAAACGCTATTCAATCAGCGTGATGATATCAATAATCCGCACACGCCTGAAACAGATGGTAATGAGCAGACGCATTTTGGCTATAAGACCGTCAATAAAGCAGAAAAACAAGCACGTGTGGCTGACGTATTCACTTCTGTTGCCAAAAAATACGACATCATGAATGATTTGATGTCATTTGGTATTCATCGTCTATGGAAGCGCTATGCGATTAGTCTATCAGGCGTGCGTGCTGGTCAGCATGTCCTTGATATCGCTGGTGGTACGGGCGATTTGGCCAAAGTATTTAGCCGTGAAGTCGGTAGAAATGGCCACGTAGTACTATCTGATATTAATGCTGCGATGTTAGAAGTGGGCCGTGAGCGCCTGATCAATGCTGGCTGTAACAACGTTGATTTTGTATTAGCTAACGCTGAAACGTTAGCCCCTTTTGATGACGAAAGCTTTGATTTGGTCACTATTAGCTTTGGTTTGCGTAACGTTACTGACAAAGATGCCGCGCTAAAGTCTATGTATCGCGTCCTAAAGCCAGGTGGTCGTCTATTGATTCTGGAATTCTCCAAGCCAGTATTTGAGCCACTATCTAAAGCCTATGATTTGTATTCATTTACCGCACTGCCAGTGATGGGTAAGCTGATTGCTAATGACGCTGAAAGTTATCAATACTTAGCTGAGTCAATTCGTATGCATCCTGATCAGCAAACACTCAAGCAGATGATGCAACAGGCTGGTTTTGAAAACTGTGATTATCATAACTTGACTGCTGGTATCGTGGCTGTCCATCGCGGCTTTAAAGCGTAACGATAGAGTACGATTGGCAAGACTATTACGTTTAATAGACCATATTGAACTTAACACGAACACACGATGCGCTGATGCAGCTAATGCAAAGGCGCTCACTTACCGATGCGAGAGCCTTATGCTGACTGTCCTTCTATTAGCTGGAGCCGAAAAGCTAATTAACATTGCCATTGCCAGTGATGAGATTACCAAGGCAGGTTTAACTCCGCTTGCAGGTAAAGTGTTACGTCTTAATATGAGACTGCCTGAGATTCATTTAGACATCTTGTTCACTCATGAGCGTTTGCGCTTTGAGCCGGTCACGACGGAAAGTATATTTGAGCCAAGTGGCCAGATGAATGAGCGCCAAAAAGCTAGCATGGAGCGCGCACGTTTTGGTCATAGTCGTCCAGATTGTACCATTACTGTAGATAATGCTGCTCAATTGCTCAATCTGATGCGCGGCGCGGAAGGCAACTTGCCAATCGCTGGCGATTACAAGGTGCTAATGCAGCTCAAACAACTGGTTGCAGGGTTTGATCCTGACCTAGCTGGACAGCTTGAACCATTTATCGGTAAACCAATGGCTAGCCAGTTACACCTTCTTATCTCTCAGCTCAAAGGTAGCTGGCGTCATAGTGCCAAACGTGCTTTTGATGACGTTAGTGATTGGGCTAATGAAGTGGCTGGCAATAGCACACCTGACCCTATTGAGGTCGCTGAAGCAAACGATCTTAAACAGCAATTGTTAAAATTACGTGCTGACGTCGAACGTGAAGAAGCCAAACTTGCTGCTATCAAAGAAGAGCAAGCGCAGTTTCTTAATAACTCGTTTCATCAATAGCCGATTGCATCCATCATAAATGAACGCTATTACCGATGGCACTATTTATGATTATGCACAGCGCTTACCCCATTTTCGTCTTTGTTTAGAGTACTTAATCCCATGCTATTATCGCACCGCGCTCGTCTACTTGAGCTTTGGCGTATCGCCGCAATGTATCGCCTTGATACCCATTTTTCTATCGAAGAAGCACCGCAGCTGCAGCCTTTGGCGCGATTGATTCGCATGCATCCAGCAGCATGGGGCAAGAAGCACCAACCAAATGCGATTAAGTATGCGCTTGAGGACATGGGTACGCTGTTTTTGAAACTTGGCCAGTTACTCTCAACGCGTCGCGACTTGGTACCACCTGAGATTATCGCTCAATTAATTCAGTTGCAGGACAAAGTTAAGCCTTTTGACGCTGATATCGCTGTCGCCCAAATTCAACATCCTAAACATGGTCTTGGCCAGTCGATTGAAACCTTGTTTGCTCGATTCGATATCAAACCGTTAGCGGCCGCTTCTATCGCCCAAGTTCACACGGCTGCCCTACATGATGGACGTGAAGTCGTGGTAAAAGTGGTTCGCCCCGATATTCGCACTGTGATTGTTTCTGACTTTGAGCTACTGCGGGAATTGGCAAGTTGGGCATCTGCTCGTATTGAAGCGGCACGTGCCGTTCATATCATCGATATTGTCGAAGACTATCGGCAAGTCATGCTCAATGAGCTTGATTTGACGCTTGAGGCTGATAATACTACTCAAATGCGTAATAACTTCTTGGGTTCAGCACTGATGTATGTGCCTGAAGTTTATGACGCTGCCAAAAACGTGATGGTCATGGAGCGCATCCAAGGCGTCCCTATCTCACAAGTTGAGATGTTCGATCAGTTAGGTTATGACCGTGCAGCGCTTGCAGAAAAAGGCCTAACGATATTTTTTACCCAAGTCTTCCGTGATAACTTCTTTCATGCTGATATGCATCCAGGCAATGTGTTCGTAGAGACGCCACCTGTGCAAACCTTACATGCAGGTATGGAAGCAGTTGATTTAGGTCATGAGCCACGTTATATCGGGCTTGATTGCGCCATCATGGGCACTTTATCAAAAGACGATCAGCTAATCGTGGCGCGGATGTTACTTGCCGTAATGAACAACAACTTTACCGCTGTCGTTGATATCGTCAGCCGTGCATGCTGGATACCACCAAACGCTGATAAGCATGCCCTAATGCGTGATATGAAACGTACCGTCGGCCCTATGCTACAAAAATCAATTGATGATATCGACTTTGCTGGCGTACTGATGCAGATTTTGGACATTGCACGTAGACATCATATGAGTATTCCGCCGCAGCTGATGCTTCTGCTAAAAACCTTGGTCCATGTGGAAGGACTCGGTCGTGATTTATATCCTGATCTGGACATTTGGTCACTTGCCAAACCAATTCTAAGCAGTTGGATTAAAGAACAGTTAGATCCTATGCGTAATCTACAGCAACTGCGCCAACAACTGCCTGAAATGCTCCTGTCTACCACCGATATTCCTAAACTATTAGATCAAGGGCTACAAAGCCTTGCCTCACAGGGCTCTCGTCAGGACAGTCAATTACGTGAAATACAGCAAATTCGTGCTGACATGCTAAACGACCGTCGTCGTGATTGGTTGGCACTCGCAGGGTTTGCTATTTTTATTGCTATCGCTACGCAAGTTATCGGCTGGCTATCACCTATATTTTATATACTGGCGGTCTTGGTAGTTGTTTGGAGAATTTTAGCTTAGAAATCAGATTTATTTTTACTCAATCAGTTCAGAAAAGTTTTCATAATTTTAGGGCGTGTTGAACATTGGCGACAAATTAATGGCAAAAAAAATAGCGAACGGTTAATCTTTAAGCTCTCACACAAAAAAGATATCGTTCGCTATGCCTCGCACCATGCTCAAAGATGAACACTGGA
>Ga0208014_1000104_pt1 | contig 50156 bp, 52 predicted proteins | sample 25_taG_FD_184099 | JGI IMG/M metagenome (GOLD analysis project Ga0208014, IMG submission 184099) | Marine viral communities from Cariaco Basin, Caribbean Sea - 25_WHOI_OMZ (SPAdes) (version 2) | ecosystem: Environmental > Aquatic > Marine > Oceanic | place: Caribbean Sea: Cariaco Basin...
ATTGCGGTCTCCGGTTTTGTCTGCCGGCCAGGGCGAAAACGCAAGGAAATACAGCAGAAACAGATTAATCACGGGAATCAGGATCAGAACGCCCATCCAACCCGGGTACCCCGTGCGCCGGCAAATGGTCCACCAGGTTCGTGGAGCTCACCCTGACAGAAGCAAACAACCGGCTCACCATCTCTGTCGAAGACGACGGTCCCGGCGTAAACCCGGAGGCACAGCCCAATCTGGGCACCCGGGGCGTGCGCCTGGACGAACAGACACCGGGGCACGGACTGGGCCTGGCCATCGCCCGGGAGATCACCGAACGATACGGTGGTACTCTGACATTCAGTGTCGGCAGTCACGGGGGGCTCAAAGCCACCATTTGCTTTTCGGAACCGGATGGAGGCCATCGACGGTGAAAATTGGTGAACTTGCAAAATCGACGGGTATTCCTGTTGAAACCATCCGCTACTACGAAAAAATCGGATTGCTTCCGGAGCCGGCGCGGGACAGCAGTGGCTACCGCGCCTACCAACATGCCCACCTGGATCGGCTGCTGTTCATCAAACGCTGCCGCAATCTCGATATGGCCCAGGACGAAATCCGGGAACTGATCCGCCTGGCCGATCAGCCAGAGGCGGATTGCAGTGAAGTGGACGCCCTGCTGGCCCGCCACCTGGACCACGTTCGTGAACGGCTTAACGAACTGGCGAGTCTGGAAGAAACCCTGGTGCAGCTTCAGGAAGCCTGTTCCAATGGCCGCACCGTAAGAGAATGCGGCATCCTCGGCGGGCTCAGTTCAGAACCCGAGGCCGCGGAGTCGGAGGATCGTCACAATCACGTTCCGGGCACCCATAGGCCGGGACAGCAATGACTTTATAAGCGAACAGCCGTCAAAGACTGTTGACCCTGTAGTTGCTACAGGGTTTTAAATAAGGCCATCTGACTACAGGAGGTCTTTATGGCGTGCAGTTGCTCTGCTCCCGAACCCAAATCCCCCGCCCCGGGTTTTCGCCGGGCGTTATGGGTTGCCTTATGGGTGAATCTGGCGATGTTCCTCGTGGAAGGCATTGCCAGCCTGACATCCGGCTCGGTTTCGCTTATGGCTGACGCCATCGACTTCTTTGGCGACAGCGCCAACTACATACTGTCCCTGACCGTGCTTTCGATGGGCATGCTGTGGCGCGGACGCGCGGCCATGGTCAAAGGTATCACCATGACGGTGTTCGGTCTGGTGGTCTGGGCCCGGGCGGTGTGGGTGGTTCAGGCGGGTATTACGCCGGAACCACTGACCATGGGAGCCGTCGGCCTGCTGGCCCTGGCCGCCAATGTCAGCGTTGCGGTAATGCTGTTCCGGTTTCGTGAGGGCGACTCCGATATGCGTTCGGTATGGCTCTGCAGCCGCAACGATGCCATCAGCAACATCGCGGTTATGGTGGCGGCCCTGGGTGTTTTCGGGACCGGTTCCGCCTGGCCGGACCTGGTCGTCGCCGCGATAATGGGAACATTGGCCGTCACCGCCGGCGTCAGTGTGGTCCGCCATGCCCTTTCGGATATTGAGGGCGTCAAATCGGCTGCCCATAGAGTCCCGTGATAAATTGGAACCCGTCAGAAAATTTGACAGTTGCCTCGCACCGCATTGACGACAAACGATTTAATTGTTTGGTCGACCCTCCAAAATTCATTTTAGGCACTTTTTTTGCTGGTTTCAGCTTGCTGTAAAGCAAACTTGAAACAAGGAGTGTCAATCATGAAACGAATACTCGCCTGTCTGGCAGGCATCGTATTCTCGCTGGCAGCAAGCTCTGCCAGCGCAGCCTTGGTCGGCTTTAAAACCTTTAATGGTAATGTCGGCCTTTCAACCGACGGATTCGGTAGTACGTCCAACTCCGGGGTAATCTCCAGCGAAGTCCCCAGCGGCGCTACAGTTCTCGGCGCCTACCTTTACACAGCAACCTATGGAACCCTGGGGACGCCTTCGGTCACTCTCGACGGTAATGGGGTCACCTTCGGACCGAGGGTTCCCAACGCGACCGCGTGTTGCAACTTGGCTTCTTTCCGATCGGATGTGACCGGCCTTGTCAAACCGAAAATTGAAGGAGGGCTTGGTGGCATTTACAACTTTGACATCGCTGAAACCGGATTGGGTAGTAACACAGACGGTTCATCGCTAGTCATTGTTTATGAACACGCCTCTCTGCCCGAAGCCACTGTTGGCTTGCTGGACGGTTTTGCGTCTGTGACAGGCGACTCTACCAGCATCAACTTTGCTGACCCCTTGAATCCAGCAGACCCCGGTTTTTTCGCTGACATGCGCCTGGGCATCAGTTTCAGCTGCTGTGGCCAAAGATCCCGGGTTGAGGTTAATGGCGATTTGCTGACAGAAAATGCCGGCAACTTTGACGATGGCGATACCCAGGCTAATGGTAGCTTGTTCACTATGGGAGGCTTCGACGATGCATACTCCCCCTTGAACCCATCCTATGAAGAGGATACAGAGCGCTACGACCTCAGTTCATTTGTGTCCGCCGGTGACACCAGCATTTTCGTGGACACATTCAACGCGTCCCAGGACGACAATATTTTCCTCGCAACGTTCCATGTCAGTGGGAAAGCCGGTGTGAACGAGCCGCCGCCTGATGACGATGATCCCGCCGAGGTTCCCGAACCTGCAAGCGCCCTCCTGTTGCTGGCAGGATTATTGGGAGTTTTGCGCCGATCACGCCTGGGCTGAGACTCAGTCGACCGCATCGGTCCCGGTAGTCTAGACACCGGGACCGATCTTCCCCAGATCCAGATTAGTGGAGAGCTGATATGCGCCTGAAAACACTGACTTTCCTGTTCAGCTTCTTCATGGTCACCCCGGTAGCAGTCCAGGCGTTGACGATTGACTCGATCGATATACTTGCGGAACCTGCATCCCAAACGAACGTTCACAAACAGGCTCTGGATGCACTTCGAAACGACAACTACGCTCAAGCAGTCGCACTGGCCAGTAACACTATCGCTGCTCACCCTTTCGACGCCAGAGCTCACCTTATCCTGGTCTTGAGTTGGGCAGCACAGGATAATAAGCAAGCACTCAACACCCACTTGGATGAGCTTGACTTGGCGAATCCTGAGTTAGCGGCATCCATCAAGGTTGCTCTGGCCTCTTACTACGCCCGAACCCAGCGCCACAATGATGCTCAAGCGACCCTTGGAGCAGTTCCCGAACCTTACCAGACAGAGGAATACCACCGCCTTTGGGGTGACATTCATCGGTACCAGATGGATGTTAGCCAGGCCCGGGCTGCTTATCAGCGTGCCCTTAATATGAAGCCAGAGAATCCGGAAATTCTGACTAGCCTGGCCGGGGTAGAGATGTTGGCCGGTAACTATACCCGCGCTCTTGATTATGCGAACTTACTGCTTGAACTTAATCCCGAAAACCCCAGATATCTTTCCCTCGCCATCACTGCCCAACTGAAGCTTGGCAAGATCACAGAAAGCCTTTCTCTCGCAAGGACTCTGATGGAATCGGAAACAGAGGAAGCCTCCGCACTCTCCGTTAGCGCGCTTGCGCTGTTTGCCAACGCACAGTACACGGAGGCCACCCGAGCGTTTCAGGATCTCTACGAGCAGCCAACCTGGCGCGACTACTCAGTCGCCGGCATGGCGCTATCCCTGACTCTCGAAGGTCGGCAAAAGGACGCAATGCAAATACTGGAGGAAAAACAATCCGAGGAACCGGCGCTCACCAATCTGGTCTGGCTTGCCAACCACCCGGCTGCCACTCAGGGTGAACGCCGCCAGAAGTTGACTGCCATGCGTCCAATATGGCTTGACACCGGCAGATCCGTTATTCAGCCTGCTGAGCTTATCGGATCGTTCTCTCAACAGGCAGGACCCAACAACGATCTGTTGGCGGCTGCCACTGCCCACCTGTACTTGAGCCAGGGCTTCGCGAGACTTGCTATTCATCAGTCGGAGGCCATTGGCAACCTTGATGCTTCACCTGTTGGTCGGCTTATTAAGGCCCGGCTCCTTGCCAAAACCGGAAATCTGAGACAATCCTCAGACATTCTGGATGGATTAATAAATGACTACCCTAAACTGGCTGCGCCCCGACTCGAGAAAGCTGAACTTGAATTCCAGGCTGGCAGACCTGAACTAGCTCTGGCCGGTTATGAAGAGGCACTTGGCATCGCGAGCGATATCCCGGAACTTCGTGTTCGGTTTGGCGATTTGCTGAATGCTGTCGGCAAACCTCGGGAGGCTTTCAGTCAGTATCAACAATACCTTGCCACTAATCCGGATTCTACCTACGCCCTGAACCAGGCCGCGGCGACGCTTTCGGGTATCCTCGGTGAGCATGACAAGGCCCTGCCACTGGCACTACGTGCTTATCAGCAAGCCCCGAATGACCATCAGGTTGTTGATACGCTTGCATCGATTTACCAACGACTCGGGATGCCTCAAGAGGCTCAAACAGTGATAACGGCCTACAGCAATGCCAGCCAGCGTTAACTCCACCTTGTTGGAGATATCAAAACGCCAGAGAAATCATCACCGGAATGAACGCCAGGGCGAACAGTGTGGTCAGCAACACCGTACCCGCTGCCTGCCTTGGCGAGGTATCCAGCAGGGTGGCAATGACCACAGTGTTCGCGGCAATCGGCGTGATCGAAATCAGGAACATGGCCTTGTGAACGGCGGGCTCATAGATGCCCAGCACGGTTGAATCCAGCCACCAGAACACGATGGCCACCAATGGCCAGATCACAAACTTCCCGAAGAACGCCAGTGCCGTGAAACGGACATTGCCGGCCAGGCCCCGGAAACTGGTAATGCTCATGCCAATGATCATCATGCCGAGAATGCTGTAGGCGCCGCGCAGGTTGTCGAACAGCGGCACAAATATATCCGGGATTCCGACACCCGCCAGATTCAGCACCACGGCCGCCATAAAGGCGTATACCGAAGGCAGCTTCAAGACCCGCCAGAGCGCATCCCGGATGCTGTACCTGCCCCGTGCCGCCAGATAGAACCCCACCGAGTTCTCGAACAGTGTGGTGCCCAGCATGCACACAATGTATAGCCCGAGCCCCTCTTCCCCGAACAGCAGCAATGCCACCGGCACTCCGAAGTACCCGGTGTTTCCGGAACCGACACACAGTGGAATGATATTGGCACTGCCATCGGTTAGCACTTTTTTCGCCAGCACCATCTGACCAATGCCAAGCACGGACGAGAGGCCGAATACCAGGAAAGGCAACATGATCACTTCCGCTGAGAGCGGCGCGGCCATAACGCCGGAAAACACCACCGAAGGAGTCACGATGTACAGCATGATGCCCGCAATATGCCGGCCACTGGCCTCAAGATACCGGCCAGCGACCCAGCCCAGGAGGACGGTTACATAGAGTGGAATCAGCTTGAAGAAAAGGGCGAATGCGGCAGCCATCGGCACTCCACGTGGGCAAGTGTTTTTTAAATGAGAAGCCGCGCAGTCTACCACCTACCTATCGTGAGGTAACTCTCCTGCTCGCTGGTGGGAATATTGCCAATGCTTGATAATCATCAACAGCATTTCAAATACTTTTTTATACCCTAGTGCTGCACTCAGGTATTCCACAACAACCGAGGAGAGAGACCGATGGCCGAGCGCTTTACCAAAAGCATGGCCAGGAACATATATCTGGGAGGAAGCGCGTTCTTCGTCCTGCTGTTCCTGGTCCTGACTTTTGACACTCAATCACGGGCCATGCCCGAGCGGGATAACCGCGACAAACTCACCGAAGAAGTGGTTCGGGGCAAGCACATCTGGGAGAACAACAACTGCGTGGGTTGTCATTCCCTGATGGGCGAGGGGGCGTACTTTGCGCCTGAGCTTGCCAACGTGTTCGACCGTCGCGGAGCGGGCGACAGCGAGGTCTTCAAGGCGTACATGAACGCCTGGATGAACGCCATGCCCACCAACATTCCTGGCCGCCGCCAGATGCCCCAGTTCAATCTGACCGACCAGGAGATCGCAGACCTGGCGGCCTTCCTGGAGTGGACCTCCAAGATTGATGACAACGACTGGCCACCCAATATCGAAGGCTGAGGGACCACACATGAAATACGAATCTCAACGGGTAGCAATGCCCTACTTCATCTTTGCCCTGGTGCTGTTCGCCGGTCAGATCGTGTTCGGTCTTATTCTCGGCCTTCAGTACGTGGCTGGCGATTTCCTGTTCCCGGAGATCCCCTTTAACGTGGCACGGATGGTTCACACCAACCTGCTGATTGTCTGGCTGCTGTTCGGCTTCATGGGGGCAACCTACTACCTGGTGCCGGAAGAGGCCCAGACCGAACTCTACAGTCCATTGCTGGCCTGGATCCTGTTCTGGGTATTTGCCGTAGCCGGCACGCTGACCATTCTTGGCTACCTGTTTGTGGACTACGCCACCCTGGCGGAAGTCACCATGAATAACACGCTTCGAACCATGGGGCGCGAGTTCCTGGAGCAACCGACGATTACCAAGGTCGGGATAGCACTGGTGGTGGTCGGCTTCCTGTTCAACATCATGATGACTGCCCTGAAGGGTCGCAAGACCGTGGTCAACATTGTGCTGGTGACCGGACTGGTGGGCCTGGCAGTGCTCTGGATGTTCAGCTTCTACAACCCCGACAACCTCACTACCGACAAGTTTTACTGGTGGTTTGTGGTGCACCTGTGGGTAGAAGGCGTCTGGGAGCTGATCATGGGCGCCATCCTGGCCTATGTACTGATCAAGATCACCGGTGTCGACCGGGAAGTCATCGAGAAATGGCTGTACGTGATCATCGCCATGGCCCTGATCACCGGCATTATCGGTACCGGCCACCACTTCTTCTGGATCGGGCCGCCCGAGTACTGGCTGTGGCTGGGTTCGGTGTTCTCCGCGCTGGAGCCGCTGCCGTTCTTCATGATGGTGCTGTTCGCCTTCAACATGATTAACCGACGCCGGCGTAACCACCCCAACAAGGCCGCCATGCTGTGGGCCATGGGCACGGCAGTGATGGCGTTCCTCGGCGCGGGCGTGTGGGGCTTCCTGCACACCCTGGCCCCGGTGAACTACTACACCCATGGCAGCCAGATCACCGCCGCCCATGGCCACATGGCTTTCTACGGCGCGTACGTGATGATCGTGCTCACCATTATCTCCTACGCCATGCCGATCATGAGGGGGCGTCCCTACGGCAACAGCAACACCGCTCAGGTGCTGGAAATGTGGGGCTTCTGGCTGATGACCATCTCCATGGTGTTTATCACCCTGTTCCTGACAGGCGCCGGCATTCTGCAGATCTGGCTTCAGCGGATCCCGGAAAGCGGCGAGGCCCTGTCGTTCATGGTGACCCAGGACAAGATCTCGTTGTTCTACTGGATGCGTCTGGTCGCCGGTTGCTTCTTTATGGCCGGCCTGGTGGTGTACTTCGGAAGCTTCTTCATCAAGGGTCAGGCCGACCCTGCCGAGGAAGTCCGTGGTCCGGCTGCCCAGGACGCCTGAACCCACTGATGAGATGGCCGGGGTAGAAATCACCCCGGCCATCTCGCAAACCGGACAATCATCGTGACTACACAGGCCAGCCAGAACCAGGACACCCTTCAGAAGAAACGATTGATCAGCCGATGTGCCTTCTTCGGACTGTTCCTGCTCGCGCCTGTCCTGAACCTCTTTCGTTACGACCTCACCGAAACCCGATTCGTGGTCTTCGGCTATCCCCTGTCTTTCAACCTTGAACTGGATTGGGTAATGCAGAACTCCGCTTCGGAGGTGGCCGGCCAGATTCTGTTCTGGTTCATCCTGCCGATCATGGTGCTGGTCCCCCTGGTACTCTGGATTGCCTGGAAATGGGGGCGTATCTACTGCGGCTGGTTGTGCCCGCATTTCTCGGTGGTTGAAACGATCAACCACCTGATGACCCGTATTACCGGCCGCCCCACACTGTGGGAAGCCCTGAAAAAAGGCCGCCGTGGCAAGGTTCTGCACTGGGCCGGACTGACGCTGGTCTGTGCCCTGATCGGATTTTCCTGGGCGCTTGCCATGCTGTCCTACCTGTTGCCGCCGATTCCACTGTATACCGATCTGGTCACCGGCAATCTGGCGTTTTATCCGTCGGTCTTTCTGGCCGTGGCCAGCACCGTGTTCACTCTGGATTTCCTGTTTGCCCGACACCTGTTCTGCAAATACGGCTGTGCCTTCGGCGTGGTGCAGAGCATTGCCTGGATGACCAACGGCCGGGGACGGATGGTGACCTTCGACAGCGCGCGGGCAGCAGCCTGCCGTGACTGCACCAAAGCCTGCGACGAAGCCTGCCCGATGCGACTGCCTACCCGCAGTCACAAACGGGCCAAATTTACCTGCACCCAGTGCCTGCAATGTGTCAGTGCCTGTCGGGAAGTCCAGAAAGACAATCCAGAGGGCAGTCTGCTGCACTGGGAACCCGGCGTACCCAGCCGCCAGACCGTCCTGATCCCGGTGCACCAGCTGGACAGCAAGCCCGCCCGGGCCAAGGTCTGATTAGGAGCATACAATGGAAGAATGGGTCGGCTACAAGTGGCACGAATACATCACCCGGCAGGCTTTGGGCGAGTTCCCCGAGCATGCCGTCACCCTGAAAGACGAGGCCCGGAGCCTTGGCATTGTGTTTCGCGCCCTGGGTGGTGATCCGGCCCTGAGCCTGGTGACAGCTGAACCACGGCACTTCAGGCTCCGACGCCGCTTTCTCCACAAACTGGCGGGCACCCACCGGAAGTTCGAGCTGGCCTGGCGCGATGAACAGAACCTTCGCCTGCCGGAGCGCCTGGCCCTGTTTCCGTCACGGTCGCTGAATCGTGATCTGTATCTTTGGCTCGCAGCCCTGGCCGCCTCACCGGATTCTGGCCCCGCCGACTGGTTTACCGGCAACCAGGCCAAGGTGCAGACCGTGCTTTCCCGCTGGCCGGGACTGGAGCGGGTCTACCAGCGGCTGGTCAGCCAGGCCCTGCGCTGGCGACCGACGCCCGAAGATCTGCCGGCACACGAAGCACAAAGAGAGCGCGCGATCCGGCAGGCGCTGATTCACCCGGGCAGCGTGACCACCCTGCCCGACTCGGAAACCGACCCCTGGCCGGTGGTACTGTGGCTGTACCCGGCACTGGCAAAAGGGACGGCGGCCGGCAATATCATCGGCGACGACAACACAGAATCCCGTCCCGGCGGTCTTGCCAAAAAGCGCAAACGCCGCCAGGCCGAACGGGTGGAGGCCTTCGATCGGGACCAGGGCCTGATGATTTTCCGGCTGGAAAGCCTGTTCTCGTGGACCGAATTCATTCCCGTGGACCGGGCTGGCGACGACACCGAGGAGGAAGACGCCGAGGCGGTCGCCGACGACATGGACATGATCTCGGTGTCGAACGACCGCCGGGAAACGTCCTCTGCCATCAAATTCGACCTGGACCTGCCGTCAGAGGAAAACGATGACCTGCGCCTCGGCCCCGGGATTCACCTGCCGGAGTGGGACTGGCGCAGCCAGAGTTACCGGGAGAATTTCTGTTGCCTGCAACCCATGCTGGCCCGGGACGCTGCACCGGCCGAGCTGCCGGAAGCCCTCCGGCGTCCGGCCAAACGCCTGCAACGGCAGTTCAGTGCCCTCAAGCCCCTGAAACAGTGGCAGCGGCGGCAGATTGACGGTGACGAACTGGATCTCGACGCCTGCCTCGAACGGGAGGTTCAGCATCGCAAGGGCAGCGGCGTAATCGACCAGAAACTGTTCCGCCGCTGCCAGCAAAGCCAGCGCGACCTGGCCTGCCTGGTTCTGGCGGATATTTCCCTGTCCACCGACACCTTCATCAATAACCACCAGCGGGTGATCGACATTGCCCGGGACGGTCTCCAGTTGCTCAGCGAAGCGCTTCAGGCCAGCCGCGACCCGTTCGCGCTGTTCGCCTTTTCCTCGCGCCGTCGCGACCACGTCCGCTTCCACCACATCAAGGGGTTTGACGAAGCCTACACCGGCCTCACCCGCGGTCGTATCCAGGCCCTGGAGCCCGGCTATTACACTCGCATGGGCACTGCCATCCGGCAGGCCACCCGGCTCTTACAGGCCCGCCACGAACACCAGAAAATCCTGCTGTTACTCACCGACGGCAAACCCAATGACCTGGATCTCTATGAGGGCCGCTATGGCGTGGAAGACACCCGCATGGCGGTGCAGGAAGCCCACAAAGCTGGCCTGACCCCGTTCTGCGTCACCATCGACGACGAAGCCAGCGAATACCTGCCCTACGTCTTCGGCAGCAACAACTACGTCGTTATCCGGGATCCGACCCAGCTGCCACTGCAGCTGCCCAAACTCTACCTGAACCTGACCCGCTGACCATGATCACCCCGAGCAATAACCTCTCAAGGCATCTGCCCGGCGACCTTGCCGTCTGGATGTTCATCTTTGCCGAACTTGCCGTCTTCGGCATCCTGTTCATCGGCTTCGCCGTTGCCCGCAGCCTCGACCCGGCCACCTTCCACGACGGGCGCGAAGCGCTGCACCCCTGGACAGGCCTGCTCAACACCGTCGGCCTGATCACCGCCAGCTACCTGGTCGCCAGCGCGGTCCACCGCCTGCGCCAACGCCAGACCGGCGTTACCCTGCTGCTCTGGAGCGCCATCGCTGCCTCCTCCATCTACACCTTCGGCAAACTCTGGGAATACGCCGACCTGTACAGCAGCGGTTACAATCTGGGTACCGACACCTTCTTCATGTTCTATTTCTTCCTCACCTTCTTCCATTTCATGCACGTGGTCCTGGGCCAGATCATCCTGGTGGTCCTGGCCATAAAGGTGAGAAAAGGCGATTACAACGGCGACGACATGAACGGCATGGAGTCCGGCGCATCCTACTGGCATATGGTGGACCTGGTATGGCTGGTCCTGTTCCCGATGCTTTACGTTCTGGCCTGAGGAGGAGCCCCCATGCTAGCGGTTTATATCGCCCTGATGATTTGCACCATGACACCGGTAATAGCCTTGCAGGCCGGCGCCGATGCTTCTGTTCTGGTGTGGCTGGTGTTTGCCCTGGTGATCGTGAAAGCGGTTCTGCTGGTCGATCATTTCATGGAAATGCGGCAGGCACCCGCTGGCTGGCGCTTTGCCGCCCAGGCATGGGCGCCTGTAGTGGTAGCGGCAATTGCAGGGTTTCATACCATAAGCTGAACCTGAATTTGAACTTGGGGGCAGATGAAAGCGTTCATCTAACCCCGTCTTCATCCGTTTCCATTCGTGGAATCTACGGACCAGGCCGGCAGGAGTGGTCAGGGCAGGCTTTCCGAAACCGTGCGGAGCCATGGATGGCGGAGCCGAGCGTACAGGGAGGTATTCACAGCGTGTTTCGGAAAGCCTGCCCTGACCGCGACATCAACCCAGCCCGGACCTACAAAAAGCGTCGCGGGAAATACGGCGGCTTTTCACTCACCGCCTGGGCCAGCGAAATCATTCCCCACAACACGAACGTCGTGTGCAGCACGATGGCCCAGACAATCCCGAACGTCCAGAAGTTACCGGTATTGCCAAACAGCAGCCAGAACACCCCCACGCCGGAAAAAATCAACAGCCCACCGATGATCGACATATAAAACGCCGCCCGCGTATGAGTCCGCCGCAGGGCGGGGGCCTGCTCCGAGCGGAAAAACAGCCAGAGCAGCACCACAAAGCCGACCAGCGGAATCAGCAGCAGATTCAGCAAATACCACACCACCGGAATCACCGCACCGCTAGCGGGCTTACTCCGGCCTCCCGAATACGGCATACACCACCTCCATGAGCGCTTCTACTGTGGCTTCATCATCCGAGAGCGGCTCAATCATCCCGGCCCGACAGGCCGTTGCCGCAGGCAACCCGGCCTTCATCATCAGAGCCGAATGGATCAGCAGCCGCGTTGAAGCCGCCTCTTCCAGATCGTGATCCTTCAAATTGCGCAGTGCCGTGGCCAGATTCACCAGCTGGGCAGCCAGATCACGGTCACAGCCCGCCTCGGCGATAACAATCGCCTGCTCCGCCGCTTCCGAGGGATAGTCAAAACGCAATGACACGAACCGCTGCCGCGTGCTCGGTTTCATCCCCTTGAGCAGACTCTGATAGCCCGGATTGTAGGAAACCACCAGCATGAAACCGGGGGCGGCGGTCAGCAGCTCGCCAGTGCGCTCGATTGGCAACTCCCTGCGGTCATCCGCCAGCGGATGCAGGACCACGGTGGTATCCTTGCGGGCCTCCACCACCTCATCAAGGTAGCAGATACCTCCTTCCCGCACCGCCCGGGTTAACGGACCGTCCTGCCAGTAGGTGCCCTCCGGGCCGATCAGGTGCCGACCCACCAGATCTGCGGCTGTGAGATCGTCATGGCAGGCGACGGTATAAACCGGCCGCCCGAGTTGTTCGGCCATGTAGCGCACAAAGCGGGTCTTGCCGCAACCCGTAGGGCCCTTGATGAGCACGGGCAGACCGTTGTCGGCCGCGGCCTGAAAGAGTTCGATTTCGTTTCCTGCCGGTTGGTAAAACGTCATTGCTCTGAATCCTCTGAATTCTGACTGTCGGGCAAGGCAAAGCCAGATACCCATTCGGGGAAGATCGCAAACACCTGTGGATCGTCCTCCCGCTTTATGTTGGCCAGCGCCTGTTCGCAGGCTTCCGCGACCTGGCTCCAGCCATTCCGGCGATACCAGCCTGCGGCCTGCACAGGTTCGCCCTGCCAGCTTACAACCAGGCTGTTTCCGGTTAGCAGCGGCTTCACAAACCCCAGCTCGGATACCGCTGCATGGGTGTTGTTGTGAAGCAGTAACCCCAGAGCAGAGCTATAGTCGCCAGCTTCGTATAGCTGCTCCGGTGCGGGCATGGCGCCCACCTCCTGGAGCGCGGCCAGAGGCAATTTCTCCCCGAGGGGATCCGGGCCAGCCACCGTTGCAAGATCACGACCCTGCAATTCCCGGATATGCCTGACACCGGCCGTTTTGCGAGTCATCCACACAGGAACCGGAAGCCGGCCCTCCCGGTTCACAGCCTCCAGAACCGGCGCGGACCCCTTTGGCATGCCCGGCCGGAAAGCCAGGGCAAGATCCGGAGCCTCGACATCAAACCGGATATCGGCACTGCAGCCCTGATTTTGCAAGTACTCTGTCAGCCGGTAGCGGGCAACGTCCGTCACGCGGGTTACGGAGTCGACACCGATCGGAATTTTCCCCTCCGCGGCACTCGCACACCCTGCGACCAACAAACCGGCCAGCACGATCCCGGCCAGTGCCCCTGGCGGGTCAAAGACCGAGTGCATGGGCCCGGCTGGTAAAGAAGATACCACTGGGTTTTTTTGCATCGAGCGTTGTCACCGGCTCCAAGGTCCGGGTGTTGTAGACCGTTACCCGATTGCTGTCCCGGGCAGACACCCAGACTTCCTCGCCTCTGGGAGTGAATTCCATATGCAGTACAGCCTTGCCGGGCTCCAGGGTCCGGATAATCTCCCAAGTCTGCGAATCAATCACCTGTACCACATCATTCTTCGGATGGGCAAAGCTGACCCAGATCTGCCGGTTGTCGGGGCTGGCCATCACAAACACCGGCTGGCCCTGCACCGGAATACGGTCCACCAGTGACCAGTCATCCATATTTGCCACCAGCACCTGGTGGTGCCCGACCGCCGGGAAAAACGCCCGGCCATCGGCGATGGCCCAGCCTTCCAGATGGGGCATTTTGTACACCGGCAGTTTCTGCTCGTTCCTGCCGTAGCCGGGGAGGATCTCGGTTACCCCCTGGTCCGGATTCCACAGATCCAGCATGGACAACCCGTCCTCACCGAAGAGACCGGCAATGTAGTGGCGGCCATCCGGGGTAATCAGCGCGTCGTAGGGCGCCTCGCCGGCATCGAACTTGCGAACCGACGGCGCGGAAGCGGCCATATCGAGGCTCCAGATCTGGTCCGCATCAAACAGGCTGAAGACAAACCGGTTGCCCGGCGCATCCACCAGGCCGACGGTTTTGGACTGCACCGTCTTGCCCTCGGAGTTGGTGTAGCTGGCCGGAATATCCATCACCAGATCCAGGCTTTCACTGTCAAACACCTTGACGCCGCCGGGCTCGTAGTTGGAAACCGCCACGTAATGGCCATCCTGTGAGATGGCGCCGCCAATGCTGTTACCGGACTGGATAATCCGCTCGACAATGGACCGGGTTAACAGATCAACTTTGGTAAGACCGCCGTCACGCCCGAACACATAGCCATAGCGGGCGTCCCGGGAATAGACCACCGATGCGTGGGACAGGTCACCCAGCCCTTCAATTCGCCCCAGCACCTCATGGCGGGTGGTATTGATAACCAGTAAGGAACCGGTTGCGCGCTCAACGATAAGACCGAGATCGCCGGTACCCATGATCTCCGCCCTGGGCGCTTTACCGGCGTCTGCCGATCCGGGCAACATCTGGCAGCCACTGAGGCCGATGGTCAGAAGCACTGCAAGTAACAGGATTCCCGGCCGCTGCGTCACAGGTTTCATGCTTGATCCTTCCTCCAGGTTGGCGCTCAGGGTGACACCAGCGATCCGGATTTGAGCTGCTGGCTGATCCAGTGAATCTCTTCGGGGGACAGCAGTGGCTTCCACGGCGGCATGGCGGTATCCGGAACCCCTTCGCGGATAATGGCAGCAATGGCCTCCACCGGAAGATCGCCAAGATCCTCCGGCCTTAAGGGCGGGCCGAGGCCACCGCGCAATGTCATACCGTGACAGGAACCGCAGTCCTGGATCACCAGGTTGGCAAGGCGGGCCTGATCCATTGGCTGGTTTGTGGGCTCCTGGCCCGTCACCGGCCCCGGCGCCATAACCAGGCCGACCAACACAGCCGCAGAAGCCAGACTCCGCTTCTGCACTTCTCGCCAGAAACCATTCAACCGATGTGCCCTCCCAGGTGTTATCAGCATCGTGACGACACCAATAAAGCTCATCCTTGATATTGGTTAAAAGCAGCTCTCAACACCAGGACTCTTTGGGCATACCCACCTTTGGGTAGGGGCTGAACAAAAAACATTCATCTGACATTAATCAATGTTCATCAGCGCAAAGAAGCGAAACCTAGAGGGACTCTTAAATCCAAGGAGAGAACCTGATGAGAGTAACGAACCTGTTTTTCAAACCGCTGGCTCTGGCCGTCGCTGTTGCGTCCTTCGGCGTAATGACCGCCCAGGCCGCCCCGAAGAACCCCGACCCGTCGACCACCGCCTACGAAGGCACGGCCAGTGCGGTTGACCCCAAATCCGCAAAAGTCGTTCGCAGCCCGGGCGCCCCGGACCTGACCGAAGCCGAGTTCGAGAAAGCCAAGAAGATCTTTTTCGAACGTTGCGCCGGTTGTCACGGCGTCCTGCGTAAAGGCGCCACCGGCAAGCCGCTGACCCCGGATATCACTCAGGAGCGCGGCCTGGACTACCTGAAAGCTTTCATCACCTACGGCTCACCAGCGGGCATGCCCAACTGGGGCACCTCCGGTGAGTTCACTGACGCCGAAATCGAACTCATGGCCAAGTATCTGATGCATGAGCCGCCCGAACCACCCGAGTTCGGCCTCGCCGACATGAAGGCCACCTGGGAAGTGGTTGTGCCGCCGGAGGATAGGCCCAAGAAACAACTGAACGACCTGAACCTGAAAAACCTGTTCAGCGTGACCCTGCGGGATGCCGGCCAGATTGCCCTTATCGATGGCGATTCCAAGGAAATTGTCGAGGTGATTGATACCGGCTACGCGGTTCACATCTCCCGGATGTCGGCCTCCGGGCGCTACCTGTTCGTTATCGGTCGTGATGCCCTGATCAACATGGTGGACCTGTGGATGGAGCATCCTGACACAGTAGCCAAGATCAAGGTTGGTCTTGAAGCCCGTTCCGTAGAAACCTCCAAGTACAAGGGCTATGAGGACCAGTACGCCGTCGCGGGCACCTACTGGCCGCCGCAGTTCGTGGTTATGGACGGTCAGACCCTGGAGCCGAGGAAAATCGTCTCTACCCGCGGCATGACCGTGGGCACCCAGGAATATCATCCTGAGCCCCGCGTCGCTGCCATCGTCGCTTCCCACGAACACCCCGAGTTCATCGTCAACGTCAAGGAAACCGGCAAGATCCAACTGGTCAACTATGAGGATCTGGACAACATGAGCATCACCACCATTGATGCTGCCCGGTTCCTGCACGACGGCGGCTGGGACAGCAGCATGCGGTACTTCATGACCGCTGCCAACCAGTCCGACAAGATCGCGGTGGTCGACTCCAAGGAACGGGAACTCGAGGCACTGGTCGACGTTGGCAAGATTCCCCACCCCGGTCGTGGTGCCAACTTCGTGGACCCGGAACACGGTCCGGTCTGGGCCACCAGCCATCTGGGCGACCCGACCATCCAGTTGATCGGCACAGACCCCGAGGGTCATCCCGATAACGCCTGGAAAGTCGTGCGCACCCTTAATGGTCAGGGTGGCGGCTCGCTGTTTATCAAGACCCATCCCAAGTCGGACAACCTGTACGTCGACACGGCTCTGAACCCCGCGGAGGCTGTCAGCCAGAGCGTCGCAGTGTACGACATCAACAATCTGGAAGCCGGTTATGAAGTGTTGCCGATTGCTGAATGGGCGGAGCTGGGCGAAGGGCCCAAGCGCGTGGTTCAGCCGGAATACAACGTGGCCGGTGACGAAGTCTGGTTCTCCGTATGGAACGGCAAGGAACAGACCTCAGCCCTGGTGGTGGTTGATGACAAGACTCGCGAGTTGAAAAAGGTGATCAAGGACGAACGGCTGGTGACCCCCACCGGCAAGTTCAACGTCTACAACACCCAGCACGACGTGTACTGATCGGTTACGGCCCGGAGGAGAGCGCTGATGAGACTGGATACGACTGACAGACAACTGATCAACCTGTTCCAGCGGGACCTGCCCGTCTGCGACAGACCCTACCAGGCGATGTCCCGCCAACTGGGCATCGCCGAAGAGGAGGTCATTGAACGACTGCAGTCACTCCAGGACAGCCAGGTTCTCAGCCGGGTCGGACCGGTTTTTGAACACAGCCGGGCAGGCGCAAGCCTGCTGGCTGCCGTTGCCGCACCGGACGAACAGATCGATCTGGTCGCGGCCCGTATCAACCAGGCTCCCGGGGTGAATCACAATTACGCCCGGGAGCATACTTACAACCTGTGGTTTGTCATGACTGCCGCCGATGAAGACATTCTGGAAGAGCGGCTTGACGACCTGGAACACCAGCTGCGGCTGCCGATGCTTCGGTTACCGATGGTGGAGGCCTACCATATTGACCTGGGCTTCGATATTGATTGGGAGGCCCTACCGTGAACCTTCGCCAGACCCCGGAATTCCTGGCGGTTGTACCGGAAGTCGCCGGTGCCGGGCCGGTCAGTGCCTGGGGTTTACTGCGCCTTCGGCGTGAGCTTGAAGTCGGGCTTCCGCTGACATCGCGGCCCTATAAGACGTTGGCTGAAAGGTGCGGACTGTCCGAAACGGACGTGATGGCAGCCATCCGCCAGTGGCAGGCCCAGGGCCTGATCAAGCGATTCGGCCTCGTGGTGCGGCACCGGACACTGGGTTATACCGCCAACGCCATGGTGGTCTGGGATGTTCCGGACGAGCAGGTTCAGCAGCTGGGCCGGAGACTCGCCCGAAGCCCCCTCATCACCCTCTGCTACCAGCGCCCCCGCCGACCTCCCCAGTGGCCCTTCAACCTGTTCTGCATGATTCACGGCGTTGACCGGCAACGGGTTCTGAACCAGGTGGACGAGCTGATTGGCGAGTTTGGCCTGGCGCAGATACCCCACGCCGTGCTGTTCAGCACCAAAGCCTACCGGCAGCGGGGAGGCCGTTATGTCAGCCGCGACTGAGCTGCCCCAGGCAGAGCCCCGATTCACGGAAGTGGAGCGGGCCATCATTAACCGTTTACAGACCGGGCTCCCCCTGGTGCATTCGCCCTACGCTGCGGTCGCCAGCGAACTTGGTCTGACCGAGCAGGCACTTCTGCATACCCTCTCAGACCTTCTGGACCGCCGCATCCTCACGCGTTTTGGCCCCATGTTTCACGCCGGAGAAATGGGCGGCGGGCTCACACTGGCCGCCATGCGAATCCCGGAACAGGACTTTGAGGCCGTCACAGAAAAGGTGAACAGCTTCGACGAAGTGGCCCACAACTACCGTCGGGAGCATGAGCTGAACATGTGGTTTGTCCTGGCCACGGAGACCCCGGAAGACATCGCCCGGGTTATTGGCGAGATCGAGTCCGCCACCGGCTATCCCGTCTACAACATGCCCAAGGAGGAAGAGTTCCATGTCCATCTCCACTTCCCGGTCTGACCAGGATTACGTGCTGAGCCAGCTCGACCGGCAACTGATCCTGGCGACCCAGAACGGCCTGCCTCTGGACCCGGATCCCTGGGGCACCCTGGGCAAACAGCTGGGCTTGCCGGCCGACGAGGTGCTGGCCAGATTCCAGCGGATGCAGGAGGCCGGTGTGATCCGCCGGGTCGCCGCCGTACCCGATCACTATCGCCTGGGCTATCGCTTCAACGGCATGACGGTCTGGGACGTCAGCGACGATGCCATCACGGATATGGGCCGGCAGGTGGGCGAACTGCCGTTCGTCAGCCATTGCTATCGACGCCCGAGGCACCTGCCCTACTGGAGCTACAACCTGTTTGCCATGGTCCACGGAACCAGCCGGGAAGAGGTGGAAGACAAGGCTTCGCAGATTCAGGCCGTGCTCGGAACCACCTGCCAGGGCCACACCATTCTTTACAGCTCGGCCATCCTGAAAAAAACCGGTCTGCGGCTGCGGAAATCATGAGAGAGGAAGCACCATGTTCAGAATGACCCGCTACATCAAGAGCCTGATGAATCCGGCTCCTGTGCATCCGGTCCCCAAACCGTCCGGGCCGGTGGTGATCTGGAACCTGATCCGCCGCTGTAACCTGACCTGCAAACACTGCTATTCGATCTCCGCCGATATCGACTTCAAGGGCGAGCTGAGTACGCAGGAAGTCTATACGGTGATGGATGATCTCAAGGCGTTCGGAGTGCCGGTGCTGATTCTCTCCGGCGGTGAGCCACTGATGCGCCCGGATATTTTCGACATCTCCCAGCGGGCCCGGGAAATGGGCTTTTACGTAGGGCTGTCCACCAACGGCACGCTGATCAACGAAGACAACATCGGCAAGATCGCCGAGGCAGGCTACGACTATGTCGGCATCAGCATCGACGGTCTGGAAAACACCCACGACGAGTTCCGGCAGAAAAAGGGCGCATTCCGGGAATCCATGCGTGCGGTTGCCCTGTGCAAGCAGGCCGGTATCAAGGTGGGCCTGCGCTTCACCCTGACCCAGGACAACTTCCCGGAACTACCGGCCATGCTGGACCTGCTTGATGAGCACGACATCGACAAGTTCTATCTCTCCCACCTGAACTACTCCGGCCGTGGCGGCAGGAACCGGAAACGGGATGCCTGGTACGACATGACCCGGGAAGCCATGAACCTGATGTTCGACCACTGTCACCGGGAACTCCAGCGGGGCGTGGAGCGGGAATATGTAACCGGCAATAACGACGCCGACGGCCCCTTCCTGATCGAATGGGCGAAACAGCATTATCCAGGCCAGGTCGCGACCCTGGAGCAGCGCCTGAAAAACTGGGGTGGCAACTCTTCGGGCGTCAACATTGCCAATATCGACAACCTGGGCGTAGTCCACCCGGACACCTTCTGGTGGAACCATGACCTGGGTAACGTTCGCCAGACTCCGTTCTCCAGAATCTGGGCCGACACCACCGACGCGCTGATGCAGGGATTCCGACAGCATCCGCGACCGGTGAGGGGGCGCTGTGCCGAGTGTAAATACCTGGCCATCTGTAACGGCAATACCCGAGTACGGGCCTACAACATGTCCGGCGACTTCTGGGAAGAGGACCCGGGCTGCTACCTCACCAATGACGAAATCGGTGTGCTCGATGGGCCCCGGCGCCTTGCCGCCCCGGTTACCGAAATTCCGGTTCACAACCTGTAAGGACAAGCATCATGACAACCAGCCAAAGGAAGAAGTGCCTGGTGGAGTTCCAGCTGGCGGAACACCCCTTACGGGCCGGAGAGGTAGCCATCGTGGGAGCAGGCCCGGGCGACCCCGGCCTGCTGACTCTGCGGGCCCTGATGCTGATCCAGCAGGCCGATGCCATCGTCTACGACCGCCTGGTGTCACCGCAGATCATGGAACTGGTCAATCCCGCAGCCGAGCGGATTCATGTGGGCAAGGCCAGCGGTTGCCATTACGTGCCCCAGGAAGACACCAACGAACTGCTGGTACAGCTGGCGGTGAAACAGCGCAGGGTGGTCCGGCTCAAGGGCGGCGACCCTTACATATTCGGCCGTGGCGGCGAGGAAGCGGAATTCCTGGTTGAGAATCACATCGACTTCCTGGTGGTTCCCGGCATCACCTCCGCTGCCGGTTGCGCTTCATACTGCGGCATACCGCTAACGCACCGGGACTACGCCCAGAGCGTGACCTTCGTAACCGGCCATCGCAAGGCCGACCAGTCACTGGAACTGAACTGGCGCGTGCTGGCAGCGCCAGGCCAGACCCGGGTGTTCTACATGGGCCTGCACAATGCCCCGACCATTGTCCGGGAGCTTATGGCCCACGGACTGTCGGGCAACTGCCCCGTAGCCCTGGTCGAGCGCGGTACCACACCGGAGCAGCACATGGCAGTCACCACCCTGGCCGACCTCGAGGCGACCATTCTCCGCGAGGCTTTCCAGCCGCCGACATTGATCATCGTTGGCGAGGTTGTCGGCCTGGCCGAGAAACTGGCCCAACCGGTCGCAGCCGGCTGGCACTCCGGCCGCAGTGGGGCCATTGCCGCCAGCGCAGGAGGACGCCCGGCATGAGATTTCGCAAAGACACCTTGCTGACACTCGCAGCCAGCCTGCTGATGCCAGCTTTGCTGCAGGCCAGTCCGGCGCCGGAAACCGGCGCGCTGTACCAGCAACACTGCGCCAGTTGTCACGGCGCCGACCGCCTGGGCGGCATGGGTCCTGCCCTGCTGCCGGAAAACCTGTCCCGGCTCAAAAAACCCGAGGCAGAGGCCACCATCCGCAACGGCCGCCCCGCCACCCAGATGCCGGCCTTTGCCGATGTTCTGGCCAGCGAATCCATCACCGCCCTGGCGGACTACATTTACCTCCCGCCGGTCAGCCCACCGACCTGGGGCCGGGCAGACATCCTCGACAGTCATCTGCTGCCCCACCCCCAGGGTACGTTACCGGATGAGCCGGTGTATGAAGCCGATATGATGAACCTGTTCCTGGTGGTGGAGATCGGCGATCATCATGTCACCCTGCTGGATGGCGACAAGATGGAGCCCATCCACCGGTTCCCGAGCCGCTACGCCCTGCACGGTGGCCCGAAATACAGCCCCGACGGGCGTTACGTCTACTTTGGCTCCCGGGACGGCTGGATCACCAAGTACGACCTGTACAATCTGAAAGTGGTGGCGGAAGTGCGAGCCGGCATCAACATGCGCAACATCGCCGTGTCCGCAGATGGCAAACACGTGATGGCCGCCAACTATCTGCCTCACACCCTGGTACTGTTCGATGCCGACAATCTCGAATTGATGGACGTTATCCCGGTGGAAAATGACGCCGGCGACAGCTCCCGGGTCAGTGCCGTCTATGCCGCCCCGCCCCGGGACAGCTTCATCGCCGCCCTCAAGGATATCCCGGAAGCCTGGGAAATCACCGTCAAAGATGGCAGAGCTGAGATTCGCCGGATGCAGATCGACACCCTGCTGGACGATTTCTTCTTCGACCCCGGCTACAAACACGTCATCGGCGCCGCCCGCGACGGCAAGCGCGGCTACGTGATCAATCTCGACACCGGCGACACCGTCGCCAAGCTCCCCCTCCCCGGCATGCCGCACCTGGGCTCCGGCATTACCTGGGAGTACCAGGGCAAGCGGGTGATGGCCACGCCCCATTTCCGCACTGGCGCGGTCTCCATCATCGACATGGACAACTGGGAAGTCATCAAGACCCTGGAAACTCAGGGCCCCGGCTTCTTCATGCGTAGCCACGAAAACTCCCGCTACGCCTGGGTGGATGTGTTCTTTGGCCCCAACAAGGACAAGGTGCACGTCATCGACAAGCAGACCCTGGAAATTGTCAAAACGCTGCAGCCGGCCCCGGGCAAGGTCGCCGCCCATGTCGAATTCGACCGGTACGGTGAAAAACTGCTGCTCAGCATCTGGGACAAGGACGGAGCTGTGATCGTTTACGACGCTGATACTCTGGAGGAGGAAAAGCGCATTCCCATGAACAAGCCTTCGGGCAAGTACAACGTCTGGAACAAGATCAACTACGAAGAGGGAACCAGTCACTGAGGGCTGACTCTGAGAGCCAGCGGGCACAGCGTCCCGAAACTGTGCGGAGCCATGGATGGCGGAGCCCAAGCGTCACATGGATGTGCCGCAAGGAGCGTGTTTCGGGACGCTGTGCCCGCTGGCCCGGAACTGAAGTCATTCTCCTGTCGGTTATCGACTCAGTGAAAAACCCTTAATGATTTAAGTCATTTCAAAAGATGCTTTTCTGATACCATAATTACCCTGACACTCCAAACAGGGTCAATGCCATGAACAGCATCTTCAGGCCAAACGTTTCCTCCGCTCCCTGCATGCTGGGAGAGGACAACCCGGACATCATCCATCAGGACGCCGCCCCGGCGTCAACAGCCTTGCTGAACGGCCTGAGCCGGATATTCGGTATTCGCGTGGAAGGCCATGAAAATGATCCGGATGCCCGGTTTCTGGCAGACCTGGCCCGCCTGTTCCATCAGCGCCGGGTTGATGCGGAAACCGGCCTGGAAAAGCACGACTCGCCGTGGGCCAACGTCTACCTGATCCAGCACGGTATTCTCAGGCTGTTCCGGGAAGCGCCCAATGGCAAAATTTCCGTTCACCACTTTTTCTCCGAGGGCGATATGGTGTGGCCGGTCTTTGGTCGCAGTCGCACAGTCCGGAACACCCTGTGCCTGACCTCCTGCACCCCTGCCACACTTTGGGTGGCGGACTTTGCCGCATTCAGATCCGCGATCCAGTCTCACGGCGAAGGGCTCTGGCCCAGCTTCGCCCTCGCCCTCACCGAGGAGATGGCGGAGCTGACCAGTATGAGGGAATTCCGCAAGCACACCATGCCGGCGCCCGAGCGTTATCAGCTGTTACTGGAAGAATACCCGGAGCTGGTCAGGCGCGTGCCGGACAATCAACTGGCGTCCTGGCTGGGTGTGGTACCGGCAACCTTTTCCCGGCTAAAAACCGGTGCCGCCGGCAAGCGGTCCTGAATTCAGGATGGGGTCAAACCGCATAAAAAAGGGCAGTGAGCCTTCGCCCACTGCCCCGAAAACACTCAACGCTTAGTCAGTTCCTTGCTATCAGCCGTGCAGTTTTACCGCCAGCTGAGCCACATGACTGCCCTGGTAGCGGGCAATCTTCAGTTCTTTCTCACTGGGCTGACGGGAACCATCCCCTCCGGCGATTGTTGAGGCACCGTAAGGTGTTCCTCCGCTAACCTCGGAAATATCGAAAAACTCCGGAATGCCATAACCCAAAGGCACGATCACCATGCCGTGGTGGGCCAGTGTGGTCCAGAAGGAGCTGATGGTATGCTCCTGTCCGCCACCAGTACCGGTGGAGGTGAACACGCTGGAGACCTTGCCGTGGAGCTTACCTTCAAACCAGAGCTTTCCGGTCTGGTCGAGAAAGTTACGCATCTGGCCGGCCATATTGCCGAAACGGGTCGGTGTGCCGAAGATGATCGCATCGTAATCAGCCAGCTCCGCCGGGTCGGCTACCGGCGCTTCCTGCTCGGCCTTGCCACCGGCACCCAGAAACGCCTGGTCCGACATGGTTTCCGGAACCCGCTTGATCGTGACTTCGGCGCCTTCCACCTCTTTGGCGCCTTCAGCAACCGTATTGGCCATTGTTTCGATATGACCGTACATGGAGTAGTAAAGAACAAGCACTTTTGCCATGGAAAAACCTCCTTTGTCTGAAACCCTATGCACCCACACTAACCAGTGACGGATGGCAGAGAAACCGGAAGTTTTCCGACGGGTCGTTCAGTTTTTCTGAACAGGATCACAGGATGTTCATCCCGGGCCATTGCGTACACGTGTACGCTCAAGTATTTTGTGGGCATGAAAAAATCGGAAGACCTATCGATGACAACAGCTGAAGCCCCTGCGGCAAACATTCACCACCGCATCGAGGAGTGGCTGAACAGTGCCACCCATGGCCTGGGTGCCCTGCTTAGCGTGATCGGAACCATCGCGCTGATCGTTGGTGCCAGCCAGCAAGGTGACGCATGGAAGATTGTCAGTTTCGGGATTTTCGGGGCGTCTCTGATTCTGCTGTACATGGCCTCTGCGCTCTATCACGCTGCGCGCCGGCCCGAACGAAAGCGCGTCTTCAAAACCCTGGATCATTGCGCCATCTTTCTGCTGATAGCCGGCACCTACACGCCTTTCTTACTGGTCAATTTGCGCGGAACCGTGGGCTGGGCGCTGTTTGCGATCATCTGGTCACTGGCAATAACAGGCGTAGTCCTGAAGGTTATTTTCAGGAACCGCTTCAAGCTGGCCCGTGTCGGCATTTATATTGCCATGGGCTGGCTGATCACGGTGGCTTCATCCGATCTGGTCGCCAACCTGAGCGAGACCGCCCTGTATCTCACCATCGCCGGCGGCATTCTGTACACCGCCGGCGTGGCCTTCTATCTGGCAGACCGCATTCCCTACATGCATGCCGTCTGGCACCTGTTTGTGATTGGCGGCAGCGCCTGCCACTTCAGTGCCGTTTATTTCGGTGTTCTGCCCCACACAGTCTGATCAGAATGCCCAGACCATGGCCATCAACACACCCCAGGCCAGCAGGGACGCTGCCATGACAGTGTAAGTGGCTGACATGATCACCACGTCATTGTCTGTTCGCCCACACAGCGAGCGAACGCCCTGGTACACCAGCGCACAGGACAGGAACAGGCCGGCAAAGACTGCAACCACACTCACCGCCAGCGCCGGTACCAGCAATGCCAGTGAGGATAGCCAGAGCGGTAGCGGAGCCACAGCGGCCAGCAGATAGGCATCCCGGTACTCCATTTTCAGGTCATAGCTATTCATCACCGTGTGAATCAGCCAACCCATCACGAAGAACGTGAGCAGTTCTGCCAGGAACAGAATGGTGGTTATGAACCGCCATTCCTTGTCACCAAAGCCCTGAATAAAACTGTCTCCGTATTGGGTACCTGCGTAGTAAAGCAGGACCGGTGGCAGGAACGACATCGGTACCACAACAACCCACGCCAGGAACGGAATGGAAAGATCCAGACGCCGCAACTCGGACCAGGCGCCATTGCCGGAAAACGGTAAACGGGCAAGTTGTGTAATATTCATAATGCACCTTTACAATGTCTCCATGTTCTTTTTACTGATAGCTCCGGGAACCGTGCAGGTCAAGGAGACGAAATGACTTCAGACAACTCGGGCAGGCGCGGCAACAGTATTCACGCATTCTGGCTGTTCTTCCCCGCCGCCTCGCTTCTGGCCGCGTTGGCGGTGCCTTTATCTGTGTATAGCGCGCTGTCTGGCACGGCCTGGCCACCGGGACTTCTGGGCGCAGGACATGGCCACGAACTGATTTTCGGCTTTGCGCTGGCGCTGATTGCCGGCTATACCCTCGGGCCCCAGCCGCGGCGGGTGCTCACGGCGCTGTTTGTGTTGTGGCTTCTCGCACGGATCAGCTGGTTTCTGGCCCCGGAAAGTCTTGCCGCCCAACTGCTCAGCCCGGCTTTTGCCCTGTTGCTGGCTCGTTTCGCGGTCCCCAGATTCCAGGCCGCCAAGAAATGGCGAAACCGCCTTGCGGGCCCTCTGATCCTGACCCTCTGCCTGTTGTCTGTGGTTTTCTGGCTTGCCAAAAGCACTCCGGCCGGAAACATACAGCCGATGCCCGGACCCCGCCAGGTGATGACGGCAGCCATCGTTGGCCTGTTGCTGCTGATGACGTTTATCGGAGGCAGGCTCATCGCGCCCGCGGTGGCGGGAACCCTGGAAAAGCGGGGCATCCCCCTGGCTGCACGGGTACAACCTCGCATTGAAGGGATGCTGCTGATCATTCTGGTGCTGGCACTGGCATTATCCCTTGTGCCGTTCGCGGCGCCGGGCACAGGGCTCCTGCTCCTGAACGCGGCTGTCCTGATTGTGGTCCGGACCGGTCGCTGGAAGCTCTGGCATTGCGGGAACCGGCCCGATCTTCTGGTACTGGCCCTTGGTTATCTGTGGCTGGCAGCAGGTGCCGGCACCACCGGGTTCAGTCTTTTGCGGGGAACGGATCCAATCGCCTCCATGCACCTGATTACCATTGGCGCCCTTGGCACCTTGTCCTCAAGTGTCATGCTCCGGCTGGCCTGGCAGCGCGCGAAACGGACCACACCTCCGGGTTGGCAGGTTACCGGGGTTGCCATCGCCATGGCCATTTCGGCACTCGCGAGGCTTGAGGCGGGCACTACGCCCTTTGCGAATCCCGACTTGCTCTGGCTGGCGGCTGTGAGTTGGTCCGGCAGCTACGCCCTGGTCTCCCTGCAGCTATTCATGCTGTTCCGTTACAGCCAGAATCGCCGGAAATGATTGGCTACCTCTACTGCGCTGACGGCCAATCTGGCTACCCATTATGGAATATCCCCATCGCATCCAACTGAATTAAAAGGGTTTTTAACGAACAAAACACGAACCGAATGACGCCGAAAAACCGACCGCATCAGACACCGGCTTGTCCTTGAGAAATATCAAGAATGACTCCCCGCCCTGCTTTGCACAATAGGACCGAGAAGCCCGGACACCGACAGAATTGCGGTCAGGGGCATGTTAAACGAGGGAGTCAAAATCATGGCCAAAACCAACGCAGACATCGAAAACTGGGATGTCGAGAGCGAAGAATTCTGGGAGCGGGAAGGCAAGCGAATTGCTTCCCGCAACCTGTGGATTTCCATCCCCAGCCTGCTGATGGGGTTTGCCGTCTGGCTGATGTGGGGGATGATCACCACACAGATGAAGAACCTGGGGTTTCCCTTCAGCATTGATCAGCTGTTTACCCTGTCTGCGATTGCAGGGTTGTCCGGTGCCACCCTGCGGATTCCGGCCTCATTCATGATCAAGATTGCCGGCGGGCGCAACACCGTGTTCCTGACCACCGCCCTGCTCATGATTCCTGCTGCCGGCACCGGCATCGCCCTGATGAACCCCGACACACCGTTTATCGTATTCCAGGCGCTGGCACTGCTCTCCGGTATCGGTGGCGGTAACTTTGCCTGCTCCATGAGCAACATCAGCACCTTCTACCCGAAAAGCAAACAGGGCTATGGCCTGGGCATGAACGCCGGGCTGGGTAACTTCGGCGTCACTACCATGCAAGTGGTCATCCCACTGGTCATGACCGTGGGTATCTTCGGCGCCCTCGCCGGCGACCCGATGCAGCTGCAGAGCCCCAGCGGCACCCTGATTGGCCGCATCGAAGCGGGCACCGACACCTGGATCCAGAACGCCGGGTTTATCTGGCTGGTGTTTCTGATCCCATTGGCGTTTGCCGGCTGGTTTGGCATGAACAACCTGAAAGTGGTTACCCCGAATCCCGGCAATCCACTCTCCGCATTTGGCAAGATTCTCGGACTTTATGGTGTGGGCCTTCTCGCCTCTATCGCAGGCGTCTGGGCCCTCAGCGTAATGAACATGTGGCTGGCCCTGCCCCTGACCATCGTGCTCACCCTGATTCTTCTGCGGCTGATCCCCGGCGATATCAAGCCCAACATCCAGGCCCAGTTTGCGATCTTCAGCAACAAGCACACCTGGTCCATGACTGTGCTCTATATCCTCACCTTCGGTTCGTTCATCGGCTTCTCCGCTGCCCTGCCGCTGTCTATCAGCGTTATCTTCGGCAACATGATGGAAGTGGCGGCCGATGGCACCGTAACCAGGGTAGTTAACCCGGATGCGCCGAGCGCACTGACCTGGGCCTGGATGGGACCGTTTGTCGGCGCCCTGATTCGCCCCGTAGGCGGCTGGATTTCCGACAAGGTGGGGGGATCCATCGTTACCCAGATCATTTCGGTGGTAATGGTCGCAGCCTCCGTGGCCACCGGCTATGTGATGATGCTGGCCTACAACTCCACCGATCCCAACACCTACTTTGCGCCGTTCCTGATCCTGTTCATCATCATGTTTGCGGCCAGTGGTATCGGCAATGGCTCCACCTTCCGCAGCATCGGCTTCATCTTCAACCAGCAGCAGAAAGGCCCGGTTCTGGGCTGGACTTCCGCGGTTGCCGCCTACGGTGCATTCATCGCCCCGCGGGTGATGGGCCAGGAAATCCAGGCCGGTACTCCGGAAGTGGCCATGTACGGGTTTGCGGTGTTCTACGCGCTCTGCCTGGTGGTTAACTGGTGGTTCTATCTGCGCAAGGGTGCGTACATCAAGAATCCGTGAATGGCATAGAAGGCTTAACTGAATCACAAAGCCCCCGGATTTCAGGGGGCTTTGTGTTTATAGGACCTTTTACTTCAGGCTTTTCCCTGTGTCAGCCGCCTCTGCCTCGCAAAGCCCATTCCAAGCAGCCCCGACATCAGCAGCGCCATTGCTCCCGGCTCGGACACAGCATGCACGGGCATCGCCAAATCGAAGTCCGTGAGTATGACATCCCCTGTCGCCCGCTCCAGAATACCCAATGAGTCATCCCGCCACTGGTACTGGTAACTAAAGACGCCGTAATTGTCGTCCGGTACACCCCACTCTCCGTCTGTCCAGCTTATACTCTGATCCAGACTATCCCCCGAGAGGAACGACAGCATCAGTGAACTCAAGTGAAGTTCCTGCCGAAGGTAGGTATAGGCATTGCTTGAGGTATTCTCAAGAAGCCGGTCATTGATCGTCAGGGACTGCGTTGATGATTCGCTGTTCAGCTCAACACGATCCTGAGTCACATAGCCCGACGTATCTGATGGCAACTCAAAATGAAAGCCATCCACGTATATCGAGAGCCAATCCCCGCCCGACAAATAGGATCCCTGCTCCGGGTTGGACAGACTATCCGAAGGCGCCTCGTTAAGGTTTAGCGACAGGCGGCCTGTCACTTTACGACCATCATTCATGTCTGAACCCCGGTTACCCGTCACAGACCCCGTCCGGTCATAATCACCGCTGCCAATGTAACCGGTAAAGTTCCCGGTAATTACCGTTGCTGATCCGGTCAGAGGAAGACAGCCTATGCTTGCTGCAATCAGTATTCTGGACACTAAACGTTTCACCGACGCTTCTCCTTGTGATGTTTTGAACCGACAATCCTATCAAGAGGTAACACATTGTTAAGGAACTATGTCTGATTTCACGGCATACCCCCGAAAGATCAACTCAGTATCCCGGATACGAAAAGCCCGCAGGGATCACTCCGTGCGGGCTTTTGGACTTTGTGTTTTTGGTATCAGGTCGCCACAGCAGCCTTCCGGCGACGCTCCTCTTCTTCGATCTGCAGATCCACAGAGGACAACTGGTATTCCTCGGAGAAGCCGCTTTCCGGCTCTTTCAGCCACATCATGCACAGCAGCCAGCTGATAAACGCGCCGCCAGCGATGATGTAGAAGAACTGGGTCGGGGTCACGAAGGTGAAGATGGTCAGGTACACCACCGCACCCACGTTGCCATAAGCCCCCGCCATCCCGGAAATCTGGCCGGTCAGGCGCCGCTTGATGGAGGGAATGATGCCAAAGGTGGCGCCTTCGGCGCCCTGCACGAAGAACGAGGTGAATACGGTAATCCCAACGGCAATAATCAGGGGCCAGCTGGAGTTCATCAGGCCCATCAGGGCGAAGCCCACCGAGATGCCGAACATGTAGCTGAGCATCACGAACCGGCGGTTGCCCATGCGGTCAGAGACCAGGCCACCCATCGGGCGCGCCACCAGGTTGACGAACGCGAAGGAAGCGGCGATCAGGCCCGCAGCCGTGGCACTCAGGCTCCAGGTTTCCTCGAAGAACATCGGCAACATGGAGACCACCGCCAGCTCGGCACCAAAGTTGGCGAAGTAGGTGCTGTTGAGCGCAGCAACGCTGTTGAACGGATATTTGTCGTCCTCGGGCACACCCTGCTTCAGTATGGGAACGTTAACCCGCAGAATCTGGATAATCTGATAGCAGACAATGGCCACAATCACCGCGTAGCAGATGGCGGCTCCCGTCGCACTCAGGTAACCCATGTTCTCGATACGCCATACCAGGATGCCCAGCACGCCCACCAGGGGGATGGTCCAGAGAATCAGTTTGATCATGTCACCCCAGCTGCTGACTTCCAGCGCCACGGCCTTGCGCGGCTTGCGGTGAACGGTGCCGGCAGGGCCATCAGTGATGGCGAACCAGTAGTAGACGCCGTAAGCCGCCATCACGATGGCGCTCTGGGCGATGGCCCAGCGCCAGCCGTCCTCACCACCGTACATGTGCAGTGCAATGGTAGGCAGTGTTATGGCCGCAGCGGCAGAGCCGAAATTGCCCCAGCCGGCATAGAAGCCTTCGGCAAAGCCGATGTCTTTCGGCTTGAACCACATGGCAGTCATGTGGATACCCACCACAAAGCTGGCACCGATGGAGCTGAGCACCAGGCGGCTGACCAGGAGCTGGGTCATGGTGTTACCGAAAGCAAACACCAGCGCCGGGATGGACATCAGCACCATCAGAACGGAGAACACCCGACGGGGACCAAAACGGTCCAGGGCCATGCCCACGATGATCCGGGCAGGAATGGTCAGCGCCACGTTGCAGATGGCAAACAGACGGAGATCGTCCGCCGTCAGCCAGTCGACGCTTTTAAGCATACTGGACGCCAGCGGCGCCATGTTGAACCACACATAGAAGGTAATAAAGAATGCAATCCAGGTCAGGTGCAGTGCCCTGATCTCCGGATTCTTGACGTGGAAAACGTCTGCGACTTTCATGTCAGCCTCCCTGGGCTTTCAGATACAGAAACGGTTGTTGGCCAGACTCAACGGCTGGGCAGAATAAGAAGCGGGCACTGGATGCGGCGGGCGAGGAAGGAACTCACGCTGCCGAAGGTCATGTAGTCCAGTTCGTCCACGAAATAGGTCAGAGAGCGGGCAATAAAACCGCCATCGGGCTCATGGCTGTGGCGCGCGATAACGAGCATGTCCGGATGAACCTTTTTCTCGGCCGCGAACAGCAACATCTTTCGGGCGTCGCCTTCCAGAAGCATGTTTTCGGCGGATATCTGTTCCTGTTCACATACTTCCATGGCCTCGGCGATGTGCTTTTTCAGATCGGTCACCTCTTCCTGGAACATGTCCTCATTTCCGGAGGTGATGTCGCGGGGGTTTTCAGCCACCGCGACCAGGGTGATCACGGGTTTGAGATCGCGGAACATGGTGATGGTCTGGGCCAGTGCCAGCCTGGCATTCCGCGAGCCGTCGTAGGCAATCATGATTTTCATTTTTGGGGTTCTCCCGAAGGCGATTTCGGCGCCCCCTCGAAGGGTGTCCTCGAGGGGCATCCATTGATATCTGTCAGCATTAGCCCACACTCCGATGCCGACCATAATTGACGTAAATCAACGCTGACAGCGCGTACCCCACGAGAGAAATCAAGGGCCTATCCCCCGAGGTCCAAAACCCCCGGATCGCCTACCACCACTGCACCCAGCAGGAGGTACCTCCAATGCCCCGCATCGAAAAACCCTGTTTTTGGTAAGGTTAAAAGCGTGTTTTCAGACCTTATCTTCTGATGAATTTCCGGAGGGAGTGGAGCATGGCCAATAGCCCATCAAAACCCGAACAGTACCGAGCGCTCGGTTTATCCACGTTTGCCTTCACCCTGTGCTTTGCGGTGTGGACCATTTTCTCGATCATCGGCATCCGCATCAGTGAAGATCTGGGATTGTCGGATACCCAGCTTGGCCTGCTGATGGCAACGCCCATTCTTACCGGCTCCATAAGCCGGCTGTTCCTCGGCATCTGGACAGACCGCTACGGCGGCCGCTGGGTGTTCGGTATTCTGATGCTCACGACCGCCGCCTGCGTGTACCTGCTCACCTTCGCAACCACCTACCTCATGCTGCTGGTGGGCGCCCTGGGTGTCGGCCTGGCCGGTGGTGCCTTTATCGTGGGGGTGGCTTATACGGCGGCCTGGTTTGAACCGGAGCGTCAGGGCACAGCGCTGGGCATTTTCGGGGCGGGCAACGTGGGTGCGGCGGTGACCAACTTCGGAGCCCCGTTCCTGCTGGTGGCCTTCGGTTGGGAAAGCACGGCCCAGATTTACGCCACGGTGCTGGCGATCATGGGCGTGGTCTTTATCCTGCTCGCCAAGGAAGACCCGATGGCGGCTGAGCGGGCCGGCGCCAAGGCCAAATCCTTCATGGAGCAGATGGAGCCTCTGCGTGAGCTGCGGGTCTGGCGCTTTGCCCTGTATTACTTCTTCGTGTTCGGGGCGTTTGTCGCCCTGGCGCTCTGGCTGCCCCACTTCCTGATCGGCGTTTACGGCCTGGACATCAAGACTGCCGGCATCATTGCCGCGCTCTACACCATTCCCGCGTCCCTGTTCCGGATTCTGGGCGGCTGGATGTCGGATCGCTTCGGCGCCCGCCGGGTCATGTACTGGACTTTCGGCGCCTCGGTCGTCTGCACCTTCCTTCTGAGTTACCCACCAACCGATTACGTGGTCCAGGGCATTGACGGCGATATCCGCTTCAGCCTGGGCATGAACCTGCCCATGTTCGTGACGCTGATCTTTATCCTGGGTTTCTTCATGTCCCTGGGCAAGGCAGCGGTCTACAAACACATCCCGGTTTATTACCCCATGCATGTCGGCGCCGTAGGCGGTGTGGTCGGAATGATCGGCGGTCTTGGCGGTTTCATCCTGCCGCTGACCTTCGGCGTGCTGAACGATCTGACCGGCATCTGGCAGAGCTGCTTTATGCTGATGTTCGTCATCGTCGCAGCCGCCCTGGCCTGGATGCACTATGCCATTCGGTCTGCCGAGCGGGTTGAATGGGCCGCCAATGAGGAAAGAACCGATCTGCCGGAGCTGGCGTCGCCCCAGCTTTTCTATCCCCTGAACCGGAAAAAACCTTAGCCCGAGATTGTGATTTCGCCTCTGGGCCCCCGTCTTCGGGGGCTTTTTTTCGCGTATAATCCTCGCTCACACAGGAGCTCGGCGAGCCTCCGATGCCCGACTACCTCTGGAGCCTGAACCTATGCCCCCGGAAATGAATCCTGCTGAAGGTTTCAGCCAGTTGCGACGAATTGAGTCCAGCAAGGTGTTCCAGACTGTGGTGATCACCATCATCATACTGTCTGCCCTGACCATCGGCGCCAAAACCTACGATCTGCCGCCCCTTGTGGAGCAGAGCCTGACAGTGATGGACAACGCCATCACCCTGTTCTTCCTGATCGAGATTCTGTTCCGCTTTGCTGCCAGCCCGGTCAAGCGCCGGTTCCTCCTGGATGGCTGGAACCTGTTCGACACTCTGGTGGTTATCGGCAGCCTGATTCCTCTGGACAACGCCGACGCGGTGCTTCTGGGACGGCTGCTGCGGATTTTCCGGGTACTTCGGCTGGTCTCTGTGGTTCCAGAGCTGCGGTTCCTGATCAATTCACTGCTGAAAGCCATCCCACGCATGGGCTACATTGCGCTGCTGATGTTCATCATTTTCTACATCTACGCCGCCATGGGCTCAATGTTTTTTGCCGGCGTGGACAGTGAACTCTGGGGCGACGTCGCTGTTGCCATGCTGACCCTCTTCCGGGTGGCAACCTTTGAAGACTGGACAGACGTGATGTATGCCACCATGGAGCAGTACCCGCTCAGCTGGATTTACTACCTCACCTTTATCTTCCTGACCGCCTTCGTGTTTCTGAACATGATGATTGGCGCCATCCTGGAGGTTATGAGCGAGGAGCAAAACGCCAAGGAGGCGCAAAAAGCCCATGACGAGCGGGACGAGATTACCCGCCAGCTCCAGGGTGTGCAGGTACAGCTGGAGGAGCTGACAAGGCAGGTTGCCGGCAGGAACCGGGAGTAAATGCTTACCAGAGGACCGGTTTGTTCAACGCCAGATGGAAAATGGCGGTAATCTGCACCAGCGCAAGCACCGCAGCCACGACCCGGGTAGGTGTCCCGAGGGTTGTCCTGAGGGCAAACAGGCCGGCAATGATGTAGCCAATCAATAGAAAGATCTTCGCTGTCAGCCAGCTATGCACCAGTGGCACCCAGGGCGTTACAAACAGCAGGCTGATCGCCGCCGCCAGCAGGATTGTGTCGTTTACATGGGGGATCCAGCGCAACGGCGTTTTCCGCCAGTCCGGCTTGCCAACCGCGTCGAACAGCAGGCGCAATGCAAATAACACAACGGTCAGATAGGCTGTGGTCACGTGCAGGTGCTTGAGAATCAGATAGGCGCTCATAAATCATCCTGTTGTGAATCAAAACGATAGCGGTATTGTACGCAAAGATACCCCCAACCGGGTATGTTCTTTCCATGGCTACGCGTATAACATGTAACTCAATTATATGTATTAGCGGAGACAACCATGCAGGCGATCCCCACAACCAGTCAAACCGAAGCCGCCAGCATCAGCCAGCTGTTCAGCTATCCGTTCCGGATATTCTTTCTGTCCATGACGGTGCTGGCGCTGCTTGCGATCCCCCTCTGGGTCATGCAGGTCACAGGCGTTATCAGCCTGCCCCTTGCCCTGCCGGCCCTGTTCTGGCACCAGCATGAAATGCTCTTCGGTTTCCTGTCGGCGGCCATCGCCGGCTTCCTGCTGACGGCAGTATGTGTCTGGACCCAGACAGAACGCACCCATGGAACAAGGCTGGCGCTGCTCTGGGGCGTCTGGCTGGCCGGCCGGCTTCTGCTTGCCTTCGGGGCGGGCCTGCCGGACTGGCTGGTGCACGGCGTTAATCTGGCCTTTCTCCCCCTGGTCATGGTAGATGCCGGTTGGCGGATATGGCACGCCCGGCAGAAACGCCAACTGATGATCCTGCTGGTTTTGGGCCTACTCTGGCTCATGCAGGCAGGCTTTGTCATCCGGCTGGATATGACCTTCAGCTATGGCGCACTGATCATGGCCATGGCGCTGATAAGCATCATCGGTGGACGCATCACACCGGCCTTCACCACTGGCTGGCTTCGCCAGCGAGGGCGGGACAGCACCGCCGTAAAAACCTTGCCAGCCCTGGACATGGGCACCTTGTTCAGCCTGATTCTGCTGCTGGCCTCACTGGTTACTGGCTGGCAAACCGTCACTGGCGTGCTGGCCATTGTCTCCGGAACCCTCATGCTGGTGCGATTGGCGGGCTGGAAAGGCTGGCTGGTTCGCAGCGAACCACTGCTCTGGATTCTGCACCTGTCCATCCTTTGGGTACCCGTGGCCCTGTTCCTGCTGGCCGGAACACTGCTGGCCGGCTGGCCATCCAACGCCTGGAGCCACGCTGCCGGCACCGGCGCGGTTGCCTGCCTGATTCTCGGCGTCATCGCCCGGGTGTCCCTCGGCCACACCGGCCGTCCGCTGATTCTGCCCAAAGGCATGATCGCCGCCTTCGTTGCCATTCACCTGGCGGCACTGATCCGGGTGCTTACCGCCTTTGAACTCATCCCCTGGCACCCGGGCATCGGCAGCAGCACCCTGCTGTGGCTGTTTGCCTTCGGCATGTTCCTGTACCGCTACACCGGCATCCTGGCCCGCCCAAGGCCCGATGGTAAAGCCGGTTAAGGCCCCTCAAAAGTTCCGGGCCAGACGCCGGCACCCCCTCTCCAAAACTGTGTGTTGCCAAGGATGGCAACACCAAGCCCCCATGGAAGGGTCCACGGCGTGTTTTGGAGAGGGGGGTGCCGGCGTCTGGCTTGCACCAATCTTTCAACCGATCCATGCCTCGATTTCCCGCAAAAATGCCAATCATCCACTAATGGTCAATACCCGAACGCCAAATTCGAGCTAAAGTATGAGGAAATCATTTTGTAACAGAGACACTGGCACTATGAACCCGGATCATTTCGAAAAAGAAGACCTGATCAGATGCGGCCACGGCACGCTCTTCCCCGGCTCCATGCGGCTGCCGATTGACGAGATGCTGATGTTTGACCGAGTTACGCATATCGCGGATGACGATGGCGCGTATGGCAAGGGCAGTATCGTGGCTGAACTCGACATCAACCCGGACCTCTGGTTCTTCAAGGTCCACTTCGTTGATGATCCCGTTATGCCCGGATGCCTGGGCCTCGATGCCATGTGGCAACTGGTTGGCTTCTTCCTGGCCTGGGGTGGCGGTGAAGGCAAAGGGCGTGCCCTCGGTTCCGGTGAAGTGAAATTTACCGGCCAGGTACTGCCCACGGCCAAAAAGGTCACTTACCGCCTGGACCTCAAGCGCGTAATCAGGCGCAAGCTGACCATGGCAATTGCCGACGGCCGGATGGAAGTGGACGGCCGTGAAATATACACCGCCAAGGACCTCCGGGTTGGCATGTTCACCTCGACCGATGATTTTTAGGAGTTAAGAAGATGCGTCGCGTTGTAATCACCGGTATGGGCATTGTTTCCAGCCTTGGTACCAACCAGAAGGAAGTTGCCCAGTCCCTGAAAGATTCCCGTCCCGGCATCGGTTTCAGTGAAGAAGCCCGGGATAACGGCCTTCGCAGCCACGTCTGCGGCCAGATCAACCTGAATCTGCCCGAATTGATCGACCGGAAATTGTGGCGCTTCATGTGCCCGGCTTCCGGCTATACCTACCTGGCCATGCTCGAAGCCATCGAACAGGCCGGGCTGACCGACAAGCACATCAAGGCAGACACCACCGGCATCATCTTTGGCCAGGGTGGCGCCTCGACGGTTGAACTGCTCGATTCCATCGATACCCATCGCGACCGCGGTATCCGCCGCGTTGGCCCTTACCGCGTGCCGCGCACCATGGGCAGCGCCATCAATGCTTCCCTGGCAACAGGCTTCGGAATCCGGGGCATCAACTACGGCATCACCTCAGCCTGCGCCACCAGCGCGCATTCGATCGGCCATGCTGCAGATCTGATTGCCCTGGGACGCCAGGACGTGATGTTTGCCGGGGGCGGCGAGGATATCCACTGGACCCTCAGCCTGCTGTTTGATGCCATGGGCGCTCTGTCCACCAAGTATAACGACACCCCGGAAATGGCTTCGCGCACCTACGATGCCAACCGCGACGGCTTCGTTATTTCCGGTGGTGGCGGCGTTCTGGCCCTGGAGGCTCTGGAACACGCAGAAGCACGCGGCGCAAACATCCTGGCGGAGATCGTCGGCTTCGGCGCGACTTCCGATGGCGCCGATATGGTCGCGCCCAGCGGGGAAGGCGCCGTGCGCTGCATGAAGCAGGCCATGAAGAACCTGGACGGTGACATCAGCTACGTCAACACTCATGGCACCAGCACGCCGGCCGGCGATATCACCGAGCTGAAAGCGCTGAAAGAAACCTTTGGCGACAAAATCCCGCCACTGAGTTCCACCAAACCCCTGTGTGGGCACGCCCTGGGTGCCGCAGGCGTACATGAGGCTATCTACAGCCTGATCATGTTGCGCGAAGGCTTTATTGCTCCGTCCGCCAACATCCAGACGCTTGATGAGGGTGCCGAAGGCTACCCGATTGTACGGGAGCGCATGGACAACCAGAAGCTCGACCTGGTGATGAGCAACAGCTTCGGCTTTGGCGGCACCAACGCCTCTCTGGTGTTCAAGAAGGTCTGAACCGGATCAGGATAACCTGACCGAGCGATATTCAGCCGGGGATGTTCCCATCCAACGCTTAAAAGCCCGGCTGAATGCGCTCAGCTCCGAAAACCCGAGCTGCTCAGCAATTTCCACGAGCGGCTTGGTTTTATCCTGCATGTAAGTCAACGCCTGCCGGCGTCGAACGTCCTCAAGCAGGCGGGCAAACGTTAGTCCCTCGCGTTTCAGCTTCTTGTGCAGCGTGTAACGGCTCATATGCAGCTGCGACGCCACTACTTCCACACCAACTTTGCCACGGGCAAGCTGTACACTGATCAGGGAACTCACCCTGAGGCTCAGTGAAGCCCGCGCCACCTCTGGCGTCAGAGGCTTTGATCCCATCTGGAACTCCTCCTTCATGTTACTATGGCCAATTCGGCCGACGATGTGAGCGTACACATGTTAGCCGAAAACAATCAATACGACCTTTGAGCAGGATCAAGGGATCGCCGGCTAACATACGGCAAAATGCCCCGCTCCCAGAATCCGCCGGAGCCCTTATGAAAACCCCGGAACTGCTCGCCCCCGCAGGCACACCTGAACACCTTGAAACCGCCTTCGCCTATGGCGCCGATGCCGTCTATGCCGGCCAGCCCCGCTATTCGCTGAGAGTAAGGAACAACAGTTTCAAAGACGTTGCAGCCCTCGGCGCAGGAATCGCACGAGCCCATGAACTGGGCAAACAGTTCTACCTTGTCTCCAACATAGCACCTCACAACGACAAGGTGCGCTCCTACCTGAAAGATCTGGCACCGGTACTGGAACAAAAGCCCGATGCCCTGATCATGTCGGATCCCGGCCTCATCATGCTGGCACGGGAAAAATGGCCGGACCAGCCTATACACCTGTCGGTCCAAGCCAACGCCGTTAACTGGGCCACCGTTGAATTCTGGCGCAGACAAGGAATCAGCCGGGTCATCCTCTCCCGGGAACTGGCCCTCGACGAAATTCGCGAGATCCGCGACCGGGTCCCGGAGATGGAACTGGAAGTCTTCGTCCACGGCGCCCTGTGCATGGCCTACTCCGGCAGATGCCTGCTGTCCGGCTACATGAACCACCGGGATGCCAACCAGGGCGCCTGCACCAACGCCTGCCGCTGGAGCTACAAGCAAGTCCAGCACGGCCACGACCAGACCGGCGACCTGATTGCCACCTGCGGCGATGGCAGCGTTCAGCAGGCGGAGCCGAAGGAAATCCTGCTGGAAGAGCCCAACCGCCCCGGCGGCTTCATCCCCGCCTACGAAGATGAACACGGCACCTACATAATGAACTCGAAGGACCTTCGGGCAGTCCAGCACGTTGCAGAGCTGGCAAAAATGGGCGTCCACTCCCTGAAAATCGAGGGCCGCACCAAAAGCACCTACTACGTCGCACGCACCACCCAGGTCTACCGCCGCGCCATCGACGAGGCAGTCCATGGCAAGCCCTTCGACATGGGCCTGATGGACCAACTGGAAGCCCTCTCCAACCGAGGCTACACCGAAGGCTTCCTGCGCCGACACGTACCCCGCGAATACCAGACCTACGAACAGGGCTCCTCTTTCCTCGGCACCCAACAGGTGGTCGGCACCATCACCGACACGGATGACCAATGGCTGACCATCGACGTGAAAAACAAATTCGCACCCGGCGATCAGCTGGAACTGGTCAACCCGGCCGGCAACATCCGGTTCTCGGCCAATATCATGGAAAACCGAAACGGCCAGGCCATGGAATATGCGCCTGGCAGCGGACATATCGTTCGAATTCCTAAACCAGAGCGCTTGCCGGAATCTCTCGATTTCAGTTATCTAACGAGGATCCTCCCCGGGGCGCCCCAAAGCCAGACCTAAACTTTGGTGGCGAATTGCAAAAAGTCGGGCATGTAGGGCGGCGATCTTCTCCCAAAACCCTGTCTTGCCAAGGATGGCAAGACGGAGCCCCCAGGGATGGGTTCACGGCGTGTTTTGGGAGAAGATCGCCGCCCTACATGCTTTCCCCAGCAAACAGTCTCCTAGAGAAAAGCTATTAGGCCGATCACCTACCCCTTAGTGCCCCAACGGCCGATTAAGGTATAATCACCCCACGCACAAATTAATACCTGACTAATTTACTCTGGTATTGTATAATCGCTCACCAGAACCAATGGATTCAGGCTGCTTTTCTGCTTAGTTTTCAGCACCAGCCCGGGAATCCATCATCCAAAAAGCGATTGCAGGGCGTACTCACAGGATGAGCGACCACTGCAACACCCAAACTGATGACATCCGATCGACAGCCCCTTTGAGGCTGCCGGCGACACCAAGGGCGAAAGCCCGCGATGAGAGAATACGGAGCGACGATCATGGCGACCACCGACACCGAGGTGAACGAGCTGATCAAACGGGAATACGAGTACGGATTTGTAACAGACATTGAATCCGACACGTTCGAACCCGGCCTTAATGAAGACGTTATCGCCCGCCTTTCCGGCCTCAAGAAAGAACCGGAATGGATGCTGGAGTGGCGTCTGAAAGCCTACCGTCGCTGGCTCGAGATGGACGAGCCGGACTGGGCCCACGTGGGCTACCCGAAAATCGACTACAACTCGATTTCGTACTATTCCGCGCCCAAGCGTCCGGAAGACATGCCCCAGAGCCTGGACGAAGTGGATCCGGAGCTGCTGAAAACCTACGAAAAGCTGGGCATTCCCCTGCACGAGCGCGAAAAGCTCGCGGGCGTGGCTGTTGATGCAGTATTCGATTCGGTCTCCGTCGCAACCACGTTCAAGGAACCACTGGCCAAAGCCGGCGTGATCTTCTGCTCTATCTCCGAAGCAATTCAGGATTACCCGGAGCTGGTCAAAAAATACCTGGGCTCGGTAGTGCCCGCTGGTGACAACTTCTTCGCCGGCCTGAACTCTGCAGTCTTCTCCGATGGTACCTTTGTGTACGTACCCAAGGGCGTTCGCTGCCCCATGGAGCTGTCCACCTACTTCCGCATCAACGCGGCCAACACCGGCCAGTTCGAGCGTACCCTCATTATCGCCGAAGACAGCAGCTACGTAAGCTACCTTGAAGGCTGCACCGCGCCCATGCGGGACGAGAACCAGCTGCACGCCGCGGTTGTTGAACTGGTGGCCCTGGACGACGCCCAGATCAAGTACTCCACCGTACAAAACTGGTACCCGGGTGATGAAGAAGGCAAAGGCGGCATCTTCAACTTCGTCACCAAGCGTGGCGCTGCCATCGGCAAGAACTCCAAGATTTCCTGGACCCAGGTCGAAACCGGCTCCGCGGTCACCTGGAAGTACCCGAGCTGCATCCTGCGGGGCGAGAACAGCGTTGGTGAGTTCTACTCTGTCGCGCTGACCAACAACTATCAGCAGGCCGACACCGGCACCAAGATGATCCACCTGGGCAAAAACACCTCCAGCACGATCATCTCCAAGGGTATTTCCGCCGGCAAGAGCTCCAACGCCTACCGTGGCCTGGTGAAATTCGGTCCGGGGGCAGAGGGCGCACGTAACTTTACCCAATGCGATTCACTGCTGATCGGCGACCGCTGTGGGGCGCACACCTTCCCGTACATCGAGAGCAAGAACAAGTCGGCCATCGTCGAGCACGAGGCAACTACCTCGAAGGTCAGCGACGAGCAGATGTTCCTCTGCCGCCAGCGCGGTATCGACCCGGAACAGGCGGTCTCGATGATCGTGAACGGCTTCTGTAAGGAAGTGTTCAAGGAGCTGCCCATGGAGTTCGCTGTCGAAGCCGGCAAACTGCTCGAGGTAAGCCTCGAAGGGTCCGTTGGTTAAACGTCTACGCCCCGCTGACCTGGAGAAGGTCAGCAAGCGGGGAAGCTTTCCGGGATACGCTGTAAATACGTCCCTGTACGCTCGACAAAATCATCCATGATTTTGACGATCCCGGAAAGCTTCCCCGCTCACTGCCCCGAAAGTTTTCCGGGCACCGAAAGGGTCTAAATTTACAGACTGAATTTCAGAATAGAGAGAAGCCTACAAATGCTGAGCATCAAGAACCTGCACGCATCCGTTGAGGGCAAAGAAATCCTCAAAGGCATCAACCTGGAGATCAAGGCCGGGGAAGTTCACGCCATCATGGGCCCCAACGGCTCTGGTAAGAGCACCCTGTCACAGGTGCTGGCAGGCAACGAAGCATTTGAAGTCACCGAGGGTGAAATCACCCTGAATGGCGAGAACCTGCTGGAACTTGAAACCGAAGAACGTGCCCGTGAAGGCATTTTCCTGGCGTTCCAGTACCCGGTGGAAATTCCGGGCGTGAGCAATCTTCAGTTCCTGCGCACTGCGGTGAACGCCATGCGTCACCATAAGGGCGAGGACGAGATGAACGCGGCCGAGTTCATGAAGCTGGCCAGAGAAGTTTCCAAACAGGTGGATCTGGACCCGGCGTTCCTCAAGCGTGGCGTCAACGAGGGATTCTCCGGCGGTGAGAAAAAGCGTAACGAAATCATGCAGGCACTGCTGCTTCAGCCCAAGCTGGCGATTCTGGACGAGACGGATTCCGGGCTGGACATTGATGCTCTGCAGGTGGTCTCCAACGGCGTTAACGCCCTTCGGGCGGAAGACCGCGCCATCCTGATGGTTACTCACTACCAGCGACTGCTAAACCACATTGTGCCGGACTACGTGCACGTGTTGGCCGGCGGCAGGATTGTCAAATCCGGTGGTCGCGAGCTGGCCCTGGAGCTGGAAGAGCGCGGCTATGGCTGGCTGGGCATCAAGGATGAAGAAACTGCCGACAGCTCAGCCACCAGCGCTGCCAAATAACGGGAGGTCGCGGAATGAAACCAGCACCAACCCTTTCCACCGCGTTCCTGCATCCGGCCGGTCAGTCTTTGCCGGAGCCCCTGCTGGCCCTGCGCAAGCAACGGGGAACCGCACTGGTCGACATGCCATTGCCGACCCGGAAAACTGAAAACTGGAAATACTCCAGCAAGTACCTGAAGCTGACTGACGAAATGGCCACCTCCCTGCCGGCGGAACGCAAGACCGGCAGCAGTCTGGCGGTGCCCGGCTATAAGGTCGCGTTGCTCAATGGCGTGATGATGCCGGAGGCCTGTGAGTATCCGGACCTCGATGGCATCAGCATTAAAAGCTTCAGTGATCTGACGGACGACGAAGCCACCGAACTGGCGGATCGTCTCGACGGCACACTCGACAACAAGGCAGTCCAGATGGCCAGGCTGAACTCGGCCCGCTTCGAAGACGGACTACTGATCCGCCTGAAGCCGGACGCCGTGCTCGATCAACCCCTGTTCATTGTTCACGAAGTGACTGCCGATGCCAGTGGTTCGGCCTTCCCGCGTATTTTCGTGGATGCCGGCCGGCACAGCCAGATCACCCTGGTGGAAGAATATATCTCCAGTGGTTCTGCCCAGGTCATGGTCAACACCGTCAGCGAATTCACTCTGGCCGATGGCGCCAACGTCACCAGCGTCCGCCTTAACATGGAAGGCGAGAATGTCCAGCACATTGGCTCTACCGGCGTTCTGCAGCAGCGCAGCTCCCGGTTTGAGAGCCACACGGTCGGCTTTGGTGGTCCCCTGCGCCGGCACGACCTGCAGGTTCGGCTGGAGGGCGAAGGCGCCGAGTGCAAGCTCAACGGCGTGGTGGTTACCCAGGGCAAACAGCACTACGACAACCACACCACCATTGAGCACGTGGCAGCCCACTGCAACAGCGAAGAAACCTATCGCAACATTGCGGCCGACCAGTCCCACGCGGTATTCAACGGCCGGATTCATATCCATCAGGACGCCCAGAAGTCCAATGCGGATATGAACAACAAGAACCTGTTGCTGTCCAACGGGGCAGAGATCGATACCAAGCCGGAGCTGGAAATCTACGCCGATGACGTGAAATGTGCCCACGGCGCCACCATCGGCCAGCTTGATGAAATTTCGCTGTTTTATCTGGTCTCCCGGGGTATCGGCCGGCGTCAGGCCAACATCCTGCTCACCATGGCCTTTATCAACGAGCTGGTAGAGCAGATTCCGGTTGAAGCAGTGCGGGAGACGGTCCAGGGCCGGCTGAACCACTTCTTCGAACAGACATTCCAGGAGGCGTAACCGGTTATGACCGATCTGTCCGTGGCAAGCACCGCCAAGCGCACCACCTTCGATGTGGACGCGATTCGCCGGGATTTCCCGATCCTGTCGCAACAGGTGAACGGCAAGCCCCTGGTGTATCTGGATAATGGTGCATCAGCCCAGAAGCCTGAGGCTGTGTTGGATGCCATGGATCGGTATTACCGGGAAATGCACTCCAATGTCCACCGGGGCGCCCATACCCTTGGCGATCGCGCCACCGCTGCCTTCGAGGGTGCCCGTGACAAGGTGCGCGACTTCATCAATGCCGGAAGCACACGGGAAATCATCTGGACCCGGGGTACCACCGAAGCCATCAACGTGGTGGCTAACGGCCTGGCTCCGCGCCTGAAGGCCGGCGACGAGATCCTGGTCAGCCACATGGAGCACCATGCCAACATTGTGCCCTGGCAAATGGTTGCCGAGCGCACCGGGGCAAAGGTGATTCCCATTCAGGTGACGCCAGACGGCGAGCTGGATCTGGAATCGTTTACCAGCCTGATCAATGAAAAAACCCGGATACTGGCGATCACCCACGTCTCCAATGTACTTGGTACCGTAAATCCGGTGGCGGCTCTGATCGAGCAGGCCAAGGCCCATGGCATCATTACCCTGGTGGACGGTGCACAGGCGGTGCCTCACTACCAGCCGGATGTGCAGGCACTGGGCTGCGACTTCTACGCGTTTTCCTCCCATAAACTGTTTGGTCCAACCGGTATTGGTGTGCTCTACGGCAAGGCCCAGTTGCTGGAGGAGATGCCTCCCTACCAGGGTGGCGGCGAGATGATCGAGAGAGTCTCATTCGAGCGGACCACCTGGAACATCCTGCCCTACAAGTTTGAAGCGGGCACCCCGGCGATTGCCGAGGCAGTCGGGCTGGGGGCAGCCATCGACTATCTGAACACCCTGGACCGCCAGGCCATGGAAGCCGCCGAGGCCGCTCTGCTGCAACGGGCAAATCAGCTGGTGGAAACAGTGCCAGGCATGGAAATCATCGGTACCGCCAAACAGAAAGTGCCGGTCCTGTCCTTTAAAATTGCCGGTCTGCACCCCAGTGATATAGGCACCCTGCTGGATCAGCAGGGTATCGAGATCCGCACCGGCAACCATTGCGCCATGCCGCTGATGGATTTCTATGGAGTTCCCGGTACAGCCCGGGCGTCATTCGCGTTCTACAATACCCTGGACGAGGTGGATACATTGTTTACCGCCCTGCAGAAAGTCCAGCGTCTGTTTGCCTGATGGAGGTGGAATCATGACAGCCGAAGTCTTCACCCCGACCGTTGCGGTCACCATGACGCCCAGCGCGGTCAAGCACGTGCGCAAGCAGCTGGAGAAAAAGCCGGAGGCCAAGGGCATCCGGCTGGCCATCAGGAAAAGTGGCTGCTCCGGCTTCAAATACGAAACCCAATGGGTGGAAGACGTCGCGACCGACGACAAGGTGTTCCACATTGATGGCGTTGATGTCTTCGTGAAAGAAGAGCATCTGCCGCTGGTGAACGGCATCGAGATCGATTTTGTCACTGAGGGCGTGAACTCCATGTTCCAGTTCCGCAATCCGAACGCCACCGCCGAATGCGGCTGCGGCGAAAGCTTTACCGTTGCGTAGTCCCTCACTGAACATGTAGGTCGGATTAGCGCAGCGTAATCCGACACCAAAGATTGAAAAAAGCGAGGCCCGAACAGGCATGCAAGAACGGGAAGTGGTCCTGACCAAACGCGAGGTGGAAGCCCGCCTTGTTCCTTCCGGAACCGAAATCATGATTCCGTCGGACACCTTTGTGACCATCACACAATCACTGGGTGGCACCTTCACGGTCGCCGTTAATGGCAATCTCGCCCGGATTGAAGGCCACAATGCCGATGCGCTCGGCAAGAAACCCCTTGAAAGCAGTTTTGAGACTCCCGAAGACGGTACAGTGAATGAAAACCAGGTCTGGGAAGCCATGCGCAACTGCTACGACCCGGAAATTCCGGTGAACGTGGTCGATCTGGGCCTGATCTATGATTGCAAGATTGAAAATGGCACCGAAGACGGCAACCACGTCTACGTCCTGATGACCCTGACTGCCGCCGGCTGCGGCATGGGCCCGGTGATTACCGAGGATGTGAAGACCAAGCTGGAGCATGTACCCAACGTGGACAAGGTGACGGTTGAACTGACCTTCGATCCGCCCTGGAGCAACGACATGCTCACCGACGAAGCCAAACTCGAACTGGGAATGCTGTAATGACTGCCAGTGAACAGGACTTTCTGAACAACCCTCTGGGCAAAGACACCACCCTCGAAGACGTTCTGGATGGCTTCGAGCTGCTGGACGACTGGGAAGAGCGCTACGCCTTTATCATTGATCTGGGCAAGCAGCTTCCTGCCTTTCCGGAAGAATCAAGGGTTGAGGAAAACTACGTTCATGGCTGCCAGAGCCAGGTCTGGCTGATTCATCACTACGATGAGGCCAGTGGCCGGCTGTACCTGCTGATTGATTCCGATGCCATGATTGTCCGCGGGCTCGCCGCCATTATCCTGGTCGCCCTGAATGGCAAAACTCCCAGGGACCTGCTGGCCACAGACATCGATGAGCTGTTTGAGCAGCTGGACCTGTTCCGCCACATCTCCCCCACCCGGGGCAATGGTCTGCGGGCCATGGTGGGAAAGATTCGCGATATTGCTGCCGCCGAGGTAGCTGAGTCCGGCACCTGAGGCTACTGAAGGCTTATTGCGGCTCTACCAGAGAATCGCAATGTCATCCCGCTGAATATTCACCAGGCCACCGAGCTGGGGCATGCGTCCGCGGCTGAATCGGGGTTGTACCTTTTCGAGGGTTACCGATACATGGCTGTCCTGCAGCTCCGGGGACTCCTCCAGAGAATCAAAATAGCGCGCGCTCCGGTAGAGCTTCAGCTCGTCCCCTGGCCTGAGCCCGGCCGTCGCCCCTGATTCCAGAGTCACAGAGTGCCCATCCACACGGGCAATCCGGGTCATGAAGGGCTGGCAGGCCAACGCCTCGGTGACAGCTGCTGCCATCTCCCCGATAACCTCATTGACAGACTGGCCATAGGCCGTCTTCTGGAACCCGGCCGAACCGAAGCCCGTGACACTTCCGGGACCGGCATTCCAGTCTGCGGCCGTTTCAAATCGCTGCTGGTAGACCGGGGAACCGCTGAAGCCGTCAAAGACGATCAGATCCGCCGCGAAACGGCGCCGCTGATCCACCGCACCGATACCCCGCTGCATCCTGTCGAGAACCGACGTTCCCCAGGCGGACGGGTCAGCAACGCCCAGATCGCGGATAACACCGGTGACAACAAACTGAACGCCCATTTCACGAGCCAGCTCCAACACGTTGGTCAGCCGGTTGTTGCCCTGCTGCACCGTCGGTGCGTTCAACAAATCGGTAAACATCCGGGACGTGGTCGCACCAAAGACCTGGAAGCCGCCCTGCGCCATCAACTTCTGCTGAAGCTGTTGCGGCAAAATCTCGCCGGCATCGCCAAGGCGACCGACCCGGGCCTGATCGGGATACAGCATCGGAAAACCGGTGACGGCAACCCGCTTTTTCAGCCGCGCGGCATCGCCGGCACTGCACTGGCCACGGCTCTCGCTGATATCGCCCCGTACCACCACCCGAAGCAGATTACCGCTCTGGTACTCGTCGATAATCCGGACATTTCTTGCCCGCGTGCTGGAGGCCAGGCGAACCTGTGATTCGGTGATCACGCCATTTTCCATGGTGTCATGGGTGCTCACCCGGGCTTCGTATTGCAGCGAGAGATCCCTGATCGCAGCTTTCCGGGCCTCAGCCCGGGCAGCCTCCAGATCACCGTTGTAAATACTGGCATGGCCCACGCCCTCGAGAACCACCCCGTGCGCACCGGTTGAATACACCAGCGACAGAGCCAGAATCCATAGCAACATAAGTGACGACAGACGCTTCATAACTTTTGATCACTCAAGGTAATACAGGGAATCGACGCCCTTGCTCTGCACATCGCCAATACTGTCATTCTCTTGCGGCATCGGAATCGGGCAAAGGTCCCGAACCTGATCATCGGCCACCTCGGCAACACAGGCCCGGAACCGGGGCTCCAGCTTCAGCTCCATGACCGTTTCAAACACGCCATCACTGTGCTCGTTGACCGCAACCAGCCTGGCACCACGGATGTAGCTGTCCACGTAAGTCCGGAACGAGTCATTGCGCAGAACAAAGTCATTGACGGTGGAGCTGCCGTAAACCACGGTTCCGTATACCCGCTCTGCAAGATTACGGTAGGCGTCCAGCTGAGAAGCCCGACGGGCCATCAGACGTTTGCGGGTGTCGGAGCGGTCCGCGCCGACGTCCTCATAAGTTCCCAGGCCGCTGACCCGAACGGTGATCGGCTCCAGCAAGGTATTCTGGTTGCCGGCATCACCCCGGTAGCTGCCCACCGGCGCACAGGCGGCGAGACTGGTTGCCAGCAGGGGAATCAGTATCCAGCGAAGGGTCATTGCTGCTCTCCAAAAAAACGTCATTTGCTGTCTGCCATGAAAAAACTGCGCCAGTTTTTCTAAGCCACTGAAATTTCGGATAACAGGCACACAATGCCCCAGTGACGGACGCCCTATGCGGCAAAAACCTGCCTCCGTTTACACATCAAAAACAAACCGTTACCCCTTGTGTCATGAGCCCGGACAGGTTCTGCATTAACCTTTCCGCTACGTAATATTTATTGTGCACTTTTACCCAGCAGGATTTTTCATGATCAGAACCCGTCTGTCCAAGCTCTCTGTGGCCATTGGTCTCTCCGTCGCCGCTTCCTCTGCGCTCGCAAGCCCGCAGTCGTTCATGTCTGCCCGTTCCTTTGCCATGGGCGGCACCGGCGTGGCGGTGGCGGACCCGTCTTCTGCCGCATTTGATAATCCGGCAATGATGGCAGGAAACCATCATGAATGGTCAGATGACTTCGGGCTGATTCTGCCTTCCGTAAATGCCCGCGCCGCAGATGAGGAAGAGACCGTTGATCAGGTGGATGATATCCAGGATGTGATTGACGAATTTGACTCAATAGCAAACGGCTTTAACAGCAGCTCCTCACCTTCCGACGTGGAGCGTTTTCAGAGCACCGCACGAGATCTGGGCGATCGACTAACCGCGTTCAGCGGTGACACCATGCGCGTAAACTTGGGATTGGGGCTTGGAGTGGCTGTTCCAGGCCCTAGCCTCGCTGTTGGCGTATTTTCCAATGGCAACTTGACCGCGACAGTGCGCGGTGAACTGGACAATGACGACAAATCCTTGCTCGACCAGATTGCTAACGCGAGCTCAGCTAGCGAGGTTGACGCCATTATCAATGATCCTCAAATAGAGCGCGACGAGGACGGCAACATCCTGTTCGACTCTAGAGGTAAAATTCTGGCTTCAGCCGTTATTGAAGCCGGAGTAAGTTTCGCAACTACGTTCCAACTCAACAACGAAGACTCTCTGCAGGTTGGAGTGTCTCCAAAATACGTTCAGCTACGCACCTTCCAGTACACCGAATCGGTGTCCGGCTTCGAGGATGACGAATTCGACGGCGACCAATACCAGACGGACAAGAGCGGCTTTAACCTGGATATCGGCGCGGCTTACGCATTTGGCGATGAGAAGCAGTGGAATGCAGGCATCGTAATCAAGAACCTCATCCCAATGGAACTGGACTCTGCGGCCAGCCGTCCGGAACTTGGTGAGGAGGTCCGCACACTGGAACTCAACCCAATGGCCACGGCCGGCATTGCCCACAAGAGCGAGTTTCATGTGGTCACAGCAGAAATTGACCTGACCAAAAAAGAAGCCTTTGGTTACGAAGACGACACGCAATGGGCAGCCCTGGGCGCCGAATTCGACGCCTTCCGTTATGCCCAGCTGCGGGTCGGCGTTCGCCACAACCTGGCCAGCAACGATGACAACGACGGCATTGAAGAGAAGACCCAGTTCACCGCCGGTCTCGGCCTGAATATTGTAGGCGTCCGCCTCGATGTTGGTGCCCTGTACAGCGACGCCGATGTTGGCGCGGCGCTGGAGCTTGGCACCGCGTTCTGATCAGCGACTGAAAGTGGGGTCAGATGAAAAGTTCATCTGAAAATCATGTAGCCAGCCTCCCATAGTCCGTCATCCGGAGTAGGCTGGTAGTTGGCAAACTCACTGCCACTACAGGAGGCTGACATGACCCTATTCTGCGCCATCGACCTGCACTCCAACAATA
>Ga0208014_1000105_pt1 | contig 49580 bp, 47 predicted proteins | sample 25_taG_FD_184099 | JGI IMG/M metagenome (GOLD analysis project Ga0208014, IMG submission 184099) | Marine viral communities from Cariaco Basin, Caribbean Sea - 25_WHOI_OMZ (SPAdes) (version 2) | ecosystem: Environmental > Aquatic > Marine > Oceanic | place: Caribbean Sea: Cariaco Basin...
GCCTGCCGCCAGCGTTCAATCTGAGCCATGATCAAACTCTTCAGTTTAAATCATACAAGAATCCGAAGATTCTCTATTCTTGCTCAAGACAAAACTCAATTTCGACGAGTCACTGTCCTGATATTTCGTATCCGAAATACCTCGGCCAGCGCCCACACGAATTACTTGGCTAACTTTTTAAAGAGCGGTTGAGCTGTTGCTCAATCAAGGTGGCGTATTCTACATCGTTCCGCCGCCTTGTCAACCGTTTAATTCGAAGATTTTAAACTCTAAATTTTCGAATACTTTCAAACAGTTGCGTTTCTTCGGGAGACCGCCGTAAGTGGCTTGTCCCTCAGAAGTGGTGCGCATTCTACAGACGTCAGAAAAACTGTCAACGAGGTTTTTGAATTAATTTATAGCGGTTTCGGTTTCCACCTATCCCGCCGGTCAGACTCTGATCAACCTGATCAATAAACCGGCGAAATTCACCCTCTAACAAAGGGAATCATGCTCCGCGAGCCACCCCAACGCCAGCGAACAGCAAGAAGAAACAACACCAACACCCCGTAGAAGACCATTTCGCCGACATCACTGCGTGCCTGCCAGACAAAATGAATCCAGGCGACAACGACTATCGGATAAACCAGCTTGTGCAATTGTTTCCAGTGCTTGCCCAGTCGTTTCATCATCCCCTTTGTCGACGTGAGCGCAAGAGGAACCAGCATCAGAAATGACAACGCACCCGCAACAATATAGGGCCGCTTGGTAAACGTTGCCCAGAGATCAGTCCAACCGAGAACAAACTGTAGAAAAGCCAGGACATGGAGCACCGCATAAAAGAACGCGAACAGCCCAAGCATTCTTCTGATCCGGATCCAGCCACCCCAACCGGTCCAGCGCCTGAGAGGCGTCATCGCCAGGGTAGCAATGAGCAACTGCAATGCTGCAATGCCCAAGGACTCGGTCACCGCCTGACCAGGATCAGGCCCCAGGGATCGCGCGAAAATACCCTGCCCTAAAAGCAAAAGTGGCAAACTGGCCAGCAAAGCGGCCAGCAGCCGGAAAACCAGCAGAAACCGGGGATGCCCCGACCAGCCGGACCAAGTCATCAATAATACTTCCTCAGATCCATGCCTTTATAGAGATGGGCGACCTGTTCGGCATAGCCATTGAATTTCTCCGTTTCCATCCAGTTGGGAGACAGCAGCCCTGAAGGCAGACGCCGTTCTCGCTTCTGACTCCAACGGGGATGGTCCACTTCGGGATTTACGTTGGCATAAAAACCGTATTCCTGAGGAGCGATCATTTCCCAGGTGGTTTTTGGCCGCTGTTCCTGAAACCGGATTTTCACGATGGACTTGATACTCTTGAACCCGTATTTCCAGGGCAGGACCAGCCGGATCGGTGCACCATTCTGGTTGGGCATGGTTTTGCCATAGAGACCGACAGCCAGGAAGCCTAACTCGTTCATGGCCTCATCCATCCGCAAACCTTCCTGATATGGCCAGTCAATGGTACTGAACAATGAACGCTGCCCTCGCATCTGGTCCGGATCGTAGAGGGTTTCGAAATAGACATACCTGGCGCGCAAGTTTGGCTCAAATTTCTGGAGAACGTCTGCCAACGGCACACCGATCCAGGGAATGACCATGGACCAGGCCTCAACACAACGGAGACGATACACCCGCTCCTGATACTCGTGAGGCTTGAGGATATCTTCTAACGCGTATTTGCCCGGACGCCCACACTCCCCTTCAACAACCACAGACCAGGGATCAACGGTCATTTCATTGGCATACCTGGCCGGATCCCCCTTACCGGTGCCGAATTCGTAGAAGTTGTTGTACTGGGTGACATCCTCCAGCGGCGTTTTCTCCTCGTCGGTGGAGTAACCAGGCATGGCCACAAAGTCCAGCGCTTCTCCCGGGACCGGAAGCTGCGCAGCGGAAACCAAGCCGGGAATTGAAAGGCCAGCGGCGACGGCTATGGTGCCGGACATAAACTGCCGGCGATTAAGATAGGCAGATTCGGGGGTGATTTCGCAGGAAGGCAAGGCCCAGGAAGGGCGTTTCTTGATAAACATGGAATGTCTCCGTCAGGGCATCAGCCAGCTAAGGCGTTGACCGGAGACTGTGGTAAAAATTCCCGGACCTCGCTGAGGAGGTCCGGCACGGGGGAGCTCAGTCAGCGGCGCCTGGGGCCTTCCGCGGTTTACCACGGAACAGCGCACGAACAGGACCAGACAACGCGTATATCAGAAATCCTGTAAAGAGTACGGTGGCCGGATCCAGGGCGATCACCACAAACACCAGCACAACCAGAAGAATCGCGGCGAAAGGCACCCGACCACGAAGATCCAGATCCTTGAAACTACGGTACAGGATATTGCTGACCATCAGCACGCCTGTTCCTCCAACCACGAACATGGTCAATAGCGTGAGCCAGGTGGACGGTTCGAACAAATGGAAGCACCAGACCAGACCTGCGACACAGGCTGCCGCCGCCGGGCTGGGCAAACCTACAAAGAACTTCTTGTCGACAGAGCCAATCTGGGTGTTGAAACGGGCCAGGCGCAGGGCGGCACCAGCCACATAGATAAAGGTGATGGCCCAACCCACCTTGTCAAAGGCATTCAGCGACCAGAAAAAGGCCACAAGCCCCGGGGCGACACCAAAGGCCACCATATCCGCAAGGCTGTCATATTCTTCACCAAATTTGCTCTGGGTATTGGTCATCCGGGCGACACGGCCGTCCAGACCATCCAGGATCATCGACACAAAAATGGCAATTGCAGCGTTATCAAAGACGCCGTTCGCAGCAGAGACAATGGCGTAGAAGCCTGAAAACAGTGAGGCCGTTGTGAGCGCATTGGGAAGCAGGTAAATACCCTTGCGGCGGACAGGCGCACCTTCCACCAGCTCTTCTTCAACCACTTCCCCGGCCTCAACCTCGTAGTCCGGGTTCTGCTTGTCCTCGGCGGATTTTTTCTCGTCAGTCATTCCCATTACTCCGGAAAGCGTTTGGGCCGAGTATATACGAAAAACGCGGCCACCCGGGCCGCGTTTTTCAAAACCAGGCGGAATTCCGCTTAGTTTTTGTCCTTGTCCACGATCTTGTTCGCGGAGATCCACGGCATCATGCCGCGCAGCTTCTCACCCACAACTTCGATCTCGTGAGCAGCGTTCTGGCGACGACGCGCGGTCATTGAGGGGTAGTTCAGAGCACCTTCAGAGATGAACATCTTGGCATACTCGCCGCTCTGGATGCGCTTCAGTGCGTTGCGCATGGCTTCGCGAGACTGCTCGTTGATGATTTCCGGGCCCGTCACGTACTCACCATACTCCGCGTTGTTGGAGATGGAGTAGTTCATGTTGGCGATGCCGCCCTCGTACATCAGGTCTACGATCAGCTTAAGCTCGTGCAGACACTCGAAGTACGCCATTTCCGGCTCGTAACCACCGTCCACGAGGGTCTCGAAAGCTGCTTTAACCAGCTCAACGGTACCACCACAAAGAACAGCCTGCTCACCAAACAGATCGGTCTCTGTCTCATCCTTGAAGGTGGTTTCAATGATGCCGGTACGGCCGCCACCGATACCGCTGGCATAGGACAGGGCCAGGTTCTTGGCATTGCCGGAGGAGTCCTGGAAAATGGCGATCAGGTCAGGAATACCACCGCCGTTGGCGAATTCGGTGCGCACGGTGTGACCCGGTGCCTTCGGAGCAATCATGATGACATCCAGATCCTTGCGCGGAACGATCTGGTTGTAGTGGATGGCAAAACCATGGGCGAATGCCAGGGTAGCGCCCTGTTGCAGATTCGGCTCGATTTCAGCCTTGTACAGCTGGGCCTGGTACTCGTCCGGAGTCAGAACCATAACCACATCAGCAGCGGCAACGGCAGAAGGCACGTCGCTGGTCTTCAGGCCATAGGCTTCGGCCTTGGCGATGGAAGACGAACCCGGGCGCAGCCCCACGGTAACGTCGACGCCGGACTCTTTCAGGTTGCACGCATGTGCGTGGCCCTGGGAACCGAAACCGATGATGGCAACTTTCTTGCCCTGGATGATGGAAAGATCGCAATCCTTATCGTAATAAACCTGCATGAGAAACCTCTGTTATTTGTGATGGCCCCGAAGGGCCATAATATTCAAACTCTGTTTGAAATCGTTAAAGGCTGAGCACCTTCTCGCCCCGGGCAATACCGGATACACCGGTACGCACCACTTCCAGCACGCCCGAGGTGCCAACGGCCTGAATAAAGCCGTCCAGCTTTTCGCTATCGCCGGCCAGCTGAACGGTGTACACCGAGCTGGTCACGTCCACGATCTGGCCGCGGAAGATATCCACCGTACGCTTGATTTCAGCACGCTGGGAGCCGGTGGCTTTGAGTTTCACCAGCATCAGCTCACGCTCGATGTGGGAGCCTTCGGTCAGGTCCACCAGCTTCACAACCTCAATCAGCTTGTTCAGCTGTTTGGTGATCTGCTCGATGACCTTGTCAGAACCTGTGGTGGTGACCGTCAGACGCGACAGGGTCTCGTCCTCGGTCGGTGCCACTGTCAGGCTCTCGATGTTGTAGTTGCGCTGCGAAAACAACCCAACGACCCGTGACAGTGCACCCGGCTCGTTCTCAAGCAAAACAGAAATGATTCGACGCATGATCACACCCTCTCCGTTTTGCTGAGCCACATATCTTTCATGGCGCCACGGGCCACCTGCATCGGATACACGTGCTCAAACCGGTCAACATAGATATCGACGAACACCAGCTTGTCCTTCATGGCCAGCACTTCCTTGAGCTTGGTTTCCAGATCTTCCTTCTTGTCGATGCGGACCCCAACGTGGCCATAGGCTTCGGCCAGCTTGATGAAGTCCGGCAAGGATTCCATGTAAGACTGGGAGTGGCGGGACTCATAGTTCATGTCCTGCCACTGCTTCACCATGCCCAGGGCCTGGTTGTTCAGGTTGATAATCTTGACCGGGAGATTGTACTGCTTGCAGGTGGACAGCTCCTGGATGTTCATCTGGATACTGCCTTCACCGGTGATGCAGAGCACTTCATCATTCGGATGGGTCAGTTTGACCCCCATGGCCGCAGGCAAGCCAAAGCCCATGGTGCCCAGGCCACCGGAGTTAATCCAGCGGTTGGGCTTGTCGAACTTGTAGTACTGGGCCGCGAACATCTGGTGCTGGCCCACGTCGGAGGTGACAAATGCCTCGCCATTGGTAAGGCGACACAGCATTTCAATCACTTCCTGGGGCTTGATCACATCCGGGCTGGTCTCATAACGCATGCCATGGAACGCGCGCCACTCGTCAATCTGCTTCCACCAGGAGGCAATGGCATCGGCGTCGGGCTTTTCCCTGGCTTCCTTGACCAGCGCCAGCATTTCCTTGAGCACCGCATCCACCGGCCCGACGATGGGCACATCCGCATCAACGGTTTTCGAGATGGACGCCGGATCTATATCGATGTGAATAATGCGCGCACCCGGACAGAATTTCTCGGTGGCGTTGGTCACACGGTCATCAAACCGGGCCCCCACACAGAGAATAAGATCCGAATGGTGCATGGCCATATTCGCTTCATAGGTACCATGCATGCCGAGCCAGCCAAGGTGCTGTTTGTCGCTGGCCGGGTAACAACCAATGCCCATCAGGGTATTGGTGATCGGGTAACCCAGCATCCGGACCAACTCGGTCAACTGGTCTGATGCCTTGCCAAGGATAACACCACCGCCCGCGTAGATGATCGGACGCTTGGCGGCCAGCATCATATCGACCGCTTTCTTGATCTGACCAGCATGCCCGCGAATGGCGGGATTGTAGGAGCGCAGCTTTACCTTCTTGGGATAGGAATACTCGTAACGCTCGTTCGGCGTTGTCATATCTTTCGGAATATCCACGACCACCGGGCCGGGCCGGCCGGTCGCGGCAATATGGTAGGCCTTGCGAATAATTTCAGGAATTTCCTCAGGATGACGAACACTGAAATTGTGCTTAACCACCGGGCGGGAAACGCCCATCATATCGGTTTCCTGGAAGGCATCCTCGCCAATGAGGGTTGAGGCAACCTGACCGCACAGCACCACCATGGGGATGGAATCCATGAATGCGGTGGCAATGCCGGTGATGGTGTTGGTGGCTCCAGGACCCGAGGTCACCAGGACAGTGCCCGGTTTTCCGGTCGCCCGCGCATAGCCGTCGGCCATGTGGACCGCCGCCTGCTCGTGCCTTACCAGAATATGTTTGACTGCGTCCTGCCTGAACAGCGCGTCATAAATATGAAGGGCTGCACCACCCGGATAGCCATATATGTACTCGATACCTTCATCCTGAAGGGACCGGATCAGCATATCGGCGCCAGACAATAACTCCACGATTTTCTACCCTCTTCTACGAGTGAATGAGCCGGGATTCATCCCGGTTGCCTGGATTCGCGGTTTCCCTGCTTCTTGTGAAAGCGGAACCGGCTGCTCCTCCACACCTTGTAAAGAGGTTGTCTCCTGGCCAGCCGCCCTCCTGAGGGTTGCGGAGAACAGCCAGGCAACGGGTTGCACGTCGGCAACGACCATCCCGCGACCAATGCGCGGCACGTTCAGTGTGGTGATTGATGGGGGATACTCGCTCGGGATTGCCTGCCGTATTGACCCCAGTCTTCAGGCAATCGGTAATTCTGACAGCGGGAAACTCCCTGTCAATAGCCGCTGCGGGTTTCTGTGCCGATACTCGCCGAAGGTCTGCCTTACCTGACACAAATCCAGTACAAAGTTTTGAACCAGACAGAAGAAAATCCGCAACACCGGTGGCATGATAGGCAATAATGACTAGAGAAAAAACGGGCCCGGTTTGTCCAGGTTGTCTGCCTGCCCGGGAGCAGTGAACATACGCGAGTAGAGCCATGAACAGAAAAACCCTGACGCTGACCTTATTACTGGCCGTAGTACCAGGTGTCGCCATGAGCGCCTCTGTCTATAAATGGACCGACGAAAACGGCGTGACCCACTTTGGTGACCGTCAACCCACAGGCGCCAAGGCTGAGCGCGTCAATGTTCGCTCCGGCACCTCCTCGGATGCCGCCGGCAACAGACAGAGCCCCCAGCAGCGACTCCAGAACATGCAGGAACAACAAGCCGGTGAGGCGGAACAACGCCAGGAAACCGCAGCCGAGGAAGCCCGCAGGAAACAACGGGAAGCCAATTGCGCCACAGCTCAATCCAATCTTGACGTGATCGACCGTAACGCCCGGATCCGGGTCGAGGATAATGGCGAGCAGCGTTATCTCTCTGAAGCAGAGATTGCCGAGAAACGGGCAGAATTTGAGCGGATCGCTGAAGAGAACTGCGGACCGGAAAAGCCACAGAAGTAAGATATAAGCAGTAAAGCAGAGACAATTAAAAAGGGGTCAGATGAAGGCCTTCATCTGACCCCGGCTTTGGACTCGGGATTTTGCGTCAGGCCTTGGTGAACTCCAGTTGATGGTCTTTCACCGTACCCTGAATGACATCCCCCGGCACAAACTCGCCCTTCAGCAGGCGCTGGGCCAGCGGGTTTTCAATCATCCGCTGGATCGCCCGCTTCAGCGGCCGGGCGCCGTAGACCGGGTCATAGCCCACTTCCGCCAGCAGCTCCATGGCAGCTTCATCCAGCTCCAGCTTCATATCCTGCTCTTTCAGGCGCTTGCTCAGAGATTCGATCTGAATCCGGGCAATACCCTGGATCTGGCTTTCGGCCAGCGGATGGAAGACCACCACTTCATCCACCCGGTTAATGAACTCGGGACGGAAATGGGTACCGACCACTTCCAAGACGGCATTTTTCATGACTTCGTAGTTCTCTTCCCCCGCCTTCTGCTGGATGATGTCAGAGCCGAGGTTTGAGGTCATGACAATGACTGTGTTCCGGAAGTCGACGGTCCTGCCCTGCCCGTCGGTCAGGCGGCCATCCTCCAATACCTGCAGAAGAATGTTGAACACATCCGGGTGGGCTTTTTCCACCTCATCCAGCAGCAACACGGAATACGGCCGGCGGCGAACCGCTTCGGTCAGGTAACCACCTTCCTCGTAGCCGACATAGCCCGGAGGCGCACCGATCAGCCGGGCCACGGAATGCTTCTCCATGAACTCGGACATGTCGATGCGCACCATGGCTTCCTCGGTGTCGAACAGGAAGGAGGCCAGCGCCTTGCACAACTCGGTCTTGCCCACACCGGTCGGGCCCAGGAACAGGAACGAACCGTTAGGGCGATTGGGGTCGGACAACCCCGCTCGTGAACGACGCACCGCGTTGGACACCGCTTCAACCGCCTCATCCTGGCCGATAACCCGGCCATGGAGCGCTTCCTCCATGCGCATCAGCTTGTCACGCTCGCCTTCGAGCATCTTGGACACCGGAATGCCGGTCCACTTGGACACGATCTCGGCGATCTCCTCATCCGTGACCCGGTTCCGGAGCAGCTTCATTTCCATCATCTCGGCCTGGCTGGCCATATCCAGCTGGCGTTCCAGCTCGGGGATCTGCCCGTACTGCAGCTCGGACATCTTGCCAAGGTCGCCGGCGCGACGGGCGTTTTCCAGATCAATACGGGCCTGTTCCAGCCGGCTCTTGATCTTCTGGGAGCCATGCAACGCAGCCTTTTCGGTATTCCAGACTTCTTCCAGGTCGGCGTATTCACGTTCTACGCCGGCAATCACATCAGACAGCTCGGACAGGCGTTTTTTCGATGCCGGATCCGTTTCTTTCTTGAGGGCCTCGCGCTCGATTTTAAGCTGGATCAGGCGCCGCTCAAGGCGATCAAGCGGCTCCGGCTTGGAGTCCATTTCCATACGGATCTGGGAGGCTGCCTCGTCCACCAGGTCAATGGCCTTGTCCGGCAACTGCCGGTCGGCAATATAACGGTGCGACAGCTTGGCGGCGGCGATGATCGCACCATCGGTCACTTCCACCCCGTGATGAACCTCGTAGCGCTCTTTCAGGCCCCGCAGGATGGCGATGGTGTCTTCCTCGCTGGGCTCACTGACCAGTACTTTTTGGAACCGGCGCTCAAGGGCGGCATCTTTTTCGATGTTTTCACGGTATTCATCCAGGGTGGTGGCACCTACACAGTGCAGCTCACCTCTGGCCAGCGCCGGTTTGAGCATATTACCGGCGTCCATGGAACCTTCAGCCTTGCCGGCGCCGACCATGGTATGGATTTCATCAATGAACAGGATGATCTGGCCTTCCTGCTTGGAGAGTTCGTTCAGAACGGCCTTCAGGCGTTCCTCAAACTCACCGCGGAACTTGGCACCAGCGATCAGCGCGCCCATGTCCAGTGACAGGACTTTCTTGTCTTTCAGGCCATCGGGCACCTCGCCGTTGACGATGCGCTGGGCCAGCCCTTCAACAATGGCGGTTTTACCCACGCCCGGCTCACCGATGAGCACCGGGTTGTTTTTCCGGCGGCGCTGCAATACCTGGATGGTGCGACGGATCTCATCATCGCGACCAATGACCGGGTCCAGCTTGCCGGCTTCCGCGCGCTCAGTGAGGTCGATGGTGTATTTGGACAGGGCCTGGCGGTTTTCTTCGGCGCTGGCATCATTGACGGCCTCACCACCGCGAACTTCGTCGATGGCCTTTTCCAGGGCAGCTTTATCAACGCCCTGCTCCCGGAGTACCCGGCCAAGGCTGCCTCGATCCTCAAGCGCTGCCAGTAGCATCAGTTCACTGGAGATGAACTGGTCTTTGCGCTTCTGGGCCAGTTTGTCGGCAATATTGAACAAACGGCCCATATCGTTGGACATGGAGACATCACCGGCGGATCCCTGCACTTCCGGCAGGTTCTCGATTTCCCGGGCTACGGCCTGGCGAATACGGCCAGGCTCGGCCCCGGCCTGCTTGAGCAAGGGCTTGATTGCGCTGCCTTCCTGGTCGAGCAGTGCCTGCAGCAGATGCACCGGTTCTATGAAGTTGTGATCTTTTCCGACAGCAATGGATTGTGCGTCCGCGAGGGCGGTCTGCAGCTTGCTGGTCAGCTTGTCGATTCTCATGCTTACTTTCCCCAAATTTCTGCGAATACCTGAGTGCCATGGGCGGCGGATATTCGATTGCTTTGACACTTAATGTAGGGGCAAGTAAGGGGACTTCAAGCGGGGGCCCGCTGTATTCGTCAGAAAATTGACGGCCGTCAGTTTGAGATTCGAACTTGGGTGCAGGTCTGGTGCAGGACTACTTTCCAGAACACGCCGTAAATACATCCATGTAGGCTTGACTGCAGCATCCATGCTGCAGACAGTTCTGGAAAGTAGTCCTGCACCAGCCCCCGAAATTTGCGATCACAACCAGAACCAAACCATAAACGGCACTAATAATCAGCCTGTTAGCCAGACCAAAGTTACCATCCGCCCGGTTTGACCATCTCGGCGGTAAGAGAAAAACCGATCTGGATCCTCAACAGTACACAGGCCACCGCCGGTAACGTTGGAAACACCGAGATGATTTAACCGCAAGTTGGCAAGGGCATAGATATCGGCCATGAAATGCCCGGCCCGGGCACCGTCGGTCTTGAATGCGCTGGCAGCCTCGGGGTCGTGTTTCAGGAAGGCGTCACGGACTTCCGGGCCGACTTCGAAACTGTCCGGTCCGATGGCCGGACCGAGCCAGGCTTGAAGGCGCTCAGGGGCGATGGCCATGGCACTGACCAGGTTCTCGATAACCCCGCCGCAAAGGCTTCGCCAACCGGCGTGGGCGGCGCCGACGACGACTCCTTCGCTATCGGCCAGAATGACGGGCAGACAGTCGGCGGTGAGGATGGCGCAGGCGACGCCGGAGTGACGGGTGTAACTGGCATCAGCCTTTGCGATCTGGCCGGCGTTATCCGGGGTTAGTTCGACAACCTCGGTGCCATGCACCTGGTTAAGCCAACCGATACGGGCACCGTCGACGCCTATGAACCCGGCAAGTCTTCCCCGGTTTGCCTGCACATCTGCCGGCACATCCCCTACATGACTACCGAGATTAAGGGTGTCCCATGGCGCGCGGCTGACGCCACCGGCGCGCGTTGTACTGATGGCCCGCACGCTATCGGGGACGGACCAGTCCGGCTTCAGGATGCTCCCGTCAGTAATCACGGTTTTCCAGCTCCCGGGCGTGTTTGCGCAGGGCTTCAATCAGCGTGACCATATCTTCCGGCAAGGGCACTTCCCAGGTCAGGATTTCACCGGTTTCCGGATGCTCCAATGTCAGCTGTCTGGCATGGAGGGCCTGGCGGTTGAACGCCGAGAGGGCCTTGCGCAGCTCTTCGGTGGTGCCCTTGGGCAATCGCAGGCGACCGCCATACATGGGGTCACCCACCAGCGGATGTTTCACATGAGCCATGTGTACCCGGATCTGGTGGGTACGGCCACTCTCAAGTTTGCAACGCACGTGAGTGTGCGCGGCAAAACGCTCCACCAAACGATAATGGGTAACCGCCGGCTTACCGGAGGCCACCACTGCCATTTTTTTACGTTCCCGGGGGTGCCGTCCGATGGGCGCATCCACCGTCGCGCCCCCGGTCAGGGTTCCGACAACAACGGCTTCGTATTCACGCCCCATGGTGCGCGTCTGCAACTGATCCACCAGCGAGGTATGGGCGATCAGACTGCGGGCAACAACCATGATGCCGGAGGTATCCTTGTCGAGGCGGTGCACAATGCCGGCCCTGGGCAGGTTTTCCACTTCCGGCGCATAGTTCAGCAGCGCATTGACCAGGGTCCCGTCGGCGTGGCCGGCAGCCGGGTGCACTACCAATCCAGCTGGCTTGTTGATGACCAGCAGATGCTCGTCCTGGTAGACAATATCGAGGGAGATTTCCTCAGCCTGCCAACTCACCTGGGCCTCCGGCTCTGCGTCCAGTTCCAGGCGATCATCGAGCATCACCTTATCCCTGGGCTTGTGCACTTCTCCGTTCACCGTCAGCGCGCCATTCTTGATCCATGACTGCAGTCTCGAACGGGAATGTTCGGGCATCAGTTCTGCCGCCGCCTGATCCAGGCGCCGGTCACTCAGCTCCGGCGGAACTACAAAGCTGGCAATGATTCGATTTTCAGATGACATTAAGCCCCCGGGGCCGGTGTGTGTTACGTTTTGGTCAGATTAGTTGAAACAGCGGGCATTGCTCGGCAGATGCCTCTGCACATCGAGCCACTTCCCCGCTACAATGACTGCCCTTGAATTAATCGACATTATACGGGATTCCGGCATGAGATCAGGCCTTCGTTTACTGCTACTTTCCACACTGGTTGTTTTGATCAGTGCCTGCGCGACCAACAAGCAGGAGGAAGTACTGCCCGAGAAGACCTACTATGAAAATGCCCGCCAGGCCATGAATTCCGGTAATTTCAACGAAGCGGAACAGAACCTGGATGCGCTGGAAACCTACTATCCGTTCGGCCGCTATGCCGAGCAGGCGCAGCTCGATCTCATTTATGCCCGGTACCAGAACCTCGACCTTGAGGGCGCGCGGGCCGCGGCGGACCGTTTTCTGCGGCTGAACCCGCAAAGTGACCACGCGGATTACGCCCTCTATATGCGCGGGCTTGCCTCCTATAACCTGGACCTCGGGCTCGCAGCCCGCTACTTCCCGATTGATGTCGCCGCCCGGGACCCGGGCGAGCAGATGCAATCGTTCAGGGATTTCTCGGAACTGCTCAACCGCTACCCGGATAGCCCATACGTGGCGGATGCCCGCCAACGTATGATCGCGATTCGCAATCGCATGGCCGAACTGGAAATCCACGCAGCCCGATACTACATCAAGCGCCAGGCCTACGTTGCCGCCAATAACCGGGGCAGATACGTGGTGGAGAACTACCCGTCCTCGCCGTCCGTCGAAGAAGCGTTGGTCATCATGATCGAGACCTATCAGTTCCTGGACCTGAAAAAAGGTGCCCAGGACTCCATTGCCCTGCTTCGTACCAACTTTCCCGACAGCGACGCACTCAATGAAGACGGCGAGTTCGTGGCAGATCTTCTGAATGAAGAAAACCGGTCGCTCACCAACGTGGTCACGTTTGGCCTGATGGGCGACGAATAGAAACTGAAATGGGGTCAGGAGAACTTTTCTTCTGACCCCGAACTTCCCGGCTACTTGCCGCTTTTCCAGCCATTGGTAATCGGATAGCGGCGGTCCTTGCCAAAGCCGCGCTCGGTGATACGAACGCCGATCGGCGCCTGGCGGCGCTTGTATTCGTTGATGTCCACCAGGCGGATAACCCGCTCCACGTCGACGCGCTCAAAACCCTCCGCAACGATCGCATCCGCACTGAAATCCCGCTCCACGTATAGATTGAGGATCTGATCCAGTACGTCGTATCCGGGCAGGCTGTCTTCATCTTTCTGATCCGGCGCCAGTTCCGCGGACGGCGCCCGGGTGATCACCCGTTCCGGGATCACCTGGGACAGGGTATTGCGATATTTGGCCAACCGGAATACCAGGGTTTTCGGCACATCCTTGAGCACATCAAAGCCACCGGCCATGTCGCCATAGAGTGTCGAATAGCCCACGGCCATCTCGCTCTTGTTGCCGGTTGTCAGCACCAGCGAACCGAACTTGTTGGAAAGGGACATCAGCAGAACACCACGCAAACGGGCCTGCAGGTTCTCCTCTGTGGTGTCCGGCGCAGTGCCTTCGAATGGCCCCGCCAGCGTTTCCATGAAGGCATCGTACATGGGCTCGATGGAGAACACGTCGTACTGCACACCCAACGCCACGGCTTCAGCTTCGGCATCCTCAAGACTCATGCTGGAGGTGTAGCGAAAGGGCATCATCACCGCCCGCACACGGTCCTTCCCCAAGGCGTCAACCGCCACGGCGAGTGTGACGGCGGAATCAATGCCGCCAGACAACCCCAGAACCACCGATTTGAAGCCGTTCTTGTTGACGTAATCCCGTACCCCCGTTACCAGCGCCTTGTACACGTTGGCCTCCAGGGAAGGTTCTTCGGGCAGCGGCTGAGACACCGGCTGGCAATGATGATCACAGAGAAACTCAACCGGATACAGCCCCTCACCGAACTGGGGTGCTTCGGCCGTCAGCACACCGGAGTGATCGAACACCATGGAGCCACCGTCAAAAACCAGCTCATCCTGGCCACCAACCAGATTTACATACACGATGCTGACCAGGTTTTCTCTCGACTTGCGCTCCAGAAGCGCCTTGCGGCGAACCTGTTTGTCGATATCGTAGGGTGAGGCGTTCAGGTTCAGGATCAGCCGGGCACCGGCCGCAGCGCAGTCCTCAACGGGGCCTTCCTTCCAGAGGTCCTCACAAACGGTAATGCCAACCGGAACCCCCCGGATGTGCAGGGTCAGAACCTCTGCTCCTTCTGCGAAATACCGTTTTTCGTCGAACACCTGATAGTTCGGCGGGAAGCGTTTGAAATACCGACCGGTAATCCGGCCACCATCGATGACCACAGCCGCATTGTACAGCAATGCACCGTAGCGCAGGGGCGCGCCAATCACGATGGCTGGCTCGAGCTGCTCCGCCTGCAGACGCTCCAGGGCTTCATTGACCCGGACTTCAAGGCTGGGACGCAACAGCAGGTCCTCCGGCGGATAGCCGGTAAGACAAAGTTCCGGAAAAACCACAATGTCCGCCTGATGCTCGGAGGCGGCCCGGCGGGCGGCATCGACCACCAGTTCGGTGTTTCCGGGGATATCGCCAACCAGAAAATCCAGCTGGGCCATCACCACCCGCAGTTTTCTGGCCGATACCTCGGAGGTGGCCTGCTTTCCGGAATCGGACATAAATCGGCTCCTGTAACTCATTGCCATGAAAAGGCTATTATAACCCCGCAAGCGCGAGGATTTCTCCCGACCAACAGCGGATTCCGGTAAAACATGGCAACAGATACACCTTCACGCCCAGCCGAGACACTCAGCCCGCCCCCGGCAACACCATCCGGGTTGCAACAGGCAAAACTGTTCAGAATCTACAATCACTACCGCCTGGTGGTCAGCCTGATGCTGGTGGCGCTGCTGTTTGTCGACCCTATCAATTTCGACACGCGCTTCCGGATGCTGGACTACTATCAGGCGGGTGTGTCCGCGTATCTCGGTCTGAATGCCTTTATCGCCCTGCTTCTGGTCGCCGGATTTCACCCCAGCCAGCGTCACATCACACTTTCAATCCTGCTGGACATCCTCATCATGCACGGGCTGCTGCTCACCAGTACGGGCATTACCAACGGCCTGGCCAATCTGGTTATCGTTTCCGTGGCGGCGGGCAACATCCTGACGCCGAGCCGCATGGGCACCTTCTATGCGGCGCTGGCCGCGATCTGCTCCCTGGGCATCTCTGGGTGGGCGCTTCTGGTCCTGGGTGAATCCGCGGATGATATCGTCCGTGCCGGCTCCCTGGGCATTCTGTACTTCGCCGCGGCGTTTGTGTTGCAGAGCATCTCCCGCCGGATGATGCGAAGCGAGGCTTTGGCCAGCAGCCGCGCCCGAAGCATTGTCGAACTGGAACAGATCAACCAGCAGATTATCCAGCGCATGCGCACCGGCATTCTGGTACTGGACCGTTTCGGTCAGATCCGTCTTGCCAACGCCGCCGCCGAAGAGCTTTTATACGGCGCCCCCAAAGCCTCGCGCCCCATTCATGAGCGGGCAGCTGTACTGCCCAAACCGCTGAAGCGGGGACTCGAGGTCTGGCTGGAAGACCCAAGCCAACGGGTTGAGCCGTTCCAGCCCTCACCCACCTCCCCGCTCCTGCAAGCCAACTTCACCCAGCTGGACCAGGAACGCGGCGACCAGATCCTGGTGTTCATTGAGGACATGAGCAAAGTCACCCAACAGGCCCAGCAGATGAAACTGGCGTCATTGGGGCGGCTCACAGCGGGTATTGCCCATGAGATACGCAACCCGCTTGGTGCGATAAGCCACGCTGCCCAGCTTATGGAAGAAGCCCCCAACCTCGAACCCGGCGACCGGCAGATGCTGGCGATCATCCAGCGTCATTCCCGCCGGGTGAATGGTATTATTGAGAATGTGCTGGACCTGTCCCGACGCAGGGCCGCCAATGCGGATCTGATCGAAGTAGCGCCCTGGCTCCAGGAATTCCGGGAAGGCTTCCTGCAGACGCAGGATGAACACTGCACAACGGCCAACATTGTTCTGAAAATAGACCCGCAACTGCCGCCGGCACGGTTCGACAAGAGCCAGATTGAACAGGTGATGGTGAATCTTTGCGACAACGGATTACGCTACAGTGAGCAACACTCCGGACAGCGAAAAATCGGCATACATGCCGGGGCAACCGAAGATGGCGAGCGCGCCTATATCGATGTTCGCGACCAGGGCCCGGGAATTGCGCCGGAAAACCGAAGCTCGGTGTTCGAGCCGTTTTTTACCACCGACAAGACCGGAACCGGGCTCGGACTTTATCTGGCCAGGGAACTGTGCGAGGCTAACCAGGCCCATCTGTCGCTGGTCGAGGATAACAAGCCCGGCTGCTGTTTCCGCATTACCTTTGCCCACCCTGGGCGAATGATCTGACCTGACGCCGGCGGAAATCGGGCGTACGAATAACGACATGGAACCGACAACACAAGATGACGACATACACAGCGCTGATCGTTGACGATGAACCGGACATCCGGGAGCTACTGGAAATCACCCTGACCCGGATGGGCATAACCACCTTCACGGCGCCCGACCTGACCAGTGCCCGAGCCCTGCTGGAGCAGAACAAGCCCCATCTCTGCCTTACCGACATGAACCTGCCAGACGGCAATGGCATTGAGCTGGTGCAGTGGATCCAGCAAAACTCCCCGGCCACCCCGGTCGCCGTGATCACCGCCTACGGCAATATGGACACGGCCATTGAATCTCTGAAAGCCGGCGCTTTCGACTTCGTCTCCAAACCGGTGGAACTGCCCCGCTTGCGGGAGCTCGTCAACAGCGCGCTGAAACTCTCGGAACCCAAGGCGGATCCGGAAGATGCCGCCGATGAGCCAGGCCTGCTACTTGGCAAATCGCCGGAAATCCGAAAGCTCCGGAACCAGACCCGAAAGCTCGCTCGAAGCCAGGCGCCGGTGTTTATCAGCGGCGAATCCGGTAGTGGGAAGGAGCTGGTTGCCCGGATGATTCACCTGCAGGGGCCCCGTCGCGAAGGACCGTTCATCGCTGTTAACTGTGGCGCGATTCCCTCCGAACTGATGGAAAGCGAATTCTTCGGCCACAAGAAAGGCAGCTTCACTGGCGCCGTGGAAAACAAGGATGGCCTGTTCCGTTCCGCAAACGGCGGCACTCTCTTCCTTGATGAAGTGGCAGACCTGCCCCTGGCGATGCAGGTGAAACTGCTCCGCGCCATCCAGGAGAAGGCCGTACGGCCGGTTGGTGACACCAGGGAAGTACCCGTCGACATTCGGGTACTGAGCGCCACCCACAAAAACCTGCCAGAGCTGGTTCAGGAAGGCAATTTTCGCCAGGACCTGTTCTACCGCATTAATGTGATCGAACTGGCGGTTCCGCCCTTAAGGGAACGTCCGGACGACATCCCACTGCTTGCAAGACATATCCTCGAACGGATTGCCAGGGAGTACGAGTGCGATCCGGCCACACTGACAGCGGCCGCAATCGATCGCCTCAAGAGCTATGAGTTCCCCGGTAATGTTCGGGAGCTGGAAAATGTTCTGGAGCGGGCCTTTACCCTGTGCGATGCCGATCAGATTGACGCTGATGATCTGCACCTTGGCAATGGGGTCCAGCACGCCGCCTCGGCCTCGCAGATTATTGCCGAAGGTCAGGCCGGTGACGGAGAGGGAATAGCTGTGCCAGATGGCGAAATCGATCTGGAGGGGTATCTGGAGACGATTGAACGACAGGCTATTGAGAAAGCGCTTGAGGCGACGCGATGGAACAAGACAGCAGCGGCGAAACGGCTGGGGATCAGTTTTCGGGCGTTGCGGTACCGGTTGAAGAAGTTGGGGATGGAGTAAGCCCGCCTTTCCTGGAATGGTTCGCATATAGCGCGGGGCGGATTCGGCTATAATAAATTTTCGACTCCGGCAGGACGCCGGAGAAAGCTGCAACTTAACGGACAGGGAACGTTCGCATGCCTATACAAAAGCGCCAGGCAGGCTTCAGCCTGCTTGAACTTGTTATCACCATTGTCATTCTTGCTATCGTAGCCGGCTTTACCAGCCAGAGCTGGGGCTGGTGGATCAGCAAGACCAGACATCGGGCAATCCTGGAAAACTATTACACCCTTTTCGCCTATGCCCGATGGAGCGCCGCCAGCCATAGGACTCTGGTAACTGTATGCCCGCTTTCCGCAAAGAACCGGTGCGTTGACGACTGGCAGCAGCCTGTCTCGGTATTCGTCGATTCAAACAACGATAAAATCCCGGATGGCGGCCAGATACTGAAACAGCTCACAGCCGATCTGGGCACTTACACTCTGAGATCGCGCACCGCGGGGCGCGGATACTTCCAGTTCAACAGCGAGGGTATGACCCATGGTGCAATGGGGAGTTTGATCCTCTGCCCCTCTGATGTTACTGAGGGAACCATGAGCTATATGCCGGTAAACATAGCCGGGCGTTTCCGAACCGAACAGGATGAGGATGCCGATGGGTCGATTAAGCTCCCCTGGGGAGCGAAGATCTCCTGCTAGGCGTCCAAAAACAGGAAAGCCGATCCCGCAGGACCGGCTTTCAATTTATTCCTGCCAATCGTTCTCGCCAGTACCAAAACTGCCATCGGCACTTTCGTCCCAACGTCTGGCACCTGTCGAATCAAGCTCAAGATTACCGTTGCCGGCCTGCACACTTTTGGGCGTTGCCCTCAGGGTGAACGTGGAGCCGGTCGCCGCGGTGATTGTCAGGTCATAGAACTTGTCGTTTCCTTCAAGCGGAGCTTCGTCCGGGAAAATGGCCGGGCTACCGGTATCATTTCCCCCACTGGCCGCCCCCTCATAGGTATTGGCAGACGCATAGTGGCGCTCCATGGCAGCCGCGAATTCCAGGAGAGCACCCTGCGCATCCACGCGACGGGTTCGCTCTCCATACTCCACATAGCTCGGATAGGCGAATGCAGCGATGACTCCTACAATCGCCACCACAATAAGCAGTTCGATCAGCGTAAAGCCTGACGCCGTCCTCTCGGGTTTTCTCAAGCCTTAGTCCTCGTACCAGTAGGTTTCGACAACACCCTGAACAGTGTCAATGGTTTTACATTCAGTACCAACACAGACCACATCTGTATCGTCCACCCGCATGCGTTGTGGCTTTGGCGGAAGACCTGCTGTATTGAGCTCCACATATCTGTCTTCCACGATAAGGGTTTTGCTATCCACCCCGTCATAATTCACAACCGCCCGGCCATCCAGGACCGACAGATGGTACATCCTGGCAGTACCGGTCGGCGGCAGGCACGGATCCGAACTTGCTTTGGGTTCATAGGTGGTGAGAAACACCTCATTATTCACTGTGGTGCTCTCGGAAAGTACCTTCTCTCCGGCACGGTTGTTCAACTTGATGAACCAGCCCTGCGCCCCGGCAAGGCTTTTGACAGCCGCTTCACGCTGAGTGTCTGTTCCCTGCTGGATCAGGTTTTCGGTTGCCTCATACAGGTTGCTCTCCGTGATAACGCTATATTTCACGACGGGAGTCTCGGCGGTCGGATCCTCCAAAGGCGCAGAACTCACATCGGGGATCTTGAGCATGTAGATCCGGTCCTGGATGGTCGTGTTCAGGGGACTGGCCTGATAACCGGAACCAATAATCAATCCCAGGTAGCGAGAACCACCAATCTTGACACCGAAGAGGTCCGGGCTGTGATAGAAGCGACGGTTGCCAGCCTCGGTATCGTCAGCCAGGTCAGCAATACGGCCACCTGTCGCGAAGTCAGCAAGCTTGGCGGTATTGCTGAGGTCAAAGCGGAAAATCTGCCCGCCCATGTCACCGACATAGATCTGGTCGGCAAGACCGTCGCCATTAACATCCAATACCTTGGGTGACGCGGGGATACTGTATTTCATATCAGCCAGTTTCAGATCCGCATCGGTGTCGGTATGGCCGGCGGACCAAAGCAGGCTGCCATCGGTGGCATCCACTATGTATAGCGCACGGCCCATGCTGTCAGCAGTACGGGTAGTCACTGAATCCTGATTGGGATCGTAGCCGCCACCGAAAATCAGGACCTCGTAAAGTTTGCCACCAATATTCACTTTGGTCTTCACGGGCTTCGACCAAGTCTGGCCAAGTTCCTCAAAGTCGGTACTGGCAACACCGCCGGTGATTGACCACATCAGCTCCGGGGCGCTGCGGTCAGTGACATCAAGACCATAATAGCTCCTGCCACCGCGCCTCATACCGCTGTATATGCGGGCAAAATCATCCGTAGTGTCCAGAGCGCCATTGAGGTTGTCATCATGCACCCACTTCACAACGGTGCCGTCCATGCCATACACCTTGTCAGAGGTGTCGGTGCTGTTCATCAGAGCCGGCTGGTTATCCAGCAGCTCTTTCGGCATGAATGAAAAGTAGGTTTCGCCATCTCGTCCATCGACGGCGTGGATGTAACCCTGGTTATCACCGTAATAAATAGTGATGTCCTGAACGGTGGTCGTCGCATCATAAATCACAAGCTGCGGCACGGAGTGAAGCGGATCCGCCAAGAACTTCCGGGCTTCCGTGCTGTCGCTGTCCACATCCTCGTCATTCACATCGACTCCTCGCGTCCACTGAATCAGATCGGAGAAGTCCGCGTCGGACATCGTGCTATCGCCAAAATCAGCCTTGGTGATGTTGTTATTGGTGGTTACCAGTGCATTGCTGGAATCCGCAAGGTTGCTCTTGCTGGAGTTCAGGTTGGAGTAAACCTTTCTGGTTGATACCGTGTCCGGCAACTGGGAAGCGGCCCCTCCCAACTTGACGTTGGGACCATCCGCTACCGGGCTCCACCAGCTCTTTGCGGTATCCTTGAAGAAACCGGTGGCCTGGTCAATCGCTTCCTTGTCATTTACATCAACAATCACCGCTTCCGACTCACCCGTCGTGGCATCTGTTTTGATGGCGAGCTTGTAGCGTTTCAGGTTGCCATTCCAGATCGCGCCCTTGTCTGACTGGAACAGGGCATAATAAAGCATGTTGAGGTGGTTCAGGCGGTCGAAGGTGTTGACCGCAATCCCGGGTGCCACGTAGGTGGTCGAGCGAGCCAGAACATCGTCCACAACCTTCTGAAGTGCCGTGGTGAGTGTGGCGGCATCGTCCGCCAGCAAGTACTGGCCATTACCGGCTTTGGCGGTATCAGACAGTAACGTCTGATCGGTTTTGAAACCTACCGTGTACGTGGAAACTTTCTGCTGGCCCGGGAATTTATCACTGGGATCGCTGGCAGACGGAATCATATCCTCCGACCACATGTGGCCGGCGATCTCATCAAGACAGTTGCCTGAACAGCTAGTTACGACCTTCTCGAAGTCCTCCTCGTGGTTGGTGTCGTACGTAGGCAAACCATCGGTGAGGAGGACATTGTAGTTTGGCTGACAGGAATACTTGATAGGACTGATAAACTTATCACCCGTGGCGACTCCGCTTACCTGGGTGTCATCCTCATCTGTGGTGCGAATGAATTTCTCTTCCCCCTGGTAGTACCGCATCGCTTCGAACAGACTTTCGGCTAGCGGTGTATTTCCCCCGTCATCCAGATCATCGATTATGTCGATCAACGTGCTGCGTTGATCCTCAATTTTGTCAATTGGGGCTTTAAAATAGGCGCCTTCGTTGCCGCCAAAAACCATCAGGCCGACATTAACATCTTCAAGGCCGTTCAGAAGGCTGGTCGCCGCATCCTTCATCACCTTCAAGCGCGTTTCACCGTCGACGTCATTGGTCCCCATACTGCCAGACGTGTCGAGAATGAACATGATATTGGGACGAACAATATTGGTGCGGTCGGTGAAGAAAATCTCGGTGTCATCCGCCAGCGCGGCCATACCCGCCATGGAGAAATAGGCGGCTGACAGCGTCATGGTCAGTATCCGGCTCATCGATTTCATTGTGCTACTCCTTCGCCGCGCTGTGTCCAGAAGTCAATTTTCCTGACCATGTCGGTGTTGGTATCGAGAATCACCGTTGCCGATCCGCCATTGATGCCGCCTAACTGGTTCGGGTCGACCGCTTGATCGGCATACTCCACTGTCAGATCACGAGTCGGGAGATAACTGGACCGCTCACATTCCTCACAGTCTTCAACCCGTACCTGAACCACATCGCCGGATGAGCCGACAACCAGCTCAACGGAGCCTGCCTCGACTGGCCTGACGTCTCCATCGAGCATAGATCGGGCACTGACCGCCCCGTGAAAACCGGCCGTGGTCAAGACCAGTGCCAGGGCCATCAGTAAACGATACCGCTGCATAAATCTCATACTGTTCTCCCCCCGGTGAGCCGGGAATCAATAATATTCAATGCCCTTGAAAACACGGGCTTCCGCGCCCGTGTTGGCCATTTCCGCCTCGCCAATCAACTCGTATCGAAAGCCTTTCAACTGGCTGGAGCTCTCATCGGCATTCATGGAGCTGCCGCTGGTAATGATGATTTCACCCAAAAAACGCGCCTGATAGGTGCCCGTGATGCCATTTCCCGAGTCGAGGGTTTTTACCGTGACCACACTGCTCTCTTCCGTTGCGCTCTGCATGGATTCCCGAAGCAGACTGAGATCGTTGGCATAGAGCTGATTGGTCAGCGCACTCACCGTACTCTCCGCGGCCTGGAAGGCCCGGTTGGAGTTCTGGGAGTTGACAGCCATCCGCTCCTGCATCACCGACGTGTTCATACCGGCCACCCCGATCAGGGTCAGCACAAGCAGAACGATCAGACTGACGATCAGCGCGGCACCCTGTTGCTGACCTAACCCTCTGAATTTCTCTGAACCTTTCATGGTCGAATACCTTTTGACTCGATATTAATCGCGGTTACGAAGCATGACTGTGGAGGTGAACGTCCGCCGAAGCCGTTGATCGCCCGGGTGAGTGACCGCACCGGTAGTGTCGATGGTCTGGCCGGGAAGGTCGTAGCTGGCAGTGTCGTTGTTGTCCCGCACGCTATCGGCATCACTGATCAGCAAACCGGCGCGAATGGCCACAACGTTTGCCATGTCGCTTACATTATCTGCGGTGGTGTACCGGATATTGTTGGTTCCCAGCAGTTCTCCGTACTCGATCTGAAGGCTTTCAACGCCCTCGACAATCTCGTCGACCTGGAAGTCTGGCGCTGCCTGGTTGAGCAGGTTATTGGTGGCCCGGTAAAGAGCGCGAATGTCGTTGCCTCGGGCGTCGTCGCGACCGGTGTCGGCTACAAAGTAGACCGTCGCCGAGAATCTCATGATCCGGGCAGAGTCCGTGTAGGCCTGGCTTAACCGGTTATCGGTATTCACTCCCTTAGCGTGGGCCCAGGTATTGGAACTGGGTTGGCTCGATATTCGAAACAGATCAGCTGCCTCACAGTCCGAGATCAGCACCAAGTCACTTTTACTGAAGAGGCCAACATCCGACCCGGAAACCTGGATGTTGGCATTGTCCGCAGTCATGTTGCCCGATAGTTCAATTTCTACCGACTCCCCCCGTTGAACAGCCAGCACATCACTGCCAATCAGTGCTCTTGACTCGATTGCATGTCCATCAAACTCAGTGCCATCGGCCCAGCTGGCGCTGTCAACTTCCCAGCCCCGAAGGGTCGAGGCAAAAAAATCAGACGTGGGCGGATTGTCTGCAATGACATTCATCGTCACGTCATCCGGATCCGCACATCCCTGGAAACCCACCATTCGCATGTCGCGAGCCATGATATCCGTCGCAATACGACCAGACTCCTGGATGCGGGCAAGTGAGGTCGCGAGCCGGGACGTCTGGTTGGAGTCCATGTAGACCGTAAAAATACCCAGTATCAGCGTGGAGGTCAGGGCCAGGGCAATGATGAGCTCGACGAGGGACAGCCCGCGTTGACTCTTCACCGACAGGCCTCCGCCCGCTTGAATGCCACAGAACGTCATTGCGCACCTCATAATGAAAAGTTCACGGTGTAGGAGTTGTCCCCGACAATGTCTTCGCCGGCATCGCCACCCCGACTGCCCTCATCCCACTGGACGGTCACCGTATAGATGCCAGTTGTCGAATCGTAGGCAATGGTGCCCTCACCGCCGGGAAGCATGGCCATATCACTGCCAGTCCCCTGCACCTGCTGAGTCCACTCCATCTGATCGGCTGTCACCCGGTCAGCGGGGCTGCAGCCCGCGGTTGTACCCACACAGGAAGGCAGCGTAACCGACTGGACCTTGGCCGTAGAGAAGGGGCCATAGTCACCGTTTTGTGCTGGCGCACTGTTCGCCCGCATCCGGTCAGCCATGTCGTAGGCCAGGATACTGGCCTGGGTCCGAAGATAAGCGCCCTGGTTGTTGCGCATGCCTTCAAAAAGCAGACCGGCGAGTCCCAGCAGGCCAACCGCAAGAATAAAAAGAGTTACCAGGATTTCTATCAGGGTGAATCCTTTTTGGCGGGTCTTGAGCGTCCCCAGAATACCTTGGCTGCAGCTACGCTTAATCACATTCATACCTAAACGCCCTTTATGGACACGTTATGTCGTCGTCGTTGCCATCCCCATCGGTATCGTTGCCATTTAGGGCAGCCGATCCGTCCGTGTTCCTGGCCAGCCTTACCTGGCCTGCCACGCCCAAGACAATCGCCCTAGCATCGCTAACGCCGCGAGAATCGCAAACCATGATCGTGCCCGCCGCGGAACCACCCGCTGGAGGTATTGGGAATCCATTGCTTGCAAACTGGATGAATCCACCACCATTACTAGTCAGGCCACGGATGCGAAAACTGTTCCCCCCAGACAACGCATTTCCAACTTTTAGTAGTTCATCGCCATCTGCTGTATCAACCGCGCGATCCCCATCAATATCCCGGAATACAATCCAGCCCGTTTCCCAGGCAGCGTTGCCACTGCAACTTGCATTGTCGGTTGATGAGCAGACAGTGACCACTCCGGACTGCAGTTTCGAAGCTTCACTCCTGGCATAACTGATCAGACTGGAGGCTTCATTGATCTGAGCGGTCAAACGATTGTTCATGATGGTTTCACGAAAGGAGGGCACTGCAAACGACGCTACGATCGATAGCACAATGATCGTGATAATAAGCTCAAGCAATGTAAAACCCGAGGAGCGCTGAAATCCGGACATAAATCTTTCCTGTTTTTACCTGATTACAGACTATTCAGACGGGAGGGGGGAGACTACCGGGATACGATAAGCGGGGATTTTTGAGGGATAAATGGTAGTGAGCGCCCCTGAACCGCGAACACGCTCACAAAACGTATTGGTTAATCCGAGCCTCGGAAAGCCGAATCAGGTAACGTCAACAGCCTCAATCCGCAGCTCTCGCGGCATGGAAAACACAATATTCTCCTCACGCCCGGCAATCTCCTCCGGAATGCTGCCACCGAGCTCTCTGAGGCGAGCAATCACATCGTTAACCAGCACTTCCGGAGCCGAGGCGCCGGCGGTCACACCAACCGAAGTTTTGCCTTCCAGCCAGGCGGCATCAATCTGGGAGGCCTCATCAATCAGATAGGCCGGTGTGCCCATGCGCTCCGCCAGCTCACGCAGGCGATTTGAGTTGGAGCTGTTGGGCGAGCCGACTACCAGCATCAGATCGCAGTCACCGGCCAGCTGCTTCACGGCATCCTGCCGGTTCTGGGTGGCGTAGCAGATGTCATCCTTGCGCGGGCCCTGGATTTCGGGAAATTTCTCGCGAAGGGCGTCGATCACCCTCGCGGTATCGTCCATGGACAGGGTGGTCTGGGTCACGTAGGAAAGCTTTGCCGGGTCTTTCACGTCCAGGTTGGCCACGTCTTCCTCGTTTTCCACGAGGTAGATCTCGCCACCATTGCTGTGGTCATACTGACCCATGGTGCCTTCCACTTCCGGGTGGCCGTGGTGGCCAATCAGAACGCATTCCCGGCCGTCGCGGCTGTAGCGCATGACTTCCAGATGGACCTTGGTGACCAGCGGGCAGGTGGCGTCGAAGACCTTCAGACCTCGGCGGGCCGCTTCGTTCTGGACTGCCTGGGAAACGCCATGGGCGCTGAAGATAACCAGCTTGTCGTCCGGCACTTCATCCAGTTCGTCAACAAAGATGGCGCCGCGGTTGCGCAGGTTATCCACCACAAATTTATTGTGGACCACCTCGTGCCTTACGTAGATGGGCGCTCCGAACACGTCCAGCGCCCGGTTTACAATTTCAATGGCGCGGTCCACGCCGGCACAAAAACCTCGGGGATTGGCGAGTCGGATCTGCATATCAACCTGCTGCTCTGGTTAGTGGGCCGGGCCGACCGGCTCCACATCAATGATTTCTACTTCAAACGTCAGTGTACGCCCTGCCAGGGGGTGATTGAAATCCACCTCCACTTCATCGCCTTCCACACGGCTGACGACACCAGGCAACTCACTCTGGCTGGCATCGGCGAAGGAGATCATCACCCCGGGCTCAAGCACCATATCGGGACTGAACTCATGGCGTTTGAAAGTCTGGACGTTATTCGGGTTGTGCTGCCCAAAGGCTTTCTCGGGCGGCACCTGAAAACTGTCTTTGTCGCCCGCCTTCATGCCCATCAGATAGGCTTCGAAGTTTTCCGGCAGGTTTTCATCGCCGATTTCCAGGGAAGCCGGCTCTTTCTCGAAGGTTGAGTCGATCACTTCACCGTCAGGGAACTTGAGGGCGAAATGCAGTTTGACGCGGGTACCCTTGTCGACAGGCAGCTCATTCATAAGAGTTACTCACTCCTTTGCGCATCCCCGTCGGAACCGGCGGGTTTGCGGAACATATCAAGAATCATCATGGCGGCACCGATGGTGATCGCGGTGTCAGCCAGGTTGAAAGCGGGAAAGTGCCAGTCCTGCCAGTAAAAGTGCAGGAAGTCGACCACGTAGCCGTGCACCACCCGATCGTAGACGTTGCCCAGGGCGCCGCCGAGTATGAGTACGATGGCAACGGCGGTCCAGGTCTCGTGGCGCTGAAGGTTTTTCAGCCAGTAGATCAATACCACGCTGACCACCAGCGCGAGGCTCACGAAAAACCAGCGCTGCCAGCCGGCGGCTCCGGCCAGGAAACTGAACGCGGCCCCGGTATTGTGGAGCAGTGTCAGGTTGAACATCGGCATCACCGGAACCGGGTCGCCATAGGTCAGCATGGCGGTGGCCATGGCCTTGGTGCCGAGATCCAGAAAGATCACCAGCACCGCCAGCCACAGCCACTTCAGTTTGCTCCCGGTGACCTGCTCCGTCATGCTCGCGTCCATCAGGCGTAGGCGCGGGCTTCGCCGGGCCCTTCCACGTTGGTCACACAGCGACCACAAAGATCGTCGTACTTGGCGTTACGGCCAACGTCTTCCCGGTGGTGCCAGCAGCGCTCGCACTTGGTGTGGGCGGCCGGTGTTACCTTGACCCGAAGGCCCTCGTGGGAGGTCATTTCCGCATCGCCGGCTTCTGCAACCGGCTTCACGGTAGCCTCTGAGGTGATCAGAACAAAGCGCAGCTCCTCGCCGAGGTGCTTCAGATCGGCTGCCAGATCGCCTTCACAGAACAGGGTGACTTCGGCACTCAAAGAGCCTTTGATCTCACCCCGTGCCCTGGCCTCTTCCAGGCACTTGTTGACGGCCTCTTTCACACTGTACATCTCGCGCCAGTAGTCGCGGCCAAGCTCGGCGTTATCCGGCAACGCGGTCAGGCCTTCATACCAGGTTTCATAGAACACGGTATCGCTGCGCTTGCCGGGCAGGTGCTGCCAGATTTCATCTGCAGTGAAGCTGAGGATCGGGGCGATCCAGCGAACCAGCGCTTCGGCCACGTGGTACAGAGCCGTCTGGCAGGAACGCCGCGCCAGACTGTCAGCCTGGGTGGTGTACTGGCGATCCTTGATGATATCCAGATAGAAACCACCCAGGGTGGCTTCACAGAAGTTGTACACCTTCTGGTAAATCCGCAGGAAGGCGTAGTTGCCATAGTCCTCATGGAGCTCTTCCTGCAACTGCAGGGCACGGTCCACCATCCAGCGATCCAGCGCGATCATGTCTTCCGGCGCCACCATGTGCTGCTCCGGATCAAATCCGGTCAGGTTGCTCAGCAGGAAGCGGGAGGTATTCCGGATCCGGCGGTAACCATCGGCGGTCTGGCGCAGGATGTCCTTGGACACGGTCATTTCGCCGCTGTAGTCGGTTGCAGCGACCCACAGGCGCAGGATGTCCGCACCCAGCTCGTTCATGACCTCCTGGGGCGCGATCACGTTGCCCAGGGATTTGGACATCTTGTGGCCCTTGCCATCGACGGTGAAGCCGTGGGTCAAGACCTGCTTGTACGGTGCCACGCCATTCATGGCGATGGACGTTTTCAGGGACGACTGGAACCAGCCACGGTGCTGGTCGGAGCCTTCCAGATACATATCCGCCGGGAACTGCCCCAGTTCCTCGCGAACCCGCAGCACCGACTCGTGGGTCACGCCGGAATCGAACCAGACATCCAGGGTATCCGTTACCTTCTCGTACTGTTCGGCATCACTGCCCAACAAGGAAGACGCATCCAGCTCGTACCAGGCGTCGATACCGCCCTCCTCGATCTGCTGGGCCACCTTTTCGATCAGGTTCTGGGTGTCCGGGTGCAGCTCCTGGGTCTCCTTGTGGATAAACAGGGTGATGGGCACACCCCAGGTCCGCTGCCGGGAGATACACCAGTCGGGAGACTGGTTGAACATGGCCTCAATGCGGTTCTGGCCCCAGGCAGGCACCCAGCGCACACCTTTGATCGCTTCAAGAGCGTCGGCGCGCAGGTTTTCCTTGTCCATACTGATAAACCACTGGGGCGTGGCCCGGTAGATCAACGGGGTCTTGGTACGCCAGCAATGGGGATAGCTGTGGCGGAATTTCTCGGAGCGGACCAGTTTGCCCTCGCGCTCGAGCGCACTGCAAACCGGCTCATCCGCCTTGTAAACGTGTACACCGGCCAACTCACCGGCGGCCGAGGTGTAGGTGCCATCCGCCTGAACCAGGTTGATGGTGCCGATGTCGTAGGCCTTGCCCACCTCAAAGTCTTCCATACCGTGATCGGGCGCGGTATGAACAGCGCCGGTACCGGCATCGGTGGACACGTGATCACCCAGGATCACCGGCACCTGCTTGTCGTAGATCGGATGCTGGAGAACCAGGTTTTCCAGGGCGGCACCAGAGCAGGTTGCCAGCACTTCGTAACTCTCGACCTGCCAGCGCGCCATGATGCCTTCCACCATGTCGGCGGCCAGAATCATGCGCTCAGGCCCCTGGCCGACATCGGTCTGCACCAACGCGTAGTCCAGATCCGCATTTAGCGAAACCGCCTGGTTGGCCGGAATGGTCCAGGGCGTGGTGGTCCAGATCACAACGGACACATCGCCACTGCCATTATCGGTGCCGAACAGTGACAGGGCTTTTGCCTGATCAACGGCGGTAAAGCGCACATCGATCTGGGTAGAGGTCTTGTCCTGGTATTCAACCTCGGCTTCTGCCAGTGCGGACTGACCCACCACACTCCAGTAAACCGGCTTGTAACCACGCACCAGATGACCCTTGGCGACGATTTTACCGAGGGCACGAACAATACCCGCCTCAACCTTGGGATCCATGGTCAGGTAGGGCTTGTCCCACTCACCCATGACGCCCAGACGGATAAAATCGGTCTTCTGACCGGCAATCTGTTTGGTGGCGTAGTCGCGGCAAGCCTGACGGAAGGTCTTGTAATCCACCTTCACACCGGCTTTGCCAATCTCCTGCTCCACCTTGTGTTCGATCGGCAGACCATGGCAGTCCCAGCCCGGCACGTATGGCGCGTCGTAGCCCATGAAACTGCGGGACTTGACGATCATATCTTTGAGAATCTTATTGACCGCATGACCAATGTGAATGCTGCCGTTGGCGTAGGGAGGGCCATCATGGAGGATGAACTTTTCCCGCCCTTCACGCTGCTTGCGCAGGTTGCCGTAGACGTCGAGATCCTGCCAGCGCTTGAGCATTTCCGGCTCGCGCTTGGCCAGGTTGCCGCGCATGGGGAAGGCGGTTTCCGGCAGATTCAGGGTGTGCTTGTAGTCGCTCATGGTCTGTGTGCGTACTCTTTTGGTCGGTGTTGGCTTGGTCAGTGTCGGTCAGTCGTTTATTCGTTGGGGCGCCATCTGGCGTTTCAATGCGTGTTTCGCCTGGAACCGTTGGCGGAAATCCACGAACGGGCAGCCTCGAAATCCCGTGCGATCTGGTCTTTCAGCTGATCAACGGAATCAAACTTTTCTTCGTCCCGGAGGCCGTGGCGGAACACCACTTCCAGATGCTGGCCATAAAGTGTGCCAGCAAAGTCGAACAGGTGCACTTCCAGAGACGGCTGCTTGCCATCCACGGTCGGCCGTATTCCGATATTGGCAACGCCATCGTACCTCGAGCCATCGTCCAATGTGGCGGCAACCACATAGACACCGCGCAGCGCCGGGGTCCGGTGCAACAGAATGTTCGCGGTTGGCGCACCGATCTGGCGGCCCAGCTGCCTGCCGTATACCACCCTGCCCCGGATCCGGTACGGATGCCCAAGCAGAGCTTCTGCCTGCTCCAGTCCGTTCACCGTGAGCAGCTCCCGTACACGGGTACTGCTCACCCGCTCGCCTTTAACGGTGACGGTGCGGGTATTCTCAACCGTGAAGCCCGCGTTCGGTCCGACCTGCTCAAGCAAGGCAAAATCCCCGGCCCGATCACAGCCAAACCGGAAATCATCACCCACTACCAGGTGCCGGACGGCCAGTCCTTCAATCAGGACGTCTTCGATAAAGCCCATGGCCGAGTAGCTGCGGAAGGCCTGGTTAAAACGCAGGCACAGAACCATGTCGACACCCTCGGCCAGCAGCTCTTCAAACTTCTGCCGGAAACCCATCAAGCGCGGCGGAGCCTCGCGACCCTGGAAAAATTCCCGGGGCTGGGGCTCGAAAATCATCACCACGGAAGGCACGCCAAGTGCGTCGGCCTTGCTTTTGACCTGATCAATGATGGTTTTGTGGCCCAGGTGTACACCATCGAAATTACCGATGGTGGCGACACATCCGTTGGCGAGCGGCGAATCCTCCCGCCGGGAAAGCATTTTCAGGTTGGTCAGGCCCCGGATCAGACGCATGTAATGCGAACCTTCAATTGCCAGCTAGCTTTCAGCGCTTGCGTGTTACCGCCACGCTGGTGAGAAAACGCGCGATTATACCTTACCTCTGGAGGAAATGTCTTACCCGAACCCCCGCAAGCGCCAGAGCGACGAAGTAAACGGCCACTCCTGCGCCCACCAGTATCGCCATATCACCCGCCCGTTGATAACCTCCGTTCTCCAGCCACACCGGCACTGGTGGCGCCAGCCACAGAACCACCACCGCGAGCGCGCCGTTAGCGAACAGCAGTTGCATCAGAAAACGGGGCCAGCCGGCCTGGCTCTGCCAGGCGCCTTCCTTGCGTAACCCACGCCATAGCAGATAGCCATTCAGCCAGGCGGACAGGGACGTCGCCAGCGCCAGCCCGGCGTGGGCGAGAGGGACGATCAGAATCAGGTTGAACACCATGTTGGCAACCATGGCAATAATTCCGATTTTTACCGGAGTTCTGGTGTCTTCCCGGGCGAAGAACCCCGGCGCCAGAACCTTGATCAACATGAAGGCCAGCAATCCGGCGGAATAGGCCCGCAGGCTCTGGGCTGACATGGCAACATCCCGGTCGGTGACCTCTCCGTAATGGAACAGCGTGGCAATCAGGGGCTCAGCCAGCAAGACAAGTGCCACGGCTGCCGGCAGACCAATCAACAGAACCGCGCGCACCGCCCAGTCCAGCGTGGCGGCAAACTGATCCGACGATGCCGCCGTGTGCTTGCGAGACAGATTGGGCAGAATCACCGTGGCGATGGCAATGCCAAAAACGCCCAGCGGCAGCTCGGCGAGACGGTCAGAATAATACAACCAGGAGACACTGCCGGTCTGGAGAAACGAGGCCAGCACGGTATCAAGAAGCAGATTGATCTGGCTGACCGACACCCCGAACATGGCAGGAGCCATCAGCTTAAGAATTCGGCTGACGCCCTCATGGCGATAGTCCACCCGCGGCCTTGGCAGCAGGCCCAGGCGCATCAGAAACGGCAGCTGGAAAAATAACTGCAGGGCGCCGGCAATGAAAACACCCCAGGCCAGAGCCATGACCGGCTCATCCATCAGCGGCGCCAGCCAGATCGCCGCCGCTATCATAGCGAGGTTCAGCAGAACCGGGGTAAATGCCGGCACGGCGAAGCGGTCATAACTGTTCAGGATACCGCCCGCAAACGCGGTCAGGGAGATCAGTAACAGGTACGGAAAGGTAATCCGGAGCATCTCGCTGGTGAGCGCAAATTTTGCATCGTCGTCCAGAAACCCGGGAGCAAAAACCGCGGTCAGCACCGGGGCACCGAGGATCGCTGCCAGAGTCACCCCCAACAACACCAGCCCCAGTGAGCCGGCCACGGCATTCACCAGCCGCTGCACCTCAGAACGGGACTGAGTTTCCCGGTAGGAGGACAGCACCGGAACGAAGGCCTGTGAAAAGGCGCCCTCGGCAAACAGGCGGCGCAGAAAATTGGGAATCTTGAAGGCGACAAAGAAAGCATCGGCCCCGGCGCCAGCGCCAAAGTACCGGGCAATCACCATATCCCGCACCAGACCAAGCACCCGCGACAACATGGTCATGATGCCCACAAGACCGGACGACCTCAGCAGGCCGGGCGCTTTGGGTAATTGCTTTTGTTCAGGAGGCGATTCCGGTTCCGAAGACATGCAGGCTCAGTTCTGGCAGTGTGACCATCGATAAGGGCGGGCATTTCGGGAATTACCTGCTTCCCGGTACAGCCCCCGTTCCGTGAGCGGCGAGTTTACCACAGGCCTTCTGTGTCAGGGCATGAAATGGGTTTTGGTCTTGACATTTCGAGGTTTGAGCGGCATAGTTCCGCGTCATTTATTTCGACGCGCTGGTTTTGGCGCGCCCGCGATGTAACGAATCATTCAGCAACGAATTTGAGATTTTCAGGAGTTTTACGGTGGCAAATTCCCCGCAAGCCAAGAAGCGCGCACGTCAGAACGAGAAGAACCGCAAGCACAATGCAAGCCTGCGTTCCATGGCTCGTACTTACATGAAAAAGATCCAGTCCAAGATCGAAGCCGGCAACTACGAAGAAGCCCAGGCCGCTTTCCAGCAGGCTCAGCCTATTCTGGACAGCATGGTCAACAAAGGTATCTTCGCGAAGAACAAGGTCGCTCGTAACAAGAGCCGCCTGAGCGCCAGGATCAAGGCCCTGAAGAGCGCGTAATTCGCGGACTTCAGAACTGAAAAAGCCGGCCATCATCAGGCCGGCTTTTTTGTGGGCAAACCACCATCAGACAATCACCATATTATCCCGGTGAATCATTTCCTCGTCTGAAATAAACCCCAGAACCTCGGCAATCCGGTCGCTGGACCGCCCCGCAATAGCCCTGGCCTCATCGGCATCGTAATTGACAAGCCCCCGGGCAATCTCCTTGCCGGCCTGGTCCACGCAGGACACCATCTCACCACGGCGAAACTGACCAGCCACGCCCTTCACCCCCACCGGCAGCAGGCTTCGGCCACCCAGACATAGCACTCTCACCGCACCGTCATCCAGCGTCAACCTGCCCCGGGTCTGCAAATGACTGGCCAGCCACTGTTTGCGTGCTGCAATCCGCCCCTGCTCAGGCAGCAACAAGGTGCCAATCACATCGCCCTGCCGCAGTCGGCCAAGGACATCCTCAATACGACCACCAACGATCACCGTAAAGGCACCCGACCGGGCAGCCAGGCGGGCAGCACGCAACTTGGTCAGCATGCCACCCCGACCCAGCGCACCGGCGCCACCTCCGGCCATGGCATCCAACTCATGATCACCAGCCTTGCGCTCGGTGACAAGCCGGGCATCGGCGCTCTTCCTGGGGTCCTTGTCAAACAGACCCAGCTGATCGGTCAGGATAATCAGACCGTCCGCCTCAATCAGATTCGCGACCAGCGCTCCAAGGGTGTCGTTGTCACCAAACCGGATTTCGTCGGTCACCACCGTGTCGTTTTCGTTGACGATCGGCACCACGCCAAAGTCCAGCAAGGCCCTAAGCGTGCTCCGGCCATTGAGGTAGCGCTTGCGATCAGAGAGATCATCATGGGTCAGCAGGATCTGGGCAGTATGAATATCGTGGCGCTTGAACTGGGCCTCCCAGGTCTGCACCAGCCCCATCTGGCCGACCGCGGCGGCCGCCTGCAACTCGTGCAACTGCTCCGGCCGGACAGTCCAGCCAAGACGGCTCATACCCTCTGCCACCGAACCGGAGGAGACCACAACCACCTCCACACCGTCCTCTACCAGCTCGGCAATCTGGTCCACCCACAAACCAAGGGCAGCCACATCCAGCCCTTTGCCATCGTTGGTGAGCAGGGCACTCCCGATCTTGATAACCAGGCGACGGGCCTGGCGCAGCTGTAGGCGTTCAGTCATGGCTTGCGTGCAATCCCTCTGGCGCTAATCCTGCATTACTCGGGGGCGTATACCACTTCAACGTCGTAATCATCATCGTCGAAGTCGTCATCGTCGTCGCCGTCCTCTCGGGCAGCGCGGCGGGCCTGGCGCTCCGCCTCAATACGGGCCCGGGCTTCATCGTCCATCTGCCGGCGGCGCAGGGCTTCGCGCTCCGCCACCTCGGGATTCTGGGCCTCTTCTTCGGCCTGCTCTTCAATCCAGCGCATGACCGCCTGGGCCAGCGCCCTGGTCCCTTCACCGCTAAGCGCTGAAATCCGAAACACCGGCCCCTCCCAGCCAAGTTCATCGACGATGGCCTGGCAATGGGCGTCGCGATCTTCTTCGGCAACCATGTCCACCTTGTTCAGCACCAGCCACCGGGGCCGACTGGCCAGTGTCTCACTGAACTTTTCAAGCTCATGCTCAATAGCCCGGACTGAATCGGCCGGAGATGATCCATCGTAGGGCGCCACGTCCACCAGATGCAGCAACAGCCGGGTACGCACCAGGTGCTTGAGAAACCGGATACCAAGCCCGGCACCTTCCGCAGCGCCTTCGATCAACCCTGGAATGTCGGCAATCACGAAACTCTGATGCGCCTGCACGCTGACCACCCCGAGATTGGGCACCAGCGTGGTAAAGGGATAATCAGCGACCTTCGGGCGGGCCGCCGACACCGAACGTATAAAGGTAGACTTGCCCGCATTGGGCATACCCAGAAGCCCGACATCCGCCAATACCTTCAGCTCCAGCCGGAGGTTGCGCAGCTCGCCTTCGGACCCCTTGGTGGTTTGCCTGGGGGCACGGTTAACGGAGGACTTGAACCGGGTATTGCCCAGCCCGTGAAAACCGGCCTGGGCGACTTTCAGGCGCTGACCGGCGTGAGTCAGATCACCCAGCACCTCGTGGGTGTCCATATCGACAACCGTGGTACCCACGGGGACCGGCAGAATCAGATCCTCACCCTTGGTACCGGTACAGTTCCGGCCGGAGCCCGGCTCACCATTCTGGGCCTTGTGTTTGCGCTGGAAGCGATAGTCAATCAACGTATTGAGCGACGCGTCCGCCTCCAGATACACGGAACCACCATCGCCACCGTCGCCACCATCGGGGCCACCCTTGGGAACGTATTTTTCACGCCGGAAGCTCAGGCAGCCGTGACCGCCCTTGCCGGCTTCCACAATGATGGTGGCTTCGTCTACGAATTTCATGAATCAACCCTTTGCGCCATGCGCATAAACTAAAAAGCCCCGCAGCCTCTAGGAAGCTTTGCGGGGCTCCGGATGGCTTGAACACCTGATTGATATCAGGATATCAGCACCACCCAAGGTTCGACAGAACCGGATCGCCGCTGCTTACGCAGCCGGAACGATGCTCACGAACTTACGGCTCTGCGGGCCTTTGACTTCGAACTTCACCTGACCTTCCGCTTTCGCGAACAGGGTGTGGTCCTTGCCAATGCCAACGTTGCTACCAGCGTGGAAACGGGTGCCACGCTGACGAATGATGATGCTACCTGCAGAAACAGTCTCACCGCCGAAGCGCTTCACACCAAGTCGTTTCGACTCGGAATCGCGACCGTTACGGGTACTACCTGCTGCCTTTTTATGAGCCATTACCAGCCTCCTTCTTTAAGGGGTAATTCGAGAGCTTCAGCCCTTGATACCCGTGATCTTTACTTCAGTAAACCACTGACGGTGGCCCTGACGCTTCATGGAATGCTTGCGACGACGGAACTTGATGATCTGAACCTTGTCGTGACGGCCGTGGCTAACCACTTCCGCGGTCACTTTGGCACCATCAACAACCGGCGCGCCTACCTGAACCTTGTCGCCATCGGCGATCAGCAGAACGCGATCGAACTCAACGTTACCGCCCGTTTCAACTTCCAGCTTTTCAAGCTTCAGGGTTTCGCCTTCTTTTACACGGTGCTGCTTACCACCGCTCACAATAACTGCGTACATTCACTCGTTCTCCACGATTGACCCATCCCTGCTCTTATCCACCTGGTTCTAAGGGAGGCGCTCTGGCGACCCTATAGCAGGGAGCGCAGGTTGGGATGAGTTGGGCGCGTGATTGTACGAGAAGACGCCATGCTAAGCAAGTTGAACATGGGGTCAGAAGAAAGCTTTCTTCTGACCCCGACTTCGAGCAAGTTGAACTTGGGGGTCAGATGAACGCTTTCATCTGACCCCTTCTTTAACGTTGACACCCTAACCCCCAATACCTAGCATTGCTGCTTCCTGCCCGAAATATCAACGAAAATATCAGCAAGGGATCTACAAGCCGCATGACAGCCCAGCGCATTTACGACACCGTGGCCGACGACTTCAGCCGCGTTAATGATCTGATCATCCAGCGGCTTTCCTCAGATGTTCCCCTGGTGGAGAAAATCGCCCAGTACATCATCGAAAGCGGCGGTAAGCGCTTGAGACCATTACTGGTTCTGCTTTCCAGCCAGGCCGCCGGCTATGGGAAAGACGATCACCTCAAGCTCGCTGCCGTGATCGAATTCCTGCACACCGCCACCCTGCTGCACGATGATGTGGTAGACACCTCGGACATGCGCCGGGGCCGAAGCACCGCCAACGCCCGCTGGGGCAACGCGCCCAGCGTACTGGTAGGTGATTTCCTCTACGCCCGCGCGTTCGAGATGATGGTGGAACTGAAAAGCCTGTCAATCATGGAGGTATTGTCTCACGCCACAGCGGTGATCGCCGAGGGCGAGGTGATGCAGCTGATGAACGTGAAAAACCCCGACCTGACTGAAGACCAGTATATGAAGGTCATCCACAACAAGACCGCCATGCTGTTTGAAGCCGCCTCCCACACCGGCGCGCTGCTCGCCAATGCCAATGAGGAACAGGAACTCGGGCTGAAAGACTACGGCAAACACCTGGGCCTTGCTTTCCAGCTGGTAGACGATGTCCTGGATTACCGGGGTGACGCCGAAGCCATGGGCAAGAACGTTGGCGACGACCTGGCGGAAGGCAAAACGACCCTGCCCCTGATTCACGCCATGGCCCACGGCACGGAAGACGAACGCCAGATTATCCGACAGGCGATCCGCAAGGGCGGCCTGGACGATCTGCCACGCATCCTCGATATCGTCGAACGTTCAGGTGCAATCGAATACACCATGACAAAAGCCCGGGAGCAGGCCGCGTTAGCAAACGCCTGCCTGAAATCCCTTCCCGAAACAGCCCACAAGGAAGCGATGGTGTTGCTGACTGACATTGCGGTTGCGCGGGTTAGCTAGCGCGCGTTTTCGCTGGCGTTTTGTCGGATTACGGCTTCGCCTAATCCGACCTACGTTTTTATGCTTCGAGCCGGCCCCGGGTAGGTCGGATTAGGCGAAGCCGTAATCCGACACTGGTCACCGCCAAGTCACCCCAAGACCTCCCTGCCATGGGGCAATGCAAAGTCCAGCGCCGGCCCAACCGGCACGATCTGCGTCGGGTTGATGGTTCGTTGACTCACGTAGTAATGGCGCTTGATCTGATCGATATCCACGGTCTCCGAAACGCCGGCCACCTGGTAGAGATCCCGAACGTAGGCAGAAAGCGCCGGGAAATCACTGATCCGCTGTCGGTTGCACTTGAAGTGGCTGTAGTACACCGCATCGAACCGGATCAAGGTAGTAAACAATCGCCAGTCCGCCTCGGTTAACTGGCCACCTACCAGATATCGCTGAGTAGACAACCGCTCCTCAAGCCAGTCGAGCGAGTTAAACAGAGCTTTGTAGGCCTCCTCGTATTTATCCTGCGCAGTCGCAAAACCGGCCTTATAAACACCGTTGTTCACCGTGTCATAGACCCGCGCGTTTACCTCGTCAATCTCCCCTTGCAGCTTCTCGGGGTAGAAATCCAGACCGGTACGGACACCCTCGAGACCATCAAACGCCGAGTTGAACATCCGGATAATCTCGGCGGATTCGTTGCTCGCGATCGTCTCTTTCTTTTTGTCCCACAGGGTCGGAACCGTCACCCGGCCCGAATACTCCGGGGCGGCCTTAGTGTAGAGCTGGTGCATAAAACGGAACCCATGGAGATGGTCCCGATGCTGCTCACTGTCGGACCGGAACTCCCAACCGTTTTCCAGCATATCCGGGTGCACCACTGACACCGAAATATGCTTCTCCAGACCCTTGAGCTTCCGGAAAATCAACGTTCGATGCGCCCAGGGGCACGCCATGGACACATAAAGGTGATAACGCCCGGACTCAGCCTTGAAACCACCTTCACCATCCGGCCCCGGCGAGCCATCAGCGGTCACCCAATTGCGGAACCGGGCCGCCTCCCGTTCAAACTTGCCACCGGTCTTGTCGGTGTCGTACCACTTGTCGTGCCATTTGCCGTCGATTAACAGGCCCATAAAACCTCCCCTCAGAAAAACTGAATCATGCCAAAGTGACCATTGGTCGGCTCATGCAACAAGCCCGGGCGGGCGTCGGGCAATCCCTTCGCAAACCGTGCATTGCCAAGGATGGCAATGCCGAGCCCCCATGGACGGGTTCACGGCGTGTTTGCGAAGGGATTGCCCGACGTGCGCCTGCACCAGGGTCAGTATTTAAGAGGCAGAATAACGGCGACCCTGCTACCCTCTCAAACAAGCATTTCTGGCCAACAACCTCAGATAATTCGAACATGCATACAGCCATCACCATAGACGCCCTCAAAGTTCTCGACGCCATCGACCGCAAAGGCAGTTTTGCGGGTGCCGCCGGCGAACTCTTCCGGGTGCCCTCCGCCATCAGCTACACCGTGCAAAAGCTCGAAGAAGACCTCAATGTTGCCATCTATGACCGTACAGGCCATCGCGCCAAGCTGACCCCGGCAGGCCACTACCTTCTTGAAGAGGGACGCTCACTTCTGGAAGCGGCAGAAAACCTCGCCCACACAACCCGCCAGGTCGCCCAGGGCTGGGAAACCAGACTGCGAATCGGATTTAATTCCTTGTTGCCGGCCGACTGCCTGTTCCCGGCCATCCGGGACTTCTACCAGCTTGGCGTGCCCGTGGACGTGCAAATCGTGGAGGAAGTTTTTGCCGGCACCTGGGATGCCCTGCAAAGCCGGAGAGTCGATCTGATCATTGGCGCCGACAATTTCAGCAAACCAGCCGGAAACTTCACCACCAGAGCGCTCGGGGAAATGCCATTCGTGTTTGCTGTTGCCGCCGACCATCCGCTGGCAAGTGCCGAGGAGCCACTTTCAGAAGAAGACATTTCCCGTTACCCGGCCGCCGTAGCCGCCGATACCTCACGCTCATTGCCCCCGGGACATGCCGGCATATTCCGCCGCCAGCGAACCCTGACCGTGGCCAACATCGACCAGAAGATTGCCATACAGGTGGCCGGTCTTGGTGTCGGCTGGCTACCCGAGGCGCGAATCGGCCGGCAACTGGAGGAAGGAAGCCTGATTGCCAAACAGGTTCATGAGGCCCGCCAACCGATCATGCTTCACCTGGCCCGGCATGCTGAAGACCAGGGCAAGGCGCTCATGTGGTTCTGGGATCGGCTCAGCCAGGATGACGCGGTGCAACCAATGCCGGAGGGAGTGCTCTGATGCGGCAACTGTCAGAACTGGATGCCTCGTTCCTGTATCTCGAATCGGAAACAACGCCGATGCATATCGGAGGGATCTACCTCTTCGATGCCAGCGAGCGGGAAACACCATTGGCCTATAGTACCTTTGTGGCCTACCTTCGCAGCCGCCTCCACGTGGTGCCGGTCTTCCGCCAGCGGTTGAAGGAGATACCTCTTCGGCTGGGGCGCCCCTACTGGATCGATGATCCTGACTTTAGCATCGAGCGCCATCTGGCCTATGTCAGTCTAGGTGAGCACGGGCGCAAGGCGAGCCTGATGACCCTGGCCTCGAAAATCCTCGAGGAGCCGCTCAAGAAAGACCGCCCCCTGTGGCAGATAACCTTTGTCGACGGCTTCAATCTGGACGAGAGCGATGCAGGCAGTGCCGGCTTCGCGCTGATTGTCAAATTACACCACGCGGCCATTGATGCCTTCAGCGGCGAAGAAATCATCGGAAAATTGCTGGAGTATACGCCCGAGCCCCGCTCGATAACGCCTCCCAGGCCGTGGCAGCCCCGTCCCGAACCGTCTGAAGAACGGGTTATGTTACAGGCCGGTGCCAACATCCTCCGGACGCCACTGCAGTTTACCTCACTGGCGGTAAATGCCGCCGAAGCCACCGCCCGGGGCCTGATACAGAAACAGTTACGCAAACTCCCGTTGCCGTTGCCGCTGTTTTCTGCACCCCATAGCCCGTTTAACCGGCAGATAACCGCGAACCGGCAAATCATCGCGGCCAGTGTCGCGTTGCCCCGCCTGAAAACGGTGAAGGCGTCGCTCGGTGACGTTACCCTCAATGATGTCGTTCTGGGCTTGTGCGCCGAGACTCTCAGGCGCTACCTGATCAGCGAGGGCGCCGATGCCGGCAAATCCCTGGTGGCCATGACGCCTATCTCGGTGCGCTCCAACAGCTTGCGCAAGGCGACCGGAAACCAGATGTCGGCGATGCTGCTGGACCTTGCCACAGATGAGCCCAATCCTGCCCAACGGATTCGCCGGATTCACTGGAACGCAGTCGCTTCGGAGCCCTATCGTGAGGCCATCGCAGCCGACCGGCTCACGGAGTTGCTACCGTCAACCATGCTGGCACTTTCTGCGAGACTTTACTCGGAATTGCAGATTGCCCAGCGTTACCAGCCGGTTTTCAACCTGCCGATCACCAACGTTCCCGGCCCCCAGGTACCACTGTATCTGCAAGGTGCTCGTCTGGTTCAGCAGTACAACACGGCACCACTGTTCGACAGCATGGGGCTGGTGATAGTGGCGGTAAGCTACGAAGGCAGGCTTACCCTGAACTTCACAACCTGCCCGGATGTTGTGGCTAACGGGGAGTCATTACAGGCGCATGTTGCGGCGAGTCTGGAGGCAATAGAGGAGGCGGTGCAACGACTGGGCACGGAAGACATTCGGGAACCCGCACCGGTAACACCAACCCAATCCCTGGCGGATGACGCCATGACAGCGCTGGAAGGTTTGCTGAAGAAAGCTCTCAGACGCTTCCGGGCCTGAATCCGGCCCGGAAGCGTCTGAGAGGATAAACGGTTATTCGAACGCCCAGCGCAGAAACGCCTTCTTCTCTTCGTCGCTGGCAGTCTCCCAGACAGCCTTGAGCCGGTCCAGAGCGCTATCACCGCTCACCGGTTCGGCTTCCTCGGACGGTGAATCAGGGATGGGTGTACGGGAGGCCTGGCTCTGTGCCTCTGGATTCCAGTCAGCTGAGCTTGCCACCGGCTGTCCCCCAGAGGAAACCAGGGTGGCGGAAAACTCAGGCATCATGCGTTCCGCTTCCTGCCGCGACGACGGCTTGTCAAACTCGAAACGGTAGGTTTCGCCCGCTTCGGCCTCGAAACGAACCACCTGGGGAATACTTTTAATAACATGGACTTTCGACTCCCCGTTCTGGACCACTCCGGATTTTGCCCAGATCGTCTTATAGACAAAAACCACCTCGTTTTGGCCGGGGAGAAGGGCATAGTCCAGCGCCAGATCATCCATCAGAAAATTGGTCATGCTACGGCCGTTAACCCGGGCAACCTGAATTTCACCCGGTGTTTCAAGTATCGCGGCACTGGCGGCAGCCTCGGGATTGCCCTCCCAGGTTTCCACAACAGTGACACTCGAAGCACAACCCGCAAGGACCAAAGCAAACAAGGCTGCCAGCCCGGCACGAAGACTGGCCCGCTGCTTGCGCCTACCCGGCGTGACTGATCTGAAAACACGATTGGCGTGATAAATACTCATTGATTCTCCTTGGTCATGAGGAACAAGACAGCGTCAGGCTGGCGCCGGATAACCAGCATTCTGACGAGTGCATCTGACAAGGGCAAGACAATGGGGCAGCTTGAGCGTGCTCTCCGCAGAGGGATTTCCGGTCCCGATTGAGACCCACCCCGTAAAAATGTAAAAAAATGTTGAATTTGTCCCGAATTGGATTAATTTTAAACAGATCGGCAGACATTAACGCGGCGCCCGAAAAACAGAATAGAAAAAGGGCACAGGAGACACCATGGACACCCAACGCAGGACCGGAGAAGCAGGGCCGGTTCCCTTTCGCAGCAGTCGATTCTTCTGTGTAGGGAGCAAGTGGTACTTCACCACCCGGGAAGGGTTTGACAGTGGCCCGTTTGCTTCCCGGGAGCGAGCCGAGACCGGCTTGAAGCGGTTTCTACATGTTGTCCGGTTATTGCCGGAGGAACAGCAACTTCATTAACCAGGGGGCCTCGCCGAGGCCCCCTAAATCATTATCGGCATCAACCAGCGGTCAACCGCCCAGAGGCAGACAAGCGCCATAGCGCCGGCGAGGACGTCGTCCAACATGATTCCGAACCCTCCGGGCGTTCGTTCGTCCAGCCACCCGATAGGCCAGGGCTTGGCGACGTCGAAAAGACGGAACAGAAGAAAGGCCCCCAGGACGCCGTATATGGTATCCGGAAACAATCCCAGGGCGATCCACATTCCGACAAACTCATCCCAGACGATGCCTCCGTGATCGTGAACCTTGAGATCCCTGGCGGTCTTGCCGCACAGCCAGATACCCACCACAAAAGCGAGCAACACCACCAGCCAGTAGGCGACCGGTGGCAACCAGGCGAAACCGTACCAGATAGGAATAGCAGCGAGACTGCCCCAGGTACCCGGCGCCCGTGCCGTTGCGCCACTGCCCAACCCGAAAGCCAGAAAATGGACCGGATTACGCAGGAATCCCGGTGGTAAAAGGGCTTCCGGAAGATCCGGTTCAGGCGCTTGTTCTTCCTGGCTCATGGTCTACTCCTGAAGTGATCAAACCCGTCATCAGCGTCACACAGTATTCCGTCAAGAATCAGCCCGGGCGAAGCTTCAACAACGCCAATGACCGACAGTTGTCTCCGGACCTCTTCCGGGGCCTGCCCCCAACGCTCGGCGGGAATGGTCAGGCATAGTTCATAGTCGTCCCCGGCCCGCAAAGCCAATCCCGGGGCACCCTCACCCTTGAGACGTTTTAGAGGCAATGACAGTGGCAGCCGGGCACTGTCGATGCTGGCACCGACGCCTGAAGCCTCGAGGATGTGGCCCAGGTCGGCAAGCAGGCCGTCAGAAATATCAGCAGCGGCACTGGCAATACCACGGACAGCCTGACCAAGCGCTAACCTGGGCTGTGGAGCATGGTACCGGTCCAGCACCGCCATAACGTCTGGCGACGGATTTGCCTCATCGAGGTAATCCAGAGCAGCGCCGGCATCTCCAAGGGTTCCGGAGACTGCAACCAGGTCGCCAGGCCGGGCCCCGGTACGTCGAATGGCCGTGCCCTGCCCGACTGTCCCGTGTACCTGAATGGTCAGCGTGAGTGGTCCCGAGGTGGTATCTCCGCCAGCCAGCGCTATCCCGAATTCCATACTGGCACGACTGAGCCCTTCGGCAAAACCAGCAAGCCATTGCTCATCGGCAGCGGGCAAGGTCAGAGCCAATGTGAAGCATTCCGGGTCCGCGCCCATTGCTGCCAGATCACTGGTTGCGACGGCCAGGGCGCGCCAGCCAAGAAATTCCGGCCGATAGTGCGCGGGAAAGTGAACGCCCTCAACGAGGGTATCAATGGAGAAGACAAGTTCCCGACCTGCGGGAATCCGCTGAATTGCGCAGTCATCCCCCGGCCCCAGAATCAGGGACCGGGATCTCTGCTGCCCTGCGAGCGGCAAGAAGTAACGCCGAATCAGCTCGAACTCACCCATCAGCTAGCGGGAACGGGAGCGGGTCTCGGCGAGCCGGAGGCGGCCACTCAGCTTGTCGAGGACACTGTTGACGAATTTGTGGCCCTCAGTACCGCCAAAGCGCTTGGCCATTTCGATGCCTTCGTTGATAACCACTTTGTAGGGCACATCAAGTCGGTGCTTCAGTTCATAGGCGCCGAGCCGGACAATGGCGAGCTCTACCGGGTCCACCTCGTTGATCGGCCGATCCAGAAAAGGCTCAATCAGCCGGTCCAGTTCGCCCTGCTCCCGGTGTACGCCACGAAGCAGATCGCGGAAGTACAGCAGATCAACCTTGCTGGTATCATTGTCGACCATGAACTCGGCCTCAATGTCAGAAATCGCCGTCTTGCTGAAATGGCGCTGATAGAGTCCCTGCATGGCCAGAGCCCGGGCGCGACGTCGATCTCCGGCTTTCGGCTGGCCGGACGGTGCGGGCTGGGGTGATGTGCCTTCAGTGTCGCTCATTACTCACCCAGCTTCTTGAACAGGCTGACCATCTCAAGGGCCGTAATCGCCGCTTCAGCGCCTTTATTCCCGGCCTTGGTGCCCGAACGCTCGATTGCCTGTTCGATGGAATCCACCGTCAGCACGCCAAAAGTGACCGGTACATCGGTATCAAGGCTGACTGCACCGATACCACTTGACGCTTCGCCGGCGACATACTCGAAATGAGGCGTTCCGCCCCGGATCACGGCACCCAGCGCGATGATGGCATCGTATTCACCGGTTTCGGCAACGCGCTTGACCGCGAGCGGCATCTCGTAGGCCCCGGGCACCCGTACGATGGTGACATCGTCATCGGAAATCCCGTGACGGCGCAGGGTATCCAGCGCACCCTCAACCAGGCTTTCGACAACAAAACCGTTAAAACGACCGACGACGAGCGCATAGCGCCCGGAGCACTCGGTAAAATCTCCTTCAATTACTCTGATATCTGCCATTGATGGCTCCTTCACAGGTCTCGGCAGCAGGGCCGCGACCGGGTTGATCATTCAGGGGGTATAAGGGACGTATTCAACAACTTCCAGATCAAAACCGGAAATGGCCGAGAATTTGATCGGCGGGCTCAACAGGCGCATCTTGCCGACACCGATGTCCCGGAGAATCTGCGAGCCGGTGCCCACCGTAAAGTAAACACCGGAACTACCCTTGCCAGAAGAGCCCTGCCCCTCGTCAAAAAATTCGTGGATCCGGTCTTCCAGGTTGTAGCTGTCTTCGGCGCTGTTCAGCAGGACCACCACACCCTTGCCCTCGGCGGCCACTTTTTCAAGGGCATGGTGCAAAGGCCAGCTACGGGAATCTTTCCGGCGGGCGCCCAGAAGGTCCCGCAGGGTGTCTGTGATATGAACACGAACCAGGGCCGGCTGATCCGGAGCAATATCGCCCATCACCATCGCCAGATGCGTTGCGCCCTGGATATTGTCCCGGTATGTGCGAAGACTGAACACTCCGTATTCGGTGTCCAGATCATTCTCCTCAACACACTCGACGGTGCGCTCGTTCATGGTGCGGTAATGAATCAGGTCGGCAATGGTGCCGATTTTGAGGTCGTGCTCTTCGGCAAACCGCTCCAAATCCTCTCTGCGGGCCATGGAGCCGTCATCATTCATAATCTCGCAGATAACACCCGCCGGCTCACAGCCTGCAAGTGACGCAAGATCGCAAGACGCTTCCGTATGGCCGGCACGACTCAGAACACCACCCGGATCAGACATCAACGGAAAGATATGGCCGGGCTGCACCAGATCACTGGCCTTGGCGTTGCGGGCAACCGCAGCCTGAACCGTGCGGGCACGATCGGCAGCCGAAATACCGGTGGTCACGCCAACCGCCGCTTCAATCGACAGGGTAAACTTGGTACCAAAGCCAGAGGCATTCTGCTGGACCATCAGTGGCAGACCGAGCTGCTCACAGCGGTCCCGGGTCATGGGCATACAGATAAGGCCACGACCAAAGCGGGCCATGAAGTTGATGGCTTCAGCCGTACAATGCTCGGCGGCCATCACGAGATCGCCCTCATTCTCGCGATCCTCGTCATCCATCAGGATCACCATCTTGCCCTGACGGATGTCTTCAATGATGTCTTCAATGCTGTTCAGTGCCATATGGTTTTGCACCCTTGCGGAGTTCCGTTAGCCATTCGCTGGCGGGATCTCCTGAATGTATGGATTACCGGCGGGCGAGAATCAGGCGCTGATCCTCCCCCACCTGACGTCGGTCCAGCACCTTCCATTGTACTTTATCTGCCATGGATTCCAGCGGCAGGTGGGCGGTCGGGCGCCCGGTACTGCCAAGAAATACCGGCGCCTGGTAGAGCCAGAGTTCGTCCACCAGGCCCTCGCTGATGAAGGTTCCGGCCAGTGTCGGGCCCGCCTCAACCAGCAATTCGTTAATGCCCAGTTCCCCCAGGGAGTCCAGCAACTCGGCCAGATCAATACCATTGTCTTTCCAGGCCACGCCCGTCAGGCTGATACCCAGTGCCGCCAGATCCTGGGCCGGGGCAGTCGCCAGTGTTGACGATGCACAATACACCTGCACATTACCGCCCTGCAGAATATTCGCCGTACAGGGTGTACGCGCATCCCGATCGGCGATCACTCTCAAAGGCTGCCGGGAAGGCTCGGTGGCATCACCGATATCACCCAACTCTTCACGGCGAACCGTCAGCGACGGATCGTCGGCCAGAACCGTACCCACCCCGGTCAGAATGGCGTCGCTGATCGCTCTCAGGCGCTGGACATCGCGACGGGCATCGGCACCGGTTATCCACTGGCTCTCGCCGGAAGCCATGGCTGTGCGGCCATCCAGGCTGGCTGCCATTTTCAGCCGCACCCAGGGCCGACCGGTGTTCATGCGCTTCATGAACCCCGGGTTCAGGCGGACAGCTTCTTCTGCCAGCAACCCTTCAGTCACGCGAACTCCGGCCTCCCGCAGCATATCCAGCCCCCGGCCGGACACCGACGGGTTCGGGTCCTTCGTCGCGGCATAGACATGGGCGATACCGGCATCAATCAGAGCCCTGGCACACGGCGGAGTGCGACCGAAGTGGCTGCACGGCTCCAGCGTTACATACGCTGTCGCGCCACGGGCGTCCGGGCCCGCCTGACTCAGGGCACGAATTTCTGCGTGGGCTTCGCCGGCACGCTCATGCCAGCCCTCCCCGAGCACCAGATCGCCCCGGGCGATGACGCAACCAACCCGGGGATTGGGATGGGTCGAGTACCGACCGCGCCAGGCAAGCTGGACAGCCCGGGCCATCATGGCCCTGTCGCGGTTCTCGATCATGCCTTTCCTTCGGGCGAGTGGTTGTCGGCCAACGCCTTGGCAACGTCAACGGCGGTATCACCATTGCTGGCTGATAACCGCTCGATTTCTTCCTTGAACTCATTGATATCCTGAAAGCTGCGGTAGACCGAGGCAAAGCGGACGTAAGCCACCTTGTCCAGCTGGCGCAGTTCTGTCATCACTTCCTCACCCAGCTGCATCGATTTCACTTCCCGCTCTCCGGTCGCCCGCAAACGGTATTTGATGCGATTCAGAGCCGCATCAATCTGCTCAATACTGACCGGGCGCTTTTCCAACGCTTTCATCAGTCCGGAACGCAGCTTTTCCTCATCGAAAGGCTGCCTCGTGCCGTCTTGCTTGACGACCCGGGGCATCACCAGCTCGGCGGACTCGAAGGTGGTGAACCGTTCACGGCACGACAGGCATTCCCTGCGACGACGCACCTGATCACCCTCGGCCACCAGCCGTGAGTCAATCACCTTGGTATCTGCTTCACCACAGAAAGGACAATGCATAGTCAGGAGCTCCGGAGAGGAAGCCGGGCCGACTGATCGGCCCGGAGGGTCATGCCTGTAGTCTGGCTACAAAAGATTCAGCCGTAGACAGGGAAACGGGCACACAGCGCGCCAACCTGCTCACGAACCCGGCTGTTTACCGCTTCATCGTCCAGGTTATCCAGGATGTCGCAGATCCAGCCAGCCAGGTCACGACACTCGGACTCACCGAAACCACGGGTGGTAATAGCCGGCGTACCGATTCGCAGACCGGATGTGACGAACGGGGAGCGGGGATCGTTGGGGACCGCGTTCTTGTTCACGGTGATGTGCGCCCGGCCCAGAGCCGCATCCGCATCTTTACCGGTGATGTCCTGTTTGATCAGGCTGACCAGGAACAGGTGGTTCTTGGTGCCACCGGAGACCACGTCATAGCCACGATCGACAAATACCTGGGCCATGGCAGAGGCATTCTTGACCACTTGCTGCTGGTAGGTCTTGAACTCATCGCTCATGGCTTCCTTGAAGCACACGGCCTTGGCGGCAATCACGTGCATCAACGGGCCACCCTGGCCGCCCGGGAACACTGCGGAGTTCAGTTTTTTCTGCAGGTCGGCGTCATCACAGGCCAGGATCAGGCCACCCCGGGGACCGCGCAGGGTCTTGTGAGTGGTGGTTGCAACGACATGGGCGTGGGGAACGGGATCCGGATAAACGCCGGCGGCAACCAGACCAGCCACGTGGGCCATGTCTACAAACAGGTAAGCACCCACCTTGTCCGCAATCTCACGGAAGCGGGCGAAATCCAGTTCCTGGGAATAGGCGGAGAAGCCGGCAATAATCATCTTCGGCTTGTGCTCAACGGCCAGCGCTTCCACTTCGTCGTAATCGATCAGGCCAGTTTCCGGGTTCAGGCCGTACTGCACGGCGTGATAGATCTTGCCGGAGAAGTTCACACTGGCACCGTGGGTCAGGTGACCACCATGCGCCAGACTCATACCCAGAACAGTATCACCCGGCTTGAGCAGGGCCATGAACACAGCGGAGTTTGCCTGGGAGCCGGAATGCGGCTGTACGTTGGCATAGGCAGCACCAAACAGTTCCTTGGCCCGCTCAATCGCCAGATCTTCGGCAATATCCACGAACTCGCAGCCGCCATAGTAGCGCTTGCCCGGATAACCTTCCGCGTACTTGTTGGTCAGCACGCTGCCCTGGGCTTCCATCACCCGGGGGCTGGTATAGTTCTCGGACGCGATCAGCTCGATGTGAGCTTCCTGACGCTTCTCTTCCGCCTGCATGGCGTTCCAGAGTTCGTCGTCAAAGCCGGCGATTTTCATTTCACGATTAAACATGGATGCGCTGCCCCTGTGTGCTTGGCTGGCCCGGAGAGCTT
>Ga0208014_1000106_pt1 | contig 49057 bp, 41 predicted proteins | sample 25_taG_FD_184099 | JGI IMG/M metagenome (GOLD analysis project Ga0208014, IMG submission 184099) | Marine viral communities from Cariaco Basin, Caribbean Sea - 25_WHOI_OMZ (SPAdes) (version 2) | ecosystem: Environmental > Aquatic > Marine > Oceanic | place: Caribbean Sea: Cariaco Basin...
CAGACAGGAATTGAAATATCATATTCAGTTTTTAGCAAATGATTCACTAAATGGCAGATTTCCTGGAACTGTAGAAAATAAAATGGTAGTAGATTACTTAAAAAATGATTTTACTGCTAACGGAATTTTTTATGACCTTCAGGAGTTTACAGCACGCTTAAAAGGTGATAATTCTGAAGTGAAAACCTGGAATGTCATAGGATTTATTGAAGGTGAAGATCCTAAATTGAAAAATGAAATTATTGTTTTAGGTGCTCATTATGATCATTTAGGAGTAAAAGAAGGATCAATTTACAATGGTGCAGATGATAATGCTAGCGGTACTGCCGCGTTATTAGAAATAGCAGAAAAGGTTAAAGCTAATCAAAAATTATTAAAAAGAAGCATCTTATTGATCGCTTTTGGGGCTGAAGAACAGGGCTTGCTAGGTAGTGCCTACTTTGTAGATCATCCAACGATACCTTTGGATAGTATTAAGTTGATGATAAATATGGACATGGTTGGGCATTTAAATGAAGAAAATCATGTTTATATGGGCGGCGCCGGTACTTTTCCCGGTGGCATGCAATTAATGGATAGTTTAGGTATACCTAATCAGGTTAAGCCAATAGTTCATGCAGGCTCTGTTGCAGGATCAGATCATGTTTCTTTTTATAATAAAGGGATATCTGTTTTGGGAATTCATACTGGGGGGCATGATCATTATCATAAGCCTACAGACGATATCGAAAATTTAAATCTGGACGGTGAAGTGAAGGTCTTAAATTATATCTATAGTGCTTTAATGGCAATTGCGACATCTAAACGGGAAATGAAATTTATACCTCAAGATTAAAAATAGGCGGTAATAGCGTGTGTTTTCATCTATGAATAGATTCATCATTCATCAAGTTCATGATAAAAAATTATTCTTTCTTATCTTTCCCAGAAGCAAGTTGTGATTTCATTACTTTGGTATCCTCAGAATTCATAAGATGGCTTGTGATGCCTTCATCAATCTGATTGAAATTTTTCTTTAAAGCATTTTCTATGGGAGTTCCATAAGCTACGGCAGTGTACCTGGTGATATCTTCAATTCTTTTATCTTTATTTATAAGAAAACAGGTGGGGAGCCCTAATGAATGCTTTAACTGTTTTACTACGTAAGGCGATTTGTTCTGTGTTTCGTCTACATAAACAATGTTTACCGTATTACTAAATTCTTTAGATACCTTTTTTACTTTATCCCGGGTATCCCAAAATAAAATAATGATCTGAATTTGATCTTTATATTTTTTTGCAATCTCGTTGATAGCGGGAATAGCTCCTTTTCCGGGAATACACCAGGAAGCATAAGTAATTAAATAAATTGATTTGTCGAAATCGTAAAGACAGACTTCTTTGCCTCTTAAGTTGTGAAACTTAAAGTTATTAATATACGATCCTGTTAGGTGGTTTGCCGTAATAGAATCAAATAAATGTTGCGCTTTTTTAAAATTCCTCTGCCGGTAGGCAAAATCGGCTTTCTCGTTATAATCGGCTAAATGTAGGGCTAAGGCTTCTGTAAAAAGTACTTTGTCTTTGATGCTATCAGTTTTCTTTTCCTGGGCAGAAATTGAAACGGCATTGAAGAACAAAAAAATCAATAGAATGCATAATAACTGCTTCATTGAAGTTTAGACGAATAGTTAGGTCTTTCAAAAATAATAAATACTTACTACAATGTGAAATAATATCGACCAATAACAAAATTACGGATCGATAAGTAATAGGAAAATATTGTAAGAAGTTATATTTTTTTCATTTGTTGCTTCATCATCCTTATCTGGTCTGTAAGCATACCATGTTTATCTAGCTTTTTAGCTTCGGCCAATAGGTTGGTAGCCTCACGTTTTCTTCTTTTGGTCATCGCAATGCCGGCCAGGTTTAGTTTGGCCATAGCAAGATCATGATCCATAGATAAGCCTAGTTTTATAGCTTTTTTAAAATGTTTCTCGGCCTGGGTCATGTTGGTTTGAGAAACCATTAAACCATGTAAATACCAGTAATATCCCTGTTGCTTTTTAGTAAGTGCAGCTTCTGGTTTTTTTATTTTATCTAACCATTTCTTAGCGCCTGGGAAATCCTGTTTCCGAAGTCTTAAAAAAGCTAAAAGAATAATCTCATTTTTAAAATATAAAAATACAAAGATACCTGCTAATAGGATAAGCATAATCCCATTTCCAATATACCCTTCGATAAATTGCCAAACGGCTGCAGCTAAAACTAATCCTGCTAATACTAACTTTATATTTTTATTGAACATAATGCATTGATTTTTGAGCCGCCAAAGGTAATAAAAAGATTTAAAAATAATTTAATTTTCTATTTGGAAGAGTTAAAAAGCTTTGTATATTTGCACGCAGTTTTAAAAAGAGCAACAAAAAAAGATTTCACAGAAGATTAAAGATACAGTAAAATGAAAAGAACGTTTCAACCATCTAAGAGAAAAAGAAAAAATAAGCACGGATTTAGAGAGCGTATGGCTAGTGTGAACGGTAGAAAAGTCCTTGCCAGAAGAAGAGCAAAAGGTAGAAAGAAATTATCTGTATCTTCTGAAAACAGACATAAACACTAATGATAGTTAGTGATTTAAAATATTAAAGGTGTTACTTTTTTAGTAACGCCTTTTTTTATATCTAATAGCTTCTTACATTTATACCACCACAACACAATTTAAAATGCCCAAAAACAACAATCTTAAAAGTATTTTGATTATTGGTTCTGGACCGATTGTGATCGGACAGGCCTGTGAATTTGATTATTCAGGAACACAGTCACTTAGATCTTTGCGTGAAGACGGTATAGAGACGATTCTTATCAACTCTAACCCGGCTACGATTATGACAGATCCTTCTATGGCAGATCATGTGTATCTTAAGCCGCTTACCACTAAATCTATTATAGAAATTCTTGAGGCTCATCCTAATATTGACGCCGTATTACCTACAATGGGAGGCCAAACGGCATTAAACCTGTGTATTGAAGCTGATGATAAGGGAATCTGGAAGGATTATGATGTAAAACTTATTGGTGTTGATATCGATGCCATTAATATTACAGAAGATAGAGAACAGTTTAAACAGTTAATGGAGCGTATAGGTATTCCGGTAGCTCCTGCAAAAACAGTAACTTCTTATCTTCAGGGAAAAGAAGTTGCCCAGGAATTTGGTTTTCCGCTAGTGATCAGGGCTTCATTTACTTTAGGAGGTAGTGGAGCAGGTTTTGTTCATAAAGCTGAGGATTTTGACGAGATGCTTACTCGTGGTCTCGAAGCTTCTCCTATTCATGAAGTCCTTATCGATAAAGCACTTCTTGGTTGGAAAGAATACGAATTAGAATTGCTTCGAGATAAGAATGATAATGTTGTAATTATCTGTACTATCGAGAATATGGATCCTATGGGAATCCATACCGGAGATTCGATAACTGTTGCTCCTGCAATGACACTTAGTGATAGTGCGTTCCAGAGAATGCGTGATCTTGCTATAAAAATGATGCGCAGTATCGGGGATTTTGCCGGTGGATGTAATGTACAGTTTGCGGTAAGCCCGGATGAAAAAGAAGAAATTTATGCGATCGAAATTAACCCTCGTGTATCCAGATCTTCGGCATTGGCATCTAAAGCAACAGGGTATCCTATTGCAAAAATAGCTACTAAGTTGGCTCTAGGTTATACATTAGATGAACTAGATAACCAAATTACACAATCTACATCAGCTTTATTTGAGCCATCTTTAGATTATGTAATCGTAAAAATACCTCGATGGAATTTTGATAAGTTTGAAGGTTCAGACAGAACTTTAGGACTTCAAATGAAAGCGGTTGGTGAAGTTATGGGAATTGGTCGTTCTTTTCAGGAAGCTCTACATAAAGCAACGCAATCTCTAGAGATTAAGAGAAATGGCCTTGGAGCAGATGGTAAGGGATATACCAAGTATGATGAAATTATCGAGAAACTTACTTATGCCAGCTGGGATAGGGTATTTGTAATTTATGATGCCATTCAGGCAGGAATTCCGTTAAGCCGAATTCATGAAATTACTAAAATCGATATGTGGTTCCTTAAGCAGTATGAGGAACTTTATATGCTGGAAAAAGAAATTAGTACTTACGATATCAATTCTCTTCCAAAAGATTTGATGCTGGAAGCCAAACAAAAAGGTTTTGCAGACAGGCAAATTGCTTATATGGTAAAATGCCTTGAAAGTGAAGTTTATAATAAGCGCAGTGAGTTAGATATAAACCGTGTATATAAACTTGTAGATACCTGTGCAGCAGAGTTTAAGGCAGAGACGCCTTATTATTACTCTACTTTTGAAGCAGCTATAGAAACTGCAGATGGTAAGAAATATACCGCAAACGAGAGTGTGGTTACCGATCGTAAAAAGATTGTGGTATTAGGATCTGGGCCAAACAGAATAGGGCAGGGAATCGAGTTTGATTACAGTTGTGTACATGGAGTTTTGGCCGCAGCGGAATGTGGTTACGAAACCATTATGATTAACTGTAACCCAGAAACGGTTTCTACAGATTTCGACGTAGCAGATAAACTTTATTTCGAGCCGGTATTCTGGGAACATATTTACGATATCATTAGGCATGAAAAGCCGGAAGGAGTAATTGTTCAGCTTGGAGGGCAAACCGCTCTAAAACTTGCTGAAAAATTAGAGCGTTACGGCATTAAGATTATAGGTACCAGCTTTGAAGCGCTGGATCTTGCTGAAGATCGCGGTAGCTTCTCGACATTACTTCAGAAAAATGATATTCCTTATCCTGAATTCGGAACTGCAGAGAACGCTGAAGAGGCGCTAAAATTAGCAGATCAGTTAGATTTCCCAATTTTGGTTCGTCCTTCTTATGTTCTTGGTGGGCAGGGAATGAAAATCGTAATTAATAAGCAGGAGTTAGAAGAAACCGTAGTAGATCTTCTACGCAAGATTCCAAATAACAAATTATTACTGGATCATTATTTAGACGGAGCTATTGAAGCTGAAGCTGATGCGATTTGCGATGGCGAAGATGTGTATATTATTGGTATCATGGAGCATATTGAGCCTTGTGGTATTCACTCTGGAGATTCGAATGCACTGCTTCCTCCTTTTACTTTGGGAGATTTGGTACTACAACAGATAAAAGATCACACCAGAAAAATTGCTCTTGCTTTAAACACTGTTGGATTAATCAATATCCAGTTTGCGATAAAAGAGGATAAGGTCTACATTATTGAAGCAAACCCAAGAGCATCCAGAACGGTACCGTTTATAGCTAAAGCTTATAAAGAGCCTTATGTAAACTATGCTACCAAAGTGATGTTAGGCGATAAAAAGATTAAAGATTTTACCTTTAACCCGCAGTTGGATGGTTATGCGATAAAACAACCGGTATTCTCTTTTGAAAAATTCCATAAAGTAAATAAACAATTGGGACCAGAGATGAAGAGTACAGGTGAAAGTATCTTATTTATCAAAGACCTTAAAGATGATGATTTCTACAATCTCTATACACGTAGAAAAATGTATTTAAGCAAATAAAATAGCGTAATTACTATTAATAAGAGATCCTCTGTAGATTTTAGGCATTTGTTAAGCTGAATTTTACAGAGGATTTTTTATTTTAAATAGCTAACCAACGTCATAACTTAGCATTTCGAAATTCAATTAAATCTGAATCAATTTTATAAAGAATGAAAGAGCTTTTTTTAGTAATAGGTGGTATTTACGGATGTCTAGCAGTGATCTTTGGTGCTTTTGGCGCACATGCCTTAAAAAAGAAATTATCTGAAGAGCAACAAAAAAGTTTTGAAACCGGTGTAAGATACCAAATGTACCATGCTTTGATTCTTATAATGGCCGCTATCGCATTTCCTTTTCGGGAAGTTTCTCAGGAAATTACCGGCTGGTGTTTCGTAATTGGGGTACTGTTATTTTCCTTTAGTATTTATGGTTTGGTATTAAGTGATGCACAAGGAAAGAAAATGCGCTTTTTAGGGCCTGTAACTCCGCTAGGCGGACTTACACTGGTGATTGGATGGGTTTTATTTATAATTAATATTGCTAAAATTGCTACTTATTTAAATCCTGCCCAATAAATGGAATTGCTTAATTAACACCACAATTGGTTCGGGTTAAGGCGAAATCTTCATTGAATTTGTAAGCGGTACTATCCTGCCCAGATGCGTAACCTTCTATTAATTGATTACCTTTTTGAAGGAACATAATGGGCCGAACTGAATTTTTTCCTTCGCTCATAAATTCATAATCTGCAAAAAGGGTGTCTCCCTTCATAATTCCTGAAATTTCCCCTCGGTTTACATCTTTTTGATAGAGCATATAAACAAGACTTCCGGAAACATTCTTATTTAATTTTTCAATATTAAGACTAATGGTATCGGTTTCTGAAGCATATAAATAGCACATTTTTACCGGAATTTCTTCTTCATCTTCTGGCTGTTGCGATTGCACGACAGATTCACTTTTTTTAGCCTCCTGATTTTCGTTGTTTTTGCAGGAAATCATTAAAATTCCACCTAAGCTCAGGATAAGTAGTCCGGTTTTCATGTCTTAATTTTTTATAAAGGTAAAAGGTCTTTCTATAAACGCCAATGGCTTAACAAAATTTTATTGGCCGCCGCAACAGGTGTATTATCTATGTCTCAATCATTATCAGGAAGCATTGAAATTTTAAAAATATGGTTAGGTTTATACCAAATTGTTCTGCCTTTAGCTTCTTGAATCAAAATTATATTTTTGCCATCTCCGGCTTTCTTTTTCTATATTTTTCTGCGAAGTAAGCAATCAAAATAAGTTGAGAAGAGTGAAAAAGCATAATAGGGAGTAATAATAAGCCTGTATTTGCAGAATTACCGAAGATTACATTTACCATAACCGAGCCGTGAACCAGGGATTTTTTGGTACCGCAAAACTGGGCAGTAATTTTATCTTCTAAAGTTAGCTTGAGCAGGTTACTAGCAAGTGCTGTGAGGTAATACACCACAAAAAACAACACTAAAACACCTACTATCAACAATAAGAATCCGCTTAGATCGATAGCGTCAAATAAGTTAGAAGTAAAGGAATTGCTAAAACTGCTATACACGATAATCAGGATAATTCCTTTATCAAAAAGGGCAAGCTGTTTACTATGTTTTCTGGCCCAATTTCCAAAAATTCGCTGCAGGATGAGGCCCACAATCAAAGGCGCCAAGATTTGCCAGCCTAATTTTAATAAGACATCTAAAAACTGAAAATCGGCGCTTTTTCCCAAAATGATACTCAGCCAAATAGGAGTTGCAAAAATACCTATAAGTCCCGATAAACTGGCATTAAAAATAGCGGCAGGTAAATTTCCCTTGGCTAAAGCTACCATTACAATCGAGGAGCTTACGGTAGAAGGGAGTGTGGCTAAAAAGAAAATAGCCGTCCATAATTCAGAGTCTTTTCCTTGCTCGAACAAAGGTAAATAGGCGAGTGCTAAGAGCGGAAAAACTATAAACGTGGTGAGTTGTACAATTAGGTGTACTTTGTAGTTTAAAAGCCCCTGTTTAATTTCCTGTGGTGCCAATTTTAATCCATAGAAAAAGAATATAAAACCTATTCCAATATCGGTGATAGTTTTTAAAGGCAATATTTCATTTCCTTGCGGAAGCAGGTACGCTAATAAAATAACACCAAAAAGCGAAACGATAAAACCGTTAAACTTCACAACTATCGGTCTATTTTTACCTTATAATCTTCCAGCATGTGCAGGTAATTTTCAGATACAAAATCGGTTTCCTTAAATTCGTTAACCCTTTTGCTCTTCATTTTATTCCTCTTTATACTTTTGGTAAATCTTCTAATATCATGATCATTATCTAAAATAAGGCCGGGAACACTAATAGATTTTCCTTCTTTATCTTTAGCCACCATGGTAAAGTAAGACGAATTACAATGCTTTTTTTCACCGGTCTGTATATTTTCGGATTCTACGCGTATACCAATAACCATAGAACTTCTACCTACGTAATTCACCGATGCTTTCATGGTTAAAAGTTCTCCAACTTCTATAGGAGCAAGAAAATCTACAGTGTCTACGCTAGCCGTTACGCAATAGGTGCCAGAATGTTTGGAGGCACAGGCAAAAGCTATTTGGTCTAGCAGTGACAAAACATAACCACCGTGAATTTTGCCGTTAAAATTTGCTCGATTAGGTAACATTAATTCTGAAATGGTTACCTGTGAGTCTTCTACTCGTTTAAATTCTTTTGAATTGGTCATCTATCTCTAAAATGTGGGGATTGTGCTTCTTCTACTCTGGTGACAAAATATTTGGTGTCACCCCAAAAAACAAAGGTTGCATAGCGTTCTACATAATAAAGTTTTACATAGTTACCTTCGTTTTTCTGTAACGCCTTTACAACGTCTTTATCTTCTTTTAATACGGAAAAGCTAAAAATCTGCGCACCGCTAATTCCCTGGCTAATTTCGCCTTCCCAGGTTTTAAAAACAACACCTTTTTTACTGAATTTTATAAGTTCACCGGTTCTAGTGCCTTCACTATAGGTTGCAAAATAGGCAAATGCAAAATACAGCAAAAACAACAGGAAAATACCGCCAAGAATGTAGTAAAGGACTTTTTTCATTCTAAATATTCTTATACACAAGGTTTAAAAAATCTTCGATTTTCGAAGGTTCCAACCATCTGGTTACAATAACGAGATTTTCTTTTTGATCTACAACGATAAAATTACCACCAAATCCTGCAGCATAAAAAATATGAGCGCCAATTTTTTCCCATTTTTGAGATTTTTCAGGGTTTAACCACCACATATAGCCATAATTTGGATTAGGTTTGGAAGGTTGTATGGCTTCTTTTATAATTTTAGAAGAAATAAGTGATTTGCCATTCCAGCTCCCGTTATTCATAAATAACAAACCAAATCGAGCCATATCTTCAGTATTAATAAACATCCCGCCACCTGAATGTCCACCACCACTAACAGATTGCATCTGGAGCCCGTCAATAGTTACCCAGGAATTATCGTAACCATACCAGCGCCAGGTTGTAGAAGCGCCAATAGGATCCATTATTTTAGATTTTAGTATTTTGGGCAAAGGTTGTCTAAAAACATTTAAGAGGGAGTAAGCCAATACGTTTACACGAACATCATTGTATTTAAAATATGATCCTGGCTCGTGTAATTCTCTGGATCGCCAGCTATCAATATTCCCATCGCTAGGAGGCCTGTCGGCCCAATCATAAGAATCCCAAAGTTCACCACTCCAATCCGAATTTTGTTGCAATAAATTTTTCCAGGTAATTTTAGCATTATGCTCTCCGTCAAAAGTACCGTCCCAAACATAATCTTTCACTAGATCTTCAGGAGCAATCAAAGTACTATCAATAGCCAGTAGGGCAGTGGCTGCTAAAAAGCTTTTAGTAACGCTAAAGGTCATATCTACTTTTTTGGTATCTCCCCATTTAGAAATAATATAGCCATTTTTTAAAATAATTCCGGCAGGTCCGCCACGACGTCTTACCGGTCCTAAAAGTTGATGAAAAGGTTCCTGCATAAATCCCTTTAAAATCGCCTGTCGCAGATCACGGGATTCGCTATACTCGTGATCTTTAGCAAATTGTATGGCTTCAGTAAAGTCATAACTATATGCTGAAGCTTCTTTTTCCTGCCATGTTCCAAATTCTGGAAAATAGATACTCTGCGCGTTTAAAGAGTACAACATTAAAGTGAAACTCAGAATGGCATAAATTTGAAATAACTTTATCATGGATTTAAATTAGAAAGATCGTTAGATGATTTCTTTACAAGATTCGTATCAATTTGTTTACTGGCTTTAGCACCCAATCTTTTTAGTTTTTCTACCCGGGAAATCAAATTCCCTTTGCCGGTTAGTTTTTTCATGGCACCATCATAACTATTTTGAACAGTGCTAAGTTGTTTACCTACTTTTAAAAGTTCATCGGTAAGATTGGTGAATTGGTCATATAACTTTCCCGCCTGTGTAGCAATCTCGATAGCATTTTCCTTTTGCTTTTCGTTTTGCCACATACTATCGATAGTCCTAAGTACCGCTAAAAGCGTTGTGGGGGTTACTAAAATGATATTTTTATCGAAAGCCTCACTGTATAAATTGGGATAATTATTCGATGCAATGGCAAAAGCAGCTTCAATAGGAATAAAAAGTAACACAAAATCCGGACTTTCTACACCGTATAATTGATGGTAGTTTTTATGGCTGAGTTCGTTGATACGGTTTCTAAGTGCAATAAGGTGGTTTTTAAGATGTGTAGGTTTTTCATCTTCATCAGTCGCGTTTACATAACGTTCATAAGCATTTAAAGAAACTTTAGAATCTATAATCATTTTCTTATCACCGGGAAGATTAATGATTACATCGGGTAAAACGCGTTTTCCATCGTCATTAGTAAACGATTGTTGTACGCTATATTCACGATCTTTTTGCAAGCCGCTTTTTTCCAATACTCTTTCTAAAACCATCTCTCCCCAGTTACCTTGCATTTTGGCGTCTCCCTTTAAAGCTTTGGTAAGATTATTGGCTTCTTTACTCATTTGTAAGTTCAGGTCTTTTAAACCAATAATCTGTTCCCTAAGCATCGCATGCCTATTGATACTTTCCTTTTGACCCTCTTCGATTTTCTTTTCAAATAGCTGAATTTTTTCCTGTAGAGGAAAGAGGATGTTTTGAATATTTTCTTTGTTTAAATTGGTGAATTTTTCGGACTTATTTTCGAGGATTTTATTGGCTAAATTTTCAAACTGAATACTGAATTTTTCCTGTAGCTTTTCGAGCTCTTTTTTCTGTTCGCTTTGGCGTGCTAAAAGATGTTCGTAATCGGCATTTTTTCGGGTAAGTTCGTTATATAAGAAATCTTTTTCCTTACGTAGGCCCTCACGTTCGGTTTTTACCTCTGCTAATTTTATTAGCAGCTCATCTTTAGTAGTTTGGATGCTATTTTTGTATTCATTTAAATTTTTGTTTTCCAGATCATTAAGTTTTTCTATCTCAAGTAAAAGTTGACTATTTTTCTCTTCCTGAATCGCTATTTTATTATTGGATTTTAATCCTGAAATAAGATTTCCAAGAAGAAATCCTACGGCCAAAGCAATAATGAAAACAACTAAAAACGGCAAAATTTGATCCATGTAACAAGTGGGTTTATTTCAAATATAACTATAACTTTTTTAATACTTAAAATCAGTAAAAAATAGTGGTTTTTTTTACTAAAATAAGGTTGCGTTTTTTGCGTAATTTTTGCTACAAATATAGCCAGGAAATTCGCTCTTTAAATATTTAAAAATGACAAAAAATAGATGTCATCCCTGAAGTTGATACAGGGTTTTATCCTCAAGTTTTTTCTTAAGATTTTAGATTAAATCTGTCTGAGTTCTGAGATGAAAAATAGTGTAATTTGACCTTTGAGTTTTGATAAAAAAGACTGTATTTTCATTAAATTTTAGTCTTCATTCTTAATGCGGAAAGCTCTGGAAATTTTATCAAAATGAATTAGATCTTTTGGAAATAAATCTTGAAAAGCTCTGGTAGAAATTAAATTTTCGGGAGTATTAATTTGACATTTATCAGGCTGCATTAAAATTATTTTATCACAAATTTGGATGGCCAGATTAATCTCATGAGACGCAAAAATGATTGTTTTCTGTGTTTGTTTTGCAAGTTTCTTCAGTAGCTTTACCACATAGGCTTTGTGGTACATATCTAGATGTGTTGTAGGTTCGTCCAGAATGATGATAGGTGTATCCTGGGCAATGGCTCTAGCAATTAAAACGCGTTGCAACTGGCCGTCGCTGAGTTCATAACATTTACGATCTTTTAGTGACTCAATCGAAGTAAGTGCAATAGCATTTTCGATTTTTTCAGCATCATTTTTAGAAAGTTTTCCAAGCCAGTTGGTATAAGGTTGCCGGCCCAGTGCGATCAATTCAAAAACACTAAGGTTCTTAGAAATTGGCTGATTGGTAAGTACTAAGCTAATTCGTGCTGCACGTTGTAAATCACTTAGCTCTTGCAGATTTTTGTTTTCAATTTCAATGCTACCCGAAATAGGTTTCTGAATACCGGAGATGCTACGTAGTAGCGTGGATTTACCGATACCATTTATACCAATTACCGCAATTAATTCTGAAGCTTGTACTTCAATATTGATCTTCTCAGCAATAGATTTTATGCCATTTTTATCCTGGTAGCCAATCTCAAGATTGGATGTTTTTAAGGTGATATGTAGAGGATTTGATTTCATCTAAAACAGGAATTTTTGTTTTCTAATGAGTAACCAAATCACTACGGGCGCACCAATTATAGATGTTATTGCATTTATAGGTAAGGTAAACTCCATTCCCGGTAATTGAGACACAATATCACAGATAAGCATTAAAATCGCCCCGCCTAAAATTACAGCAGGCATTAAAATAAGGTGGTTGTTCACCGGTAGCACCTGCCGAATTAAATGTGGCACCGCCAGGCCTATAAAAGCGATTGGCCCGCAAAATGCGGTAATACTGCCGGCAAGTAAGCTTGTAGCGAGTATGATAAGCATTCGGTTTCTGCGAATATTAACCCCCAGACTTCTGGCATATGCTTCGCCAAGTAATAAACTGTTTAGGTTTTTAATGCAGAAAATCGCCAAACTAATGCCCAGGAACCAGAAAATGGTAAGGATACCCACTTCTTCCCAGGATAGGTCGCCAAGACTACCAAATGACCAGAAAATATATTGCTGTAGTTGCGCTGCCGGGCTAAAGTAACTTAATATGCTTACCACTGCTCCCGTTAAACTGGCAAACATTAAACCCACAATCAAAATGGCCATAGTATCCCGTAATCGTACAGAAGCTAAAACAACAGCAAAAAGCACCATTAAACTCCCTAAACTAGAGGCGATCACTAAAGTCCATTTAGAGAGAGCCAAAGCAACAAAGCTTCCTCCAATTAAAGTGGCTCCCATAATTACGATGGCAACTCCTAAACTTGCTCCACTGCTTAAACCTAAAACATAAGGCCCCGCAAGAGGATTTCTAAACATGGTTTGCATTAACAATCCGCTAATGGCGAGTCCGGAGCCGGCGATTATTGCTGTAAATGCCTTAGGAAGTCGATAATCTAAAATGATATAGCGGTAGGTTTCTTTAGAAACTTCAGCATTCATAAAAGAGGAAAAGATATCGTTGAAAGGGATATTTACCGATCCCAGACTGATATTAAGCAGTGTTAGGGCAATCAGCATAAGACTCAAAATCGCCAATATCGAGACATGTTTTCCTGCTTGTTGCATTAATCGTTTAAGGCTTTGTAAAATGTAGGTTGATAATTTTCCAAAAGCTGTGGATGGAATATAGAAATGAGATCTTTAAGAATAAGATCCGGACGGTTGGGACCCAATTCGTAAAAAATCACGCCACCGGTTTCCCCTTTGCTCATACTTACCGAAAATACTTTTTTATCCTGAACTGCTTTAAACTGTGAATAATGTTGCGATTGCTCCAGCATTCCGCTATACGATGTAAACTGCCCCGCACTTATCCAAAAATCAGCATCTTGTGCTTTATCCAAAACCGACTCAAACGATAGGGAAAGACTACCCGAGCCTTTGGTGTCTGCCCAAAGATATTCCGCATTAGCATCTTTTATCATTTGTGCCTGCCAACTATTACCATAAGGAAGATACCATTGATCTTTGTACATAGCACCGCTAAGCACTTTAGGTTTATTTTCAGCAGTTTCGGCCAGTTTTTTAGCCGATTGATAATTAGATTCAATACGTTGAAAAATCGAATCTGCTGCTTTAGATTTGTCGTAAAGCGCCCCAAAAAATTTAATCCATTCAGCCTTTCCCAATGCCGAGGATTCTGTCCATTCTCCATTGTAAACAACAGGGATTCCTGTTTTTTGAATGGTGCTAAAACTTTTATTATCAGCGTTAATAGCAAATCCTATTACAACATCTGGTTGAAGATCGATTAAAACTTCGGTATTTAAGCTTTCGTTTTTACCAACCTCTTTTATGGCTCCGGAATCGATTAAATTTCTTGTTTGTTCTGAAGAAATATAATCCAGTCCCGGGAAACCTTTTAAGGTACTGGTTTCGTTTAAAGCTTCCAAAGCCGGAATATGGGTAGTAGAAGTCACCACCATTTTTTGAACCGGAATCGTCACTTTTTGATCATAAGTTACATTTTTAGGAATTTTTGCCTCCTTTTTAGCCAGCAGATATTTAAAAGACTTTTCAGCTTCCGGCCATGGAGAATTTACTTCGATGATGCTGTAATCCTTAAATTCAGTTATAGAAAAACCATTAGCATATTCGATAGCAATTTCCTTTCCTTCTGGATTTTCAGCTAAAGTTTTTGACTTTTCCGCTTCTTTGCAGGCAAGACTTAAAAGGAAAATAAAAAGAATTCCGATTTTTTTCACAAGAATATAATTTGACTTCAAAAGTAATATTATTTAGAAATTAAGTCGCTTTCCTACAAGAAATGATTATTTTCGCATCGAAATTTTGGTTCGCTAATACCGATTAAAAGGGAATCAGGAAAAGTTAGAAGCGCTAAATTAGAACTACGAAGTATAAGTAGGTAATTGAAATCTTTTAATTAATAAAACCTGAGCTGTTCCCGCAACTGTAAGCTTTGTTCCTATTGGAATGCTTGTAAAAAACTTCAAATACCACTGTCTGCAATAAGATGGGAAGGTAATTTACAGGACGCTAGCCAGGAGACCTGCCAGAAATAATAAAAACACGGATTGACTTTCGGGATAAAAGTCGCTGGCACATGAAGAAAAAACTACTTTTTATACTAGTAGCCTTAGGGCTTTTTGGATCTAAGCTATTTTCACAATCGGGTGAAATTACGGTTTTAGATACCGTTATGCTAAGTGACGAAAAACTGGTCAAATTCTCGACAGGACAACACGTAGCTCGGCTTTCGGATTCTCTGCTACGCTTTAATAATCCTTTGCTTACCGAAGTTTTAAATTTTAATACCCCTATTTATTTTAAGGAAAATGGACTTGGAATGGTTTCCTCACCATCATTTAGAGGGACTTCAGCTTCACAAACCGCGGTCATTTGGAACGGGATTAACATCAATTCCCAGTTTAACGGTCAAATTGATTTTAATACGGTAAATAGTGGTGCCTACGATCAAATTGCGGTTCGCGGTGGCGGCGGAAGCGTGGTTTATGGGACCGGTGCCATTGGGGGAAGCATTCATCTTAATAATACTCTATCATTCAAAAAACAACAGGATCATCGTCTTTTGCTGCGCTACGGTAGTTTTAATACACTGGATGCGCGTTACAATTTTAAAACTGCACGAAAAAAATGGAGCCTAAATCTGGCAGTTTCAAGAAATAGTAGTGATAATGATTACGATTATCCCAATGATCGTGGCAAAAATTTAAATGGAACATTTTATAATAATTCAGCTAATATTGCGCTAGGTTACCGCTTTAATGCTCAAAACACGATTAAGCTTATAAGTGAATTATACGATGGCGAGCGTCTTTTTTCTTTAATTCGACCTTCAGAAAACCGTACAAAATATATTGATCGTTCTTATCGCAATTTGTTAGAATGGAATAGCGAATTTTCCAATTTTATCCAAATAACCAGATTTGCATTTATACAGGAAGAATATCAATATTACGGAAATATCGAAAGTGATAATTTTACCTTCGGAAAGGCCCATAGTTACATAGGGAAATACGATTTGGCCTATGAAGCTTCAAAGGATATCCTGCTAAACGCGGTGATCCAAAATACGTATACGAAAGGTGAGGGGAGTAGCATTGCTGAAAATGATCGAAATATATTTTCGGCAGCAATTTTAATGAAACATGCGCTTACTGATAAATTTCAATATGAAATGGGTTTGCGTAAAGAAGCTACCGATAACTATGATAGTCCGCTTCTATATTCTTTAGGCGCTAATTATGAATTTAGTGATTTTTATAGTTTACAATTTAATGCTTCCAGAAATTTTAGGATTCCCACCTATAATGATTTGTACTGGGCCTCTTCGGGGAATCCAGAATTAAAACCGGAAACTTCAGACCAGGCAGAAATAGGCAATATTTTTAATATCGCAACTTTTGAGTTGGGGCTGACATTTTTTTACAATCAGATAGAAAATATGATTCGCTGGGTACCGGGAGCAGATGGTGTTTGGCGACCAGGTAATGAAGATAAAGTGAAGATCTACGGCATAGAGTCGTACATCAGCTGGCAAAAAAAGCTGGTTAAAGATCAAATTTTAAGTGCCAGTGTTAATTATGCCTATAACGTTTCAGAAAACGATAATAGTAACCGACAATTGATTTATGTGCCATTCCATAAACTGAACGGAAATATTACGTATCAAATAAGTCGGTTTACACCATCTATTCAATTTTTATATAACGGGAAGGTTTTTACCAGAACCGATCATAGTGATCAACTTGATGGATATTTTTTAACCAACCTGGGACTTTCTTATGCTATGGATAAGCAAAGGAACTGGCAGTTAGGCGGAAAAGTAAATAACCTGTTTAATAAGGAGTACCAAAATGTAGAAAACCGGTGGATGCCGGGAGTTAATTTTAATATATATCTGAATTTTAAATTTTAATAGTCAACCCATGAAAATGAACAAATTTTTATTTTTAGGAGCGATTTCAGCTTCTTTATTTTTTAGCTCGTGTAGCAGTGATGATGATAATATTATAGACAATGGAAATGAGGTAGAAACTCCTGAATCCTTTCCATATAAAGAAGGCGTAATTATCTTAAATGAAGGATCACAGGCAGCAGGAACTGTATCTTTTTTAGATTGGGATTTTACAGCTGTAGAAAATGATATTTTTGAAACCGTAAACGAAGAAATGGACTTGGGTAATTATGTTCAATCCATATTTTTTGATGGGGATACGGCTTATATAATTTCTAACGGGTCCAATCTGATTACTGCTGTAGATCGCTATACATTTGAATACAAAGGAATTGTTGATAGCGGTCTAACAGTACCTATGTTTGGTGTCGCTTATAATGGTAAAGCTTATGTGGCCAATCGTAATTTGACTTGGGGAGATGGATATACTACAGATGATTTTTTAGCTGTTATTGATTTGGAAACTCTGGAAGTAGAAAAAACTATACAAGCTGGTAAAGTCTTAGGACAAGTATTCGAAAAAGATGGTTTAATTTATGTTGAAAACGCGGCGTTTGGATTAGGGAACAGTATTCTAGTATTTAATCCTGAAACAAATGCATTTGAAGATACATATGAGCTTTTTGTAAATGATGAAGATGAAACCGAAGGTTTAACTTCTATAGAAATCATTGATAACGTAATCTATGCATTGTCGAATCAGAATCTTTATACTTTAAATTTGAGTACTGGGGAAGAATTAACTAAAACAGATCTAAGTAATATTGGATCCACTAATAATCTTGATATTGAAGATGGAATAATTTATTTTACTTCTGGAACTTCTGTTTATACTATTACTGAAGGTGATCTAGAATCGCCAGAATCCCCATTATTCTCATATGAAAGCACTTCAGCTTACGGAAAAATGTACGGATTCAAAGTAGACGATGGTTATATCTATACATCAGATGGTGGAGATTTTGCCTCTGCCGGAACTGTAGAAATTTATACGACCACCGGAGAATTCGTGAAAGAATTTAATGTAGGTGTTGGACCAAACAGCTTCTATTTTAATAAGTAACCTTTTTTGTACCCAATATTTAGAAAACTTTAATATCCTATATAAAATTAGAAGAAATAGTTTTCGTTTTAAAATAGTATCTATAATTAGCGAAAGCTGAGAAGATACTATCACCTATGAAAAAGCCCCGGATTTCCGGGGCTTTTAATTTTTAAAAAAGAAGGTATTTTTAATTTCCTAAGTTTAAGCTAGGTAATTCATCGATATACATTCTTTTGTAATTTGGTTTTAAAGATGCGCTCTCTGCAAACTCCTGGTAATTAAACTCTTTTTGAATTGTCCTGGTTTGTATTTTAGAAGTTTTTCCTGTTATGGCATTGATCGCCGCAGCCAGCATAGGCTCAGAAGGATCTCCTAAAACACCATAGTTAGAAAGTGATTCTTCTATTTCTACATCTGGCTCAATTCCGTCGTAAGGCACAACAATATCATTTGCATTTACAGATTCATATACCAAAGGTTGTATCGCATATTTGTGATCAGGATTTGCATTTGTTCTACCAAAGTTGGGGCTATCGTAAAGTGTTACTGAAGCCTGCGATTTACCGGTAGTTGTATTACCTATTAAATACACATCAATATAAGGTTTTAATCCATTTATAACCAATTCACTGGCCGATGCCGTACTGGAAGTACCTATAACATATAAGCTGGAAAGATTTAATTTATTTATATCTGTTCCACCTTGAATTTTATCTACAAAGTAATTAAACAACTCATCTGGTTCATTGGCCAGAAAGTAATTCTGATAATCTTCATTCCATTGCTTTTTGGCAAAGATTTCTCCGGTATAAGAACCAGTGATCATACTCGCCATAGCGGTAGCAGAAGAAACACGACCTCCACCATTATACCTTAAATCTAATATAAGTTCATCGATATTTTCAGCAGCAAAATAGGCAAAAGCGTCATTTAGTTGAATATCAAAATCGGCTACAAAACTATTATACATTAGATAACCTATTTTTAAACTTTCTACTTCAAGAACATCCTGTATAAGTACAGGGTTCTCTGTAATTTCACTGTTTGCTATGGTAACCTCTTCACCAGTATTCGTAACGGTATTATCATTAATTTCAGCTAAAGAAAAAGTAACTGATGGACTGGCTAGCAGGGAAGCATAATTACTAACAGTTAATGTTTCGCCATTGATTTCGGTAAAAAGATCCCCTCTTTTTATTGCGGTTCCCTCTGCATTACTTCCGGGAATGATATATCTTACGATTCCAAATATATCATTAGAATTAGAGAAGCGATATAACCTGTAATCCACACCAGTGGTCTGCGAAATACCGCTAAAGCTATTTTCTAGAGCAATATAATCATCAGTAATAAAACTAAAGCGATCCTGAGAGGCTACCAGACCTTGATAAAATAAATTTGCCGGCGTATCCCAATCTGCCAGATATGCATAATAATCTTGTTCAGTATCAAAATAATCATCAGCCAATTCTGGGATATCCGACTTGTAAAGATAGATTTCGTCCATCCCACGATAAATGAAGTCTTCAATTTCCACATTGTCAGGATCTGTAAGTACCCCATCATCTACAACATCATCCATATCTTCAGAACAGGACGTCATCAAACTACCACAAAGGAATGTGAATAGTAATAATCTTTTCATTTTCATGCGTTTCATTTAAAGTTATTGTTAAAAAAAGCTAAAATAGGTACAAAACAAATAAATTAAAAAAGTTTTGTAACAAAATAAATTGTGGTTCGTCGTAATGATGAAAGGGTAGTAAAAAAAAACAACCATCAATCAAATGAAAGAACAAACATTCTTAAATATTATCAACCCTTTTAAGGATAAAATTTATCGTTTGGCGCTAAGATTGCTTACCTCTAAAGAAGCGGCACAGGATGCCACTCAGGATGTAATCATAAAACTTTGGAAACAAAGTGATAAAATCAATGATTATGCCAACGTAGAAGCGTTTGCAATGACGGTTACCAAGAATTATTGTTACGATCAATTAAAGCTGAAGCAAAACAATAATCTTAGGATTGTACATACAAATTATGATAATAACGAAATTTCTGGGCAACGACAACTAGAACTGAAAGATGAAATGCAGTGGATTAACGAAATTTTAAAAACACTACCCGAGCAACAGCAGGCCATTTTTCAGTTAAGAGATGTAGAGCAGTACGAATTTGAAGAGATTTGTAAAATCATGAATATGAAAAATACGGCGGTGCGAGTAGCACTTTCCCGTGCAAGAAAAAAAATTAAAGAAAGTCTTATTAAACAACACAGCTATGGAATTGGATAGAATAGACCTGCTTTTAAAAAAATATGATGCTGCGGAAACCAGCCTTACAGAAGAGCAGGAGCTACAGGAGTACTTTAATAGCGGCCAGGTGGCCGGGCGGCATAAGGCCTATCAGATTATGTTTAGTTTTTCAGCTTTTAGCAGAAAGGAAACTTCAGAGGTCATCCCGCAATTGAAATCAAAAAAGCGAAAAACAAAGCTGAAACCACAATCCTGGATGTACGCAGCAGCGATGATCGCTTTGATCTTCAGTATATTTTTCTTTAAAAATCAGGACGCTGATTTAAATTCGGAAGATTTAGGCCAGTTAACTCAGGAAGAAATGGCATATCAGCAAACAAAGCAAACCCTTCAGATGATTTCAAAATTAATGAATGAAGGAAAAGAAGATTTAAAATATTTAAAAGAGTTTAGTAACCCCACACAAAAGATAATCAACAACAAATAACAAAAAAATGAAACGAATAGTAATAATCATAGCCCTTTTTATGGCCCCGTTTTTGGCACAATCGCAGGATTTTGCCAAATATGAAAACATGAAAAACGTCGATGCGATGGTAATGACCAGTAAGATGTTTAAAATGTTATCTAAAGTAGATCTTAGCGAAGGTGATCCTGAAGCTAAAAAATATATGGATATGATCGAAAATCTTAGCGAGATACGATTGTACAAAACAAACACCTCTTCTATAAGAAGTCAAATGGCTAAAGATTTTGAAGCTTACCTAAATAAAGGTTCATTAGACGAATTAATGCGAATTAAGGACTCTGGAAAAAACATTAAATTTTACTCGAAGTCAGATGGAAAAAATGATGATATCGTAAAAGAGCTATTAATGTTTATGGATGGTGACGAAGAAGGAGAACCAATTTCTGTAATCTTAAGGATTACCGGGAAAATCGATCTTACGCAGTTATCCAAATTAACATCAGATCTTAATGTACCAGGAGCAGATCAATTAAAAAATGCAAAATCTAAAAACTAAGAATTATGAGAATCATCAAAACCCTCAGTTTTATAGCAGTAAGTCTTTTGATATTAGCCTGTAATAATGAAAAGACTTTACAGCAATATTATGTAGAAAATCAGGAAGATAGCAAGTTTATTTCTTTAGATATTCCTACCAGTCTTTTTGCTAAATCAGATAATTTAGAACCAGAGCAGCGAAAAACTTTAGAGAGCGTTCGTAAAATAAATGTACTGGCTTATCCTTTAAATGGTGAAAATGACTCTTTTGATGCGGAAAAAGCCGAATTAGAAGAAATTCTTAGTAATGATGAATATCAGTTACTAATGAAATTTGGTAGTAATGATAGAAAGGCGGCACTTTACTTTACCGGTGAAGAAGATGCCATAGATGAAATTGTAGCCTTTGGATATGATCGCGAACGGGGAATGGGAGTCGCCAGAATTTTAGGAAAGGATATGAATCCTCAAAAAATTATGGAGCTTATAAAGTCTCTGGATGGCGAAGATGTTAATGTAGAAGGTTTAAAAGGTTTTGCCGAAATGATGGGAGGAGACTCTGGCAATATTAAAGTAACTACAGACTCGACGAAAGTGCGATCAGGTATCTCTGTAGATGTTGAAGTTGATACGATATCAACAGAAAATTAGTTTGTTGTAATTTAATTAAGTTGAAACAAAAAAGGGAATGCTTAGGCACTCCCTTTTTTAATTTTCTTATCTTATAAAATTGATCTTTATAATATGCCTTAGCTTTTTTTTGGAATGAACTCTAAACGTATTTATTAATACAAGGAATACATTTAATAAGATTATTCCGCTCCAAATATAATTATTATTGATATCTCTTAAATTTTCGATAGCTATATTTAGCATTTGAATCATTGGTTGTAATATAAACGGAATAAAAATCATATTAATAAATAATGGTATTGCAAAAGCAATAATAGTCCACGTAAGCTGAATATTTATAATCGTTTTTGAGAGCCTATCTATTCCCTCGATTTGATCTTTCTTCCAAACCCACATGATAGCAGGGATAAAGCAACTACAAATAAGAACGATTGGAGATGTAGTTCCCAACCATAAAGCAAAAATTAGCGATGATAAAGCAGAAAGGTTTAGTGCTTTAAGATATTGTAAATCGCTAAGAGATTTGGTATTCTTAGAAAGTTCCTCAATGGAAATTCCTAAAGCCTCTGCTACTTTTTTTAGGGAGTCTGCATTTGGTATACGGTCATTGTTTTCCATTCGCTGTATAGTACGTACAATTAAACCCGAATGTTCTGCCAGTGCTTCCTGAGAAAAGCCTTTTAGGATTCTAAAATTTTTAATACGGTTTGATAAATTTTGATTTTCCATAATTGTTCGATTTTTGATTGATTAAATTTTAATTCGATTATCTGTTTACAAATTTACCAGTCAAAATCACGAAACCGCTGGTCATATTAACGACAACTTACTGCCAATTTTATGTAATATGAATGACAAACGGTTTATTTTAGTCATTTTTGATAATATGGTCGTATACTATTGGAACCTTCGAGATAGGATGAGCTTCGGTGCTTAATTTTAAGGGGTAGTTTTTAATTGCTCTAAAGATTTAAAAACTTTTCCGTTTTTAATGACCAAATTGATATTCTTTGTTTCGTCGATATTCTCTAACGGATTAGCATTTAAGATCACCAGATCTGCTTTGTAATTTTCTTTGATCGACCCTATGTTTTCTTTCTTCAAAAATTTTGCTCCATTTAATGCTGAAGTTTGTAAAGCTTGCAAAGGACTAAGCCCGGCCTTTACCAAAGCTTTTAGTTCTCGGTGCAATGAAATTCCCGGATAAACATAAGAATTGAACGCTCCGCAATCTGATCCTGCAAGAAGTTTAACCTTGTTATCTTGAAGATTTTTCACTAGACTCACAAAAGCTGAATCCAATTGTTTTCTGGTTTTCACAACAGCATCACTTGCATTTAGGGCGCTTTTAATTCGGCCTTCATAGGTCTTGGTGATTCCGTCACCCATGTAATACAAATATTCGTCCTTATCATGATTTTCTTCATCAAGATAGCTAAGGGTGTGGTTAATATGCAAGGTAGGAATTACATATACATCACGTGATTTTAAAGTAGCAAAGGCGGTTTTCGCACTTTCTTTATTATACGTGTGCATTACACGGTCTAAAGATGCCCAAAAACTTGTTTTACCTGCAATGATATCTTTAGTAATGGCGTCTTCTTCTGCAGAACATGCTTTTAAAACATAATAAAGATGCTCGATACCGTCCATTCCCGCTGCTGTGGTTTCCTCTAAAGTTACGCTAAAAGGCATATGGCCGCTACTTATAAGTTTACGTTTTTCGGCGGCTTTAATTGTTTTTAGATATAATTCACCAGTAAATTTACTATCATATAATTTTACAAAATCGGTTTCTAAAAGCTGTAAAGAATCAAGGGCAGGGGCAATATCTTCTTCCGACGCAATTTCCAGCGACCCCTCCCAACGTGCATTTTTACCATCTAATTTTGGTCCAGATGTATAAATTGTTGGTCCGGCAAGTTGTTTATTAGCGATTTTTTGCTGCCAGTCTAATATCGTACTGGTCATATCTCCACCACATTCCCTAAGGGTTGTTATGCCATTGGCTAAAAATAAAGCAAGAAAATTTTTATTTGCTGAAATTAGCGAATCACCTCCTCTAAAATGTACGTGATTATCCCAAAAACCGGGCAAAAGAAATTTACCAGTACCGTCAATAACCTGAGTAGCTGTTGAGGTATTACTTTGGCTATCACTTATTGCAGAAATAAGATCATTTTTTATAAATACAGTTTTGTTTTGTAAAAGATCACCTTTTTCCAGATCGATGATTCCAATATTAGTAATTGCAAGATCGAAATCTGAATCTTTATCCAGGGGCTCTGGTGTATTTTTGCAGCTTAAAATAGCTAATGTGAGCAGTAAGAGAAGCCTTTTTTTCAAACGAAAAAGTTATGATTAGACATTTGCTTTGTTCTTGTAAAGTCGCAGTATCGCGCTTTCATCTCCTAAAAATAGCAAAAATGAAATTAACTGCTTTTAGAAGCTTTCCAAAGCTTAATGATCTTTTTGTTAAATTCGGTTTTACCTAAAACATAGGCGCCTCGATCATTTTTAAACTTGTTGGCAAGCTCAATTTTTAGTTTTTCATAAACTTCGGCCTTCTTAGGATTGGCGATTAAATAATCTCTAAAGCCTAATTGCTCGCACATGATATTGGACGACGGACACATATGTATATGGAAAATCTGCTCCTTTTTACCGTCTGCACGATAGCCTTTGGCAAAAGAACTGTAGGCTTCAATATTTTCACGGGCAGGAACCTCAAAATGAAAATACCCTAAATTTTCAAAATCCTTTATTAGTGCTATATCAAATAAATATTCTGAAGGAATAATGATGAAAATATCGATATATGGCTTAGATTTTATTCCGGGAATAGAGGAGCTGCCAAAATGCTCAATTTTTTGAAGATATTTTGAGTCGATATTTGATAAAATAAGCTTCTTTTCTTTTTCGAAAATAGTTTTCCAGGCTGGATTATGATCTTCCAGATGAATAGGGTATAAGGTATTCCAATCTTCTCGGGTAAATTCGTAGATCGATGATTTCATGATTTAATCTTTAGGATAATATTCTAGATTGATGATTTTCCAGTCTTCTTTGGGTGATTTAGTAAGGTTTACGTTTACTTTTAGATCATGTTCTTTGCCTAAAATAGTGATTTTTAGCTGCGCTTCTCCAGCACCATTTTGCGTTCTTATCGTCCCGCCGGGAAACATTCCGTAATCTTCAATTCCGCCTGTTTCTTCAATTATAGATGAATTTTGTTCAATTTCGGCAATAGAAATATTATAAGAATCAGAATTTTTTAGCACTGCGGCTGTAAACAGAAGAATAAAAGCAAAGAACGAAATAAAAAAAGTGAGGATAATGGCAATTATAGCCACCAATTTAGGTTTTTTATTGTGCTGAATTACAACCGCGTTCGCAGCTTTGTCCCCTAATCTTCTTTTTTCGTCGTTAGTGGCTAATACGATTGCTTCTACCGGCCAAATAAGTAAAAAAATGTTCCGCAAAAATAGCTTGTAATAGGCTGGAGTTTTGCTGTGATCTTGTTCGTTTTTAACAGTAATTCCCATCATCCATTTACCCGGGCTGGTTCCTCTTATACTATCTTTTGAAAGATAAATAAGTACTCCTATAGAGCCGCTTGTTATTATTGAAATTGCCAATTTAAGGGTTTGTTTTTCGTTAGTAAAACCTGTGCCTATCACTAAAAAAATAATCGAAATTAAAACAAAAGTGAAAAGGAAATGATCAATAACAAAGGCTGCAAATCGACGTTTTCTACTCGCTAATTTAAAATCTGCTGATGTAGGAAGCATGTGGTTAATTTTAACACGAAAATAGTCTGTTTTTATTCAATAGCGATACCAGTATCTATACTTTCATGATTTGAATTCTACATGCTTATCATGTTGGATTCTGGATTCTTTATCTATATGAGACGGTTATTCTCTTTATTTTGGTAATTGCTATTTGATCTGATGCGTTTGCCAGGTTTAAGAGATCACCTAATTGGGACAAGGAGGTATCAAAGAGGCTTTTAAAATCATTCTAGAATAAGGGTTTTACCTTTAGCATATTTTGCAGTATATTTTAAATTGAATTTAATTTCCTGTTTAGGCTCCAGACTAAAATTCCATTGCACTTCACCATTTTCTTCATTAAGATTTCCGTTTGAAAGGTTTTCAGTCGAGATAGAAATATCCTCTGAAGTTGCCACGGGAACCTGATCTAGTACGATCATGTTTATGGATTCTGTCTTATTATTTTTTACTGAAATCTCCCATTCTCTAATTTCTATTTTTTTATTTCCAATAAATTGTTTTTCGGTAAAGTCCTTGATTTTTTGGCGGTTTACAGATACTTTTTTATCAATACCTAAAGAAACTTTTAGCGTATCGGTAATATATCTTACATCCATTAAAGATTTCCCGATGTAGGTGCCTTCAAAAAAAATATTGGCTTCACCTTCCAGAAGATTATATTGTTCCCAGTTATTAATATGTGCAATTAAGAAGGCATCTTTTTGAATTTTAGGAACTGCGTAATACTGGTATTGTGCCGGTAACTCGTAATTTGTCATTTCAACCACATAATTTTTGTTGTCTGAATTTACGGTATAGGGTATTTCAATTTCAAAATCTACCGTGGTTTGATTTTCTTTTTGAACATTAGGAACAGGAATACTTTCGTTTTTCTTCCTGGAACCTATAGAAACGCCAGCAACTTTTCCTGCCAAAGCTCGACTTACATTTCCATTTTTAGCTCCGTATCCTACTACAACCACTTCGTCCAACGAGTTTACATCTTCCTGTAATACCACATTTATGGTACGGCTATTTGCTGGAATCTCCTGAGTTTCGAAACCAACAAATGTAAAACTTAATCTGCTTTCCTCATTAGGTATAGTTATAGAGTAGTAACCATCAAAATCGGTTACGGTGCCAATGGTAGTTCCTTTAACCATAACATTTACACCAGGTATAGGAGTTCCATGGCTATCCACAACTTTACCACTAACTATATTGTTTGAGAGGTTATAAACAGGAGGTAGCGTGTTATAATCTACATAATAGGTTTTTAATTTTGGAGCCATTCCTGAAGTATTGGGATTGGCCGAAGAAAATTTAAGTTTTACATTTTTCCAATCCACTTTTGTATCCTGTTTTACATTGGCTTTATAAACCAGATTGATAGGTTCGTTTATGTTTTTAGCTCTGATGTCGTAAGACGGAAACCAACCTGCATTTCCCACCAGATAACTAAGTTCTATAGGGAAAGAGGTATTTTGTTTTGCATCGATTTTTACCAAAATTTCACCGTTGGGATATTCTTTTTTACTACTAATTGTATTTATTTGATTTTCAATCCTGGTCTTTTCTTTAACCAATTTTTCAATAGTTCTAACGCGTTCAATTTCACTCAATTTAAGCTCGGTTAATTTTTTTCCGTAGAATTCAGATGCCTGTTGCAAATTAGAAATATTAACCTGTTCACTTTTACCACCAATATCACGGTTGTCCTGAAGAAAAGCGATTTGTTCGCGAATAATGGATAAATAGGTATTCTCCATTTCCAATTGCCGGTTTATATCAGTGATCTTGTTTTCCAGATTTTCTAATTCTGTAGATTTCTTTAATTCGTTCAAAAAGTTTTGTTGATGATTTACAGAAAGTACAGTGATGTTTCCTTCAGCCTTAACCTGAATGCTTTTAGCATCAATAAAGGGGGAGAGGTTGGTAAATTTTAGAATAGAAATTCCACTATTAACAGTCACATTTTTATGTCGTACCACCTGGGCGCCTTCCAGGAATACGGTTACTCCACTAACGTCAGTGCTGATTTCTTTTTCGTTATTATTTTGTGCGGTGAGTGGAATAGCCAGAAAAGCTATAAATAAAAGATGGATGATTTTCATAAGTATGATTATATTGACCTATCTAAGATAATAAAATAAGCAAAGGCTAACTGTTCTGGTTAAAACATTTTTTTGGATACACGGTAAGTACTGCTCAAAAAAATAGCCGGAATCTTTCCGGCCATTTTGTATACTGTATACTATGCATATAGATTATTCTAAAGCAGTCTTTAAAGCTGCTTCACCACTAACAACAGGAATACTTATGTAGGTTTCATCCAAGTCTATTGTAAGTTCTGTTCCCGGTTCCGGATGCAATGTGTAGTCCTTGTCACTAGAAAAAATCATTAGCCCAATTTGCTGTCCTTTTGGAATGATTTGATCATCTGGAATTAAGTCGAAACTCATTTCGTAAAATTTCTCCGGTTTTAAAGACTCACTTTCTGTAATCGATTTATAATTTTGAGGATCTGCCCAGCCTCTGGTAATAATATTGTCTGTGATCTTTGAATTTCGACTTTCTGTCCATGGTAAAGAAACCATCCAAACCGAAAGGTTTGCTGCTGGTTTGCTGCTCGCTAGTTTTATTTTTATTGTTGAAATTCCTGAAAGATGAATATTTTCTTTTAAAGGAGGCGTCACAAAAAGTAAACGGTGATCTGTATATTCAGCCTGTGCCAGCGTTTCACCACTAAATGAATAATTATCAATTAGTGTTTCTTTGCCTTGATTATTTTGTTTTTCGAGGCTAAGTCCGCCGGTTTTAGGAGCCCCTTTGCTTAAGTACAAAGTAACATTTTTAGCTTCTGGATTAGGATAGTTAGCATAAGGGGTGGGTTCCAGACGATCATCATTTTCCCTAACAATCCATGCTTTGGGTTCGCCTTCAACCCCATTGTCGATACCAAATAAAAAATGTGTAAACCAACGATTCATCATACTTAGAGGTGGTGGCCCGCCGTGACCGTTTTGATGGTAATATATTTGGGTAGGAAGGCCCATTTCTTCTGCTTTTTTATAGATACGGTAGCTATGTTCCGGCATTACATTCCAATCATTAAATCCGTGAGACATGAGCAAAGCCGCTTTCATGGGTTTCATATCATTTAAATAATCACGACCAGCCCAAAAATCGTTATAATCACCGGTAATTCTATCCAGGTTATTTCTCATTTCGGTATCACGAACAGTTTTGTTGCTGTAGGCTCTTTTTGATTCATCACCACTATGAATAAAATCATAAAGTACATCGATGTCTTCACCAAGATAGCCGCCGGGAGACCGTACAAGGCCGTTAGAGCGATAATAATGATAATAGGAAGTATTAGGTGCCACAGGAATTATAGCTTCTAATCCTTCAACTCCGGTTGTAGCGGCAGCAAGTGGGATGGTTCCGTTATAAGAAGTGCCGGTCATTCCAACTTTACCGGTAGACCAGTAAGCTTTTACTTCTTCATTTCCGGTACGCTCGGTATAGCCTTTTGCGCGGCCATTTAACCAATCGATTACTGCTTTTGGGGCCAGGGATTCGTTATCCCCCCCAACAGTAGGCGAACCATCAGAAAGTCCGGTACCTGGAGAAGACGAATGCACCACGATATAGCCACGTGGTACCCAGGTTTCGATTTGCGAATTAGAGATGATTGGGCGTTCGCCACGTCTTACCACTTCAGGGTGTACACGTTCTTTTGGAGCTTCCCCAAGTTCATGGTTTACATCCCAAAAAATACCTTCAGCAAAACCTGCTGTACCGGCATAGTATGGGCTTGATTCATAAATAACAGGAAGTTTTAAGCCTTCAGTTTCGGTTTGCATTGGGCGAGTAACATCTACGTGCATACGGTCTGGTTTTCCATCGCCATCGGTATCAAATTCTGTTTCCACCCAAAGGTCATGTCGAATCCATTTAGAAGCATCTTCAAATTCTGGTACGATCTGGGCTTCTCCGTCTTTAAAAATCGGTTTTACTTTTTCCTGCGCCAGCGATAAGCTAGTGATCAAGGAGACTATCCAGAAAAAAGCGATGTGTTTTTTAATCATTTTACTAAGCTAATTATTTGAGGTTTTTGATGAATTAATTTTTATAAATATAACCATTTAGCTCTTTATGTTATTTTTAATATATAAGCTTAAACCAACAATTCCGATAGGGAATACTGAAAGCTTTAAGATATTCGCTCGACTATTGCAATCTTAATCCTTATTTTTGAAGTAAAATTGTGAGACAAAAATGAATCTGGATACTGTAATTAAAGAGATAAAAAACAATAAAAAATTACCGAATCTTAAGTTTGAAATTAAAGAAAGAACAGAAGCTTTTACCAAACATTTGTTCTACACTTTATTTGATGAAGATACTGAAGTAGAGGAAAACATTAAGAAATTAGGACAGGAATTTGAAACACTTGCAGATCTTGTTTGTTGGAAACCTAATACGCCTTGTAGAAATATTTGGGAAGAGTATATAGAAAAACTCCCGGAAATTCTTCAAAAATTAAATGCAGATGCACGTGCCATTGCGGAAAATGATCCTGCTGCAAATTCGGTTGAAGAAGTTTGTCTCTCTTATCCCGGTTTTTTTGCCATCGCCATTTATAGGTTAAGTCACGAGTTTTACCAGTTTGGGTTACCGCTGGTACCCAGATTAATGACCGAGTGTGCGCATAACTTAACAGGAACGGATATTAATCCCGGGGCCAAAATTGGCGTGCCATTTTTTATCGACCATGCAACCGGAGTAGTCATTGGGGAAACTGCGATTATTAATGACAATGTAAAAATTTATCAGGGAGTAACCCTGGGAGCTTTATATGTAGATCGAAATCTGCGCAAATTAAAACGTCATCCAACCATAGAAGATAATGTGACCATATATGCCAACGCCACTATTCTTGGTGGTGAAACGGTAATTGGTGCGAATAGCGTTATAGGAGGGAATGTTTGGTTAACCAAATCTGTTCCTGCAAATTCCATGGTTTCCCATACACCGCAAATTAATATTAAAAATACAGCTCAACATGAGTAAATCAATATTTAGATTAATAGGAAATACACCTTTAGTCGAAGCCAGAACGCTGGTTGAAAATCCGAAAGTAAAATTATATTTTAAGCTAGAAGGACAAAATCCGGGTGGTAGTGTAAAGGATCGTGCAGCTTATAATATGATCAAAAGTGCACTGGATCGAGGGGAAATTAACGAAAATAGTAAATTGATTGAAGCAACCAGCGGGAATACAGGAATTGCTTTAGCAATGATTGCTTCGATGTTTAAACTGGATATCGAATTGGTGATGCCAGAAAACGCCACCAAAGAACGGGTGCAAACCATGCGGGCATATGGAGCAAAAGTAACTTTAACCAGTGCTAAGGATGGTATTGAAGGTAGTAGGGATTATGCCGAAGCTAAAGTTGAAAACGAAGGCTATTTTATGTTTAACCAGTTTAGTAATGAGGATAACTGGAAAGCGCATTACAAAACTACAGGTCCAGAAATTTGGAAAGATACCAATCATAAAGTGACTCATTTTGTTTCGAGCATGGGAACTACAGGCACTATTATGGGAACTTCAACCTATTTAAAAGAGCAAAATAAAAATATTCAGATTGTTGGGGTGCAACCTACGGATAATTCCAGTATTCCAGGAATCAGAAAATGGCCCAAAGCCTATCTTCCCAAAATATTTGATGAATCTAAAGTAGATCAGGTGATCGAGGTTAGTGAAACCGAAGCCCGGGAAATGACTAAACGCCTGGCAAAAGAAGAAGGGATTTTTGCCGGAATGAGTAGTGGGGGGGCCACAGCCGCCGCAATAAAATTATGTAATTCTTTAGAAGAAGGAGTGATTGTAAGCATTATTTGCGATCGCGGCGACCGTTATCTGTCTTCAGATTTGTTTGAAGATTAGAGAATTATGCACCAAATCTCGATTTCTGGGCATATAATTTCTATAAACCTGAAAAATGCGCTATTTTTGCAAAATTGCAGATTAAAACAGGGTATATGGAAGTTTCAGATTTAGGAATTAGCGAGAAGAAGGTAGATAAGCAACTTTATGGCTACCAGCAGAATGATATAGATAAGATTTTTAGTGTTATAGATGAACATCCAGAGCACTATAATCTTTTATATCAGTTACCTACTGGTGGAGGGAAAACGGTAATCTTTTCTGAAATCGTAAGGGAATATATTCAGCGTACCGAAAAGAAAGTGCTTATCCTAACACACCGGATCGAGCTTTGTAAGCAAACCAATAAAATGCTTACCGATTTTGGGGTTAAGAATAAAATTATAAATAGTAAAGTAAAAGAACTACCAGATCAACATGACTACATGTGTTTTGTAGCAATGGTAGAGACTTTAAATAACCGTCTTCATGATGATAAACTAGATCTTGAAGATATTGGGATGGTAATTATCGATGAGGCACATTACAACAGTTTTAGAAAACTATTTAAGTTTTTTGAAAAGTGTTTTATCCTAGGTGTAACGGCAACTCCGCTTAGTTCCAATATTAAATTACCAATGAAGGATAATTACCGCGAATTGATCGTTGGTGATTCTATTTCTTCGTTAATAGAGAAAGGCTTTTTAGCGCGTGCAAATATTTACAGCTATAATGTAGGACTATCAGCTTTAAAAGTGGGTATGAACGGAGATTATACCGTAAAATCTTCGGAAGAGTTGTACACGAATATGTCTATGCAGGAGAAGCTTTTAAATGCTTATTTAGAGCGCTCTAAAGGAAAGAAAACTCTTATCTTTAATAATGGTATTAATACTTCAGTAGAAGTTTATTATACCTTTAAACAGGCCGGGTATAATATTCGACATCTTGATAATACCACCAGCAAACAAGACCGTAAAGAGATTTTAAAGTGGTTTAAACATACGCCAGATGCTATTGTAACTTCGGTAAGTATCTTAACGACCGGTTTTGATGAGCCAACGGTAGATACCATTATTCTTAATCGCGCGACAAAATCCCTAACGCTGTATTTCCAGATGATTGGTCGTGGATCACGTGTTTTACCAGGTAAAAAGGAGTTTAACGTGATCGATCTTGGTAATAATATGGCACGTTTTGGACACTGGAGCGCACCGGTAGACTGGAAACAGATTTTCCGTTCGCCAGATTTCTATTTTGAAAATCTATTGAGTGATGAGGAAATTGAGCGTGAGTTTAAGTATGAAATGCCACCGGAACTACGCCAGCAATTCGCAAATTCTGATAGTGTCGATTTTGATGTTGAAGCAGCCTATGACGATGTTATAAAACGCGGACTTAAATCGAAGGCGGTATTGGAATGGTCTATGGAGCAACATGTGAAAATGTGTGTGGAGAATAGTGAAGATGTATTCGACGCCCGGATTTTAGCAAAAGAATTAAAGGATGATATTTCCTCAAGAATTAAGCAATATTCGTATTGTATTTCTAAAAGTACTAAGAATTACCGCGACTGGTTAGAAGAAGATTATTCCAGAAAATTAAGAATGGCGATTAATAAAGAATTTTAGTCAGTTTTATATAAAATCAATAAAATCCCTCGTTTTGCGAGGGATTTTTATTTTTTAATACTCTTGATTAAAGCTGTTACCTATTGCTTAGAAAGTACTTCTTCCCGGTATTCTCTGGCAGATTCTTGTAATCTTTCAATAAAGTCTAAAGTTTGATTTTCTTCCAAAAGTGCTGAAGTATAATTTTTCGTCTGCAGATAATTAAAGAACATGTTATGGTATTTTTTTGGAATCAAAAGTTCATTCGTTAAGAATTCTGTATTGAAAAGCTCGTCGCTTTTAAAAATGGCTTCAAAATGTTCAAATCTTAATGGATAGGTTGCTTTAGTGTTTATTTGCTCTTTCTTTTTCTTTGGGAATAAAAGTCGGGCGAGATAACGAGGTACTTCAAGTAAGTTGCCATTGCCAGGCCTGTATGAAATCGGGTTTTTAGTAATATCATTTTGTATCCCTTTAAGTAATTGATCATCCAATTGCGCTACCGGGGTCTTAAAAATTTTACCGTTAGTAAGTTTTACTTCTTCCAGACTATTTGTTTTTAATTCGACCACTACGGTTTCTTCAAAATGCTTTTTCTTTACGATAAAAATGTAGGTGTCATAATTGATAGACGAAAAACGAATGCTGTCCCCTAAACTGGCAGACATTGAAAACTTACCGTCCTGATCGGTTTCCACAACTAATTCTTTCGTCGCATTTTCAAGTTTAAAATAGGGAATGATTCCCTCGCTATTATAAACATATCCGCTTATTTTTTGCGCATTTGCAACACCGTTATAAATGATAAATAACCAAAAAAGATATTTCATTAACCTAACCTAATTTGCCAGAATATTTTGAGATTGATAGTGAAGGCATAACGTTTAAGAAGGACAATTTATTGAATGACTAATTTTATCATTAGAAACAATGATAAATTTCCAATGGCTAAAAAGAAGACCTCATTTTACATTCTTTTTTCGCTGATGCGAAATTCAATATCAGCTGTTCAATGGAGTGATTTGGAAGAATGGATTGAGCCTATACTCTTGGAATTACTAGATAATCACAATAATTTTTACCGTACTTTTTTTATTCTTAATAGGAGGAATGGGCGTACTCAAAACTGTAAAAAAATCTAATTCATACTGTAGATTGGTGCTATTATTTTTTTTAAAAGAAAAAGGCGGAACCTTGGGTTTCGCCTTTTTAAGTACTTTAAGGGCTTTGTTATATTTCTCCTTCAGAATCTAACATTGCAAAGAATTTATCAAGATTAGGTATAACAACAATTCTTGTTCTTCTATTCTTGGCCATATTGTCTTTAGAAGTGTTTTCAACTAATGGGGAATAGCTACTTCTTCCGGCAGCGATAAGTTTAGCGCCGTCTACACCATATTTATCCTGTAATTGTCTAACAACTGCTGTTGCTCTTCGTACACTAAGGTCCCAGTTGTCTTCTAACCATGAATCTTCAACCATTGTACGATTATCGGTATGACCTTCTACCATAACCTCCATAGAGGGTTCGCTATTAATTACTTCAGCAAGCTTTTTAAGTAGTGGTTGTGCATCATTCGATAACCTGTAGCTACCGCTTCTAAATAATAATTTATCTGATACATTAATCATCACTACTGTTTTATCTACGGTGATATCTACATCGTCACCGTCTTTACCTTCCGTAATCTCATTTTTAAGATTATAAGAAATGGCCGCATTAATAGAATCCTCTAATGTTTCTACCCCTTCAAGCTCAGATGCATCCATTTTAGCAATGGTTTTTCTCATGCGATCTTTCGTCTTATTAGACATAGCAGTTACATCATTCATTTCTAATTTTTCATCGTTAGATGATCTAAGCGAGTTAATTTTCGCATTGTAATCTGCAACTCGTGCTTCGATAGCAGCATATTTTTCTTCAATTTCTTCTTTTTCTACTCTGGTTTTTTGAAGGGTACTTTTGGTATTGTCAAGCTCACCCTCTAATGCTACATATTTCTTTTTAGAAACACATGAGGCCAATAGGGCCGTTGAAAAAACTGTTACAGCTAAACTTCTTCTCATTTTTATCATTATTTAAGTAGTTAATAGTTTAATAAAACGCCCAACGTTTCCGTCAAACAATGGCCTAAAACAACGCAGAATTTTATTAGATAATTTAGTTTTAAGCATATTTAACGCGTTATTAAACTTTTTTCACATTTAGCTTTCTGAGCCTTCAAAAACTTGCCCAAATTTTTGATCCTATAGTTTAATTATTCTGTAAGTCCTTTGTTTATTAGGCTCTTACTGTTGTTTATAGAAAATATTTATTTTTATAAAATGTCTATCCATAAAAAATGAAGTGATGAAAATTTCTAAACTTGTGTAGAATTTGTTCCACAGATGGGGTTATTTTAATTTTAACAGAAGATTATAAGAATATCGATTAAAATATGCCTTCTTAGTAGTTAATTGCAGACGCATTTTTCGCCAATAATTAAGACATACCATAAATTTGAGTAAGAAGCATCCAAAACTTAGAAAAGCTTTAAGGATTACGCTAAGGATCTTAGCCGGTATCCTTATTTTCTTCGTATTACTTATCCTTTTTATCAGAAGTCCGTGGGGACAAAACATTATTGTAAATAAAGTAGTCTCTACCATACAAAACAAAACCAATACGGAAGTCGAAATCGATCGCTTATTTATCACTTTTGGCGGAGCTATAAGTTTAGAAGGACTTTATTTGGAAGATAAAAAAGGGGATACCTTGGTTTATGCTCACAATCTGGAGGCAAATATTCCCATTTGGCCCATTATTAAAGGTAGTGGTTTTGGAGTAAATAATCTGGATCTTAAAGGGCTTAAAGCTAATATCTACCGTGAAGATTCTATTTCGGGTTATAATTTTCAGTTTTTAGTTGATGCTTTCGCCGCTTCGGACACTACAAATACTCAGCAAACAAAAGTGCAGGATACCACGTCTTCTTCAATGGATATTAGTATTGGGGATGTGAACCTTCAAAATATTATCCTGAATTATGACGATCAGGTAGCCGGAATGGAAGCACAGTTAAAAATGGGAGAACTCGATGTGGCTATGCGAAAAACAGACCTTAAAAATATGCAATTTGAGGTCGCAGATGCCTCCCTAAGCAATACCATGATCGTTTACCGGCAACTAAAAACCTTACCGCCAGGTGAAGATACAGAAACTCCTATGCCTTTGGTGGTGGTAGATCGTTTAAATTTAAATAATGTAAATGCCAAATACCAGTCTGAGCCAGACGGAATACTGGCCGATGTCCATATTCCTGAATTTATCGCAGAAATGCCCAAAATGGATCTTGGCAATTACGAAATTCAATTTAATAATATAAGTTTAAAAAGATCGAATGTCTTATTAAGAATGCAAACCAAAACGGCGCAATCGCAGCCTCGGGATTCGATTAAAAATGATACTACAGGTTTTGTTTGGCCGGCCTGGAAAATTAACGTTAAACATATCGATTTAGCGCAGAATAATATTGCTTACATTGTAGATAGTGCTAAAATAGAGCAACGTCAATTTAACCCAAACGCTTTAAAGTTTAGAAATCTTCGACTTAAAACAGGAAATATAGCCCTAGCCGATCACAAGCTGAATGCCGATATTAATCAGGTTAGTTTTCAGGAAGCCTCAGGATTGGATCTTCGCGAATTTTCCACGGAAATTACGTTGGATAATTCTGCTTTAAATGTGAAAAATCTCATTTTCGCTCTAAATAACAATCAGCTTCAGGGAGCTTTAAAATTAAACTATGCTTCCTTAGAACGTTTTATAGAAGAACCTGAAAAGACGAGTTTAGAGGCCAGCCTTTCTGAAATTCAGTTAGATATTAATGAAGTTTTCAGGTTTCAGCCCTCGCTTCAACAAAATCAATATTTAAAGGCATTAAGCCGTAAATTGCTTACCGGAAGTTTAAGTGCAAAAGGTGAACTTTCAGATATTCGTATCCCTTCAGCAAATATTTCCTGGGGGAGTCAAACAAATGTAGCCTTGAACGGTCAAATTCGAAATGCGACAGATCCCGATCATATTTATTTTAATATTCCGCGTTTTAGGCTTAATTCTACAAAATCTGATCTTAATTATTTTTTTGACGAAAAGCAGATGGGAATTCATTTACCTAAAACCCTTGCTTTATCAGGGAACCTGGCGGGAACCCCAAGTGATCTTAAAGCAGATGCCACTTTAAAATCAAGCCTTGGCGACATTATGGCCAAAGGGAATTTTCAAAATACTCAGGAAATCGCTTTCCAGGCAGATGTAAAAGTAGATAGTCTAAGCCTGGGAGAATTATTACAAAATCCTGCTTTAGGTAAATTAAGCCTTAACTTAAAGGCAAAGGGAAGTGGTAATACAATGAATACGCTAGATGCGCAACTAGAAACCAATATTAGTCATTTTAGCTACAATGATTATCCCATAACAGATTTGAAAATTACCGGTGATATTAACGATGGTAGTGGTGATGTAAAAAGCAGTTACAGGGATGATAATCTGGATGCTGATTTATTAGCAAATGTGGTTTTAGATTCAGTTTCGCCAGAGGTTACTGTAAATCTGGATCTTGCTGGGGCAGATCTGGCCGCACTGGGGATTGTAAACAGGAATATACGAACCGGATTTAAAATGCGTGGCAATTTTAAAGGAAATAGCGAAACGTATAAAGCTTCTGCCGAGATTAAAGAAGGTGTGGCGGTTTATGATAACCAAACCTATTTATTAGGAAACCTGAATGCATCAGCTTTTGTGACTCCAGATACGACTTCTGTAAAGGTGAAAAATAAAATGCTGGATCTAAACCTGCAATCTAATGCAAGTCCGGTAGAATTTAGTCAGGCATTACAAAGACATTATCAAAATTATCTTACCGAAGACGACTTAACCGATACGGTCGAAAATCCGGTAAATTTGTATTTAAAAGGAACTATAAGTCAGGCACCAATCCTTAACGAAGTTCTACTGGTAAATTTAGAGGAATTGGATACCGTTAAGATCGATGTAGATTTTAACGAAAAACAGCATAAATTAAATGCAGATGTTAAGGTACCATTTGCCCACTATTATGGTGCAGCAATCGATAGTCTGGGAATTACTGTACAATCAGACCGTAAGGATCTTGACTTTAGCTTTGGTTTTAATTCGATTAGTGCAGGCCCGTTGGAATTAAAGAAAACGCAGTTAAAAGCTAACCTTGCCAACCGTATACTCAATTTAAACTTTAATTCGGTGTACGACGAGGATACCCTGGTCAATGTATCTTCAAAATTGTCAAAAAACGACGATACCTTTAGATACGAAATTAGTAATGAAAAACTAATCCTGAATAAAAATTTGTGGCAGGTAAACGAAAGTAATGTGCTTTTATATGACGGTAAATCCATTGAGTTCGAAAATTTCAGGATTTCGAGGGAAAACCAATCTATGGAACTGGTAAATCAGCAAAATGAGCGAAATTTAGACAATATCACCTTGCTTTTTGATAACTTTAAATTGGCTGCTTTTTTAAACTTCCTTAATCCAGAAGTAAAATTGGCAAAAGGAAATATGAATGGTCGTTTTGCGCTGGTAGAGCCTTTTGGTAAAACGGGTATTTTGGCCGATTTAAATATTGAACAGCTGGAATCGATGGGGGTAGATCTTGGAAAATTATCACTGCGCGGAATTGCAAAAGGATCCGAAAAATACCGTTTTGAAATGGCAATGAAAGAAGGGGCGGTAGATATGGACTTGACAGGTAATTATAAAGCGGCAGATTCTACCGCAAATCTGGATATGAACCTTGATCTTAATAAAGTAGAAATGGCAGCGGTAACAGGTTTTTCATTTGGTGTATTAGAAGAGGGTAAAGGTTCTTTGAATGGAAATATAAAACTAAATGGTACGGTTGCAAATCCTGAATATTCCGGGAAACTAAATTTCAATGATGCTCAATTTACGGTTTCGATGCTTAATGCCCCCTTTGTTTTTAAAAATGAAACCCTAGATTTGGATAATAATGGCGTTTATTTTAATGATTTCAAGATAGGCGATACCAAAGGCAATTCTTTTGTGGTTGATGGCGAGTTAGGTACCAAGAGTTTTATTAATCCAACCTTCGATCTTAGTTTTGAAGCAAACGACTTTAATGTCCTTAACTCTACCGAAGAGGATAACGACCTGTTTTACGGAACAGCGAGTTTTGATGCGCAGGCAACTTTAAAAGGCGACCTCAACTTACCCAAACTAAAGCTTAAACTTGAAGTGGGTGAAAATACCGATGTAACTTATGTAGTTCCTGAAACCGAATTGCAAATGCAGGAAAGAGAAGGGATCGTAGTCTTTGTAAATAAAGAAGACCCGGATAATATTCTTACCCAAACCGAAGAGCAATCTTACGTTTTTAGTGGTTACGATATCAATGCTGAATTACAAATTAGTGAGGAAGCGATTATTAATGTCATTCTAAACGAACAAACAAACGATAATCTTCAAATTCAGGGAAATGGAGATTTACGTTTTGGTATTTCTCCAAATGGTCGAACAACACTTAGCGGAAAATATACTATTACCGATGGTCATTATGAAATGAGTCTTTATAACCTAGTAAGCCGTAGATTTGAAATTGCCGATGGTAGCTCGGTAAGTTGGAGTGGAGACCCTTTTGATGCTACTTTAGATGTAAGGGCGATTTATAAAGTAGAAACTTCAGCTTATGCCCTTATGGCTGCCGGTGTTTCCGGTCGTAGCGATAATGATCGGGACAGGTATAGACAGGAATTACCATTTATGGTGTATCTAAACGTAGATGGAGAATTAATGCAACCTCAACTAAGTTTTGGCTTAGATATGCCAAAAGATTCACAAGGAGCTATTGGAGGCCAGGTTTACGGCAGGGTACAGCAATTAAACAGTCAGGAAAATCAATTAAATAAACAGGTATTCAGTTTACTGGTACTAAACAGGTTTTATCCAGATGCAGGTACTGATGGTAGTAATGGCGGGACGATGGCTATTGCACGGGAAAACATTAGTCAGGCGCTATCAGATCAGTTAAACATGTTTTCTGAAAAATTGCTGGGGGATACAGGTGTCTCACTTAATTTTGGAGTAGATAGTTATACCGATTACCAGGGCGATAATGGCCCGCAACAGCGAACAGATCTTAATGTGAGCGCCCAAAAGAAACTTTTTGATGATCGATTGATCGTTAGCGTAGGAAGTCAGGTAAATATTGAAGGCAGTAATAGCGGAAGGCAGGAAACCAATCCGTTGATTGGTAATGTGAGTTTAGAATATCTGCTTACAGAAGACGGAAGATTTAGGCTTAGGGGATTCCGAAGAAATCAATTTGAAAATGTTATCGACGGTCAACTTATCGTTAGTGGTATTGCACTTATATTTACAAGGGAATTTAACGAATATCGAGAACTGTGGAAGAACTTTTTGAAGTCTGAAGAGCAAGAAGACCAACCAGCCAGAAAAGAAGAAGAGGAAGAATGAAAATAAGAAATTACAGCATTATATTTTTATGTGCTTTAGGTTTGATTAATGCCTGTAGCGTAGATAAATATATTCCTGAAGACGAATATCTTTATCGGGGTGCGGATATTACGTTAATACCCGATACCACTTCTATAGAAGATTTGGATAATATAAAGTTAGAACTTCAGAATGTACTTGTTCCTAAACCAAATTCTAAATTTTTAGGGGCCTATCCCGGTTTATATTTTTATTACAAAGCTCAACGGGAAAAACCCGGTTTCATCAACAAATTTTTAAATAAAAAAATAGGTGAAGAGCCAGTTTATTTAAGTGACGTGGAAATTGGCAATACGCAGGATTTAATCATAAACAGGTTAGAAAATCGAGGTTTTTTTTATAGCAGGGTGAGTGCAGATGTAAACACTAATGATAAAAAAAAGACGGCAACGGCTACTTACGATGTAGGGGTAACCACACCTTATAAAATGGAAAAATATCAGCTGGTTGAAGATAGTCTCTTTATTTATGACGACATAAAACCCATGGTAGAAGAAAGCAAGTTCTTTAAAGATATGCGCTTTGATCTGGCTAATATGAAAAATGAACGGGAACGCTTAGATAGAGCACTTAAAGAAAAAGGCTACTATAATTTTAATTCAGGATTTTTGCTTTTTCAGGCAGATACTAATCAATATGACAATAAACGTTTTGATCTTTACTTAAAAGTAAAAAAAGATGTACCAGAGAAAGCTATAATTCCCTATAAAATTTCAAAAGTAAATATTTATCCCAATAGCGGTATAAAGCGGGATTCTTTAGAGAAAGATAAAGTACGTTTTAATAATAAAAATTTTCTTCAGGAGCAGGATAGTATATTTTTTTTACCAAAACGTTTAGACCCATTTGTTTTGATTGAAGAAGGCGACTATTACAGTCCCGATATTTCCAGGGCGACCAGTAGACGTTTAGGATCTATTGGCGCTTATAAATTTATCAATATCGATTATCAGGAAGTTGATACTTTAGCCAATGACAGTGTAGGTGCGTTAGAGGCTAATATTTATTTATCTCCATTAAACAAGCGAGCGATCAGGGCCGAGTTACAGGGTGTAACAAAATCTAATAATTTCGCGGGACCAAGTCTCGCTGTTTCTTTAACCAATAGAAATTTATTTAAAGGGGGGGAGATTTTAAATATTCAGGCCAGGCTTGGTTACGAAGTTCAGGTGGCGAGTGGTAATAATACCGGTTTAAACAGTATTCAGCTGGGACTTGGGAGTGATCTGATTTTTCCCCGATTATTATTTCCATGGCAGTTTAACGAAGACTTTTTTGAATATGATATACCAAAAACAAAAATCAGTTTAAATGCCGATTACTTAAGACGTAGTCAGCTTTTTGCTTTGGGATCTGCTTCTGCGACTTTTGGCTACATCTGGAATGCTAATCGTTATGTAACCCATTCTTTTGATCCTGTAGCTATAACCTATGTAGATTTAATCAATACTACTCCCGAGTTCGAGGATATCTTGAAAAAGAACTCCTATTTACAAAGCAGTTTTAATCAGCAGTTTATTGTAGGATCATTATACAGTTTTACGTATAACGGAATGGTGGATCAAAACGATACCCATCAGTTTTTTGTTAATACTAATTTGGATATTGCCGGAAATTTGTTGGATTTGATTAGTGGTAATTCTGAGGAAGATCCGCAAACTGTTTTTAATTTAGAATATGCGCAATATGCGAAGGCCGATGTTGATTTTAGATATCACTTAAACCTGGGCGGAGGTAAAAAATTGGCTACCCGGCTTTTTGCCGGCTATGGAATGCCTTACGGGAATTCGAAGATTATGCCGTTTACCAAGCAATATTTTTCTGGGGGGCCATATAGTGTACGAGCATTTAGAATTCGACAACTAGGGCCGGGAACCTATAATCCCGATAACGTACCGGAAGAAGAGGATGATCCTGGTCTGATGAATACCGATTATTTTGATCGTGCCGGGAATATTCGATTGGAAGCCAATATCGAATATCGCTTCCCGCTTTTCCCTCCTTATGTGAATGGTGCTGTTTTTGCCGACGCAGGTAATGTATGGACTTCTACTGAAGAAGATAGCTTACCGGGAGGAAAGTTCAGTTCTAATTTCATGAACGAACTGGGAATTGGTACCGGAGTAGGTGTGCGTGTGGACATTCAGGGATTTGTGATTCGTTTTGATCTTGCGGCACCAATGCATGATCCATCTTTACCGCAAGGAGAACGCTGGACATATGATTTTGGCAGTCCTATTTTTAATTTCGCGATTGGATATCCATTTTAGAAAAAATCAATGCTGTTTTTTTGTTCCGAAGCATAGATCACCGGCATCACCAAGTCCGGGAACAATATAGCCCCTGTAATCTAACTTCTGGTCTATAGCAGCAATCCATAAATGCGTATTTTGCGGAAATTCGTCATCAAGAAGTTTTAGTCCTTCCTCAGCACCAATGATCGCTACTAAGTGAATTTCTTTTGGAGTTCCCATTTGTTTTAAAGCTTGCATTACATTCACGAATGAACGGCCGGTAGCGAGCATGGGATCGGCAAGGATCAGCGTTTTTCCGTTTAAGGAAGGGGAGGCCAGATATTCTACTTTTATTTCAAATTCGTCATCATCATTAGGATGATGTCTATAAGCCGAAATAAATGAATTTTCAGCATCATCAAAATAATTTAGAATTCCGTTATGTAAGGGTAAGCCGGCACGAAGAATCGAACAGATTACAATGTCGTTAGTAGGGACTTCAACTTTAGAAGTGCCTAATGGGCTAGTAATTTCTTTGGTAGTATATTGTAATTTACTGCTTAGTTCATAACTTAGTATTTCTCCTAAGCGCTCTATATTTCTGCGAAAGCGCATACGATCCTGCTGAACATTGACATCCCGAAGTTGGGCAATAAACTTATTGGCAATAGAGTTATTATTTAGTAAATGATGAACGTGCATCGATTTAAAGTTTAGGGGTTAGATGCATTAAATATACAAACTATCAGAAAGGATTCTATTCTTAAGCCCTTTAGAATTTTTCAGAAATAAGTATTGACTGGCGAAAAAGCTGTAATTCAATATAAATAGATTATTTTTGGCTATATTTTTGATTAATATTCTGAAGTTAATTCCGCAGAAAAATGAAAAAGATAAGTTTAAGTTTACTATTATTTATTTTAGCCTTTAATTTTATTCAGGCACAGGAAATCCCGAGTACCAAGAATACCGGCGGATCCATAAAACCGGCGACCAGCGGTAGCAATTCTGTCTTTCTTCCAAGAGTGAATAATGAGACCGAAGATATTTTTATGAAAAAGGAGGAGCCTAAAATTAATATGCGTCAGGATAAAAACGGACTCCTAACCGAAGGTGATCGTGTTGCAGCAGAGTGGAAAGCCGACAAAAAAGCAAAAGGTGAATATGCCAAAGATCAATATCTTGGTGATGTAAAAACAAACGGTAAATTTGTAGAATTATATTGTAGGGATCATGAGTTTGTAGATGGAGATCGGGTGAAAATCACCGTAAACGGAGAGGTGATTTTTAATAACCTAGCATTAACAGGTTCCTACAAGCCAATATTGGTTACTTTACAAAGCGGTTTTAATACCATAGAATTTGAAGCATTAAATCAGGGATTATCTGGTCCTAATACAGCTATGCTGAAAGTTTTTGGAGAGGATGGTCAGCAACTGGTTTCAAAAGAGTGGAATCTTCTTACCGGTGCTAAAGCCAGTTTAATGGTAGTTAAGCAGTAATTAAAATGTTCAAGGTTTAAAGTTGAAAGTTCAAAAAGTTTGTAGTCAAAAAAGTTCAGAATTTAAAAAAAAGTTTAAAGCTAGAATCAATTATAAAATCAAAAAAATCGTCATTTCGACCCTGCCTCGGCGGCAGGCACGTGAAGCGCAGCGGAATGGAGAAATCTTAATTTTCATATCACTGTATAAAAGGTATTTTCAACTTTTCAAAATTTAAATTAAACCGTTCTGTATAAGAGGTCAGCTTAAAAAATATTCAAAATTAGTAGTTCTGTATCTTGCTTCTTGTCTCTTTCCTACATTCTAACTATCATTTTTCACTTTATACCTTTTCCAATTACCACTATGGCTTCCATTAATTTTTCTTTGGAAAATCACTCAGCTGCCGTTAGCCTTTAGGTTACTGAGTCATTTCAGATGGATCGTATCAAAGTGCCCAGGCGTGACAATAGGGGGCCAAAATTCAAAAGTTGTGGTCTGCTTCTTTTTGCCTTATTTAAGGTCTATTTTCTAACTACGAACTACTCAATACTGAATCTAAAAAAAGATCTCTGCAAGGTCGGGGATGGCAAAATCCTATTATAAAATTTAAAAAAATTTCATTTCGACTGAAGCGTAACGGAATGGATCAATCTTGATTTCCGCAGCACTGTGACAAGAGATTTTTTTACCTTTCTAACCCTAAGTTAAACCGTTCTAATTTCAGAAAAGCCCTCAGCTATAAGCGGTCAGCTTAAAAAGATTCAAAATTATAGTTCTGATTTCTACTCTTGCTTCTTCAAGTCTCTTTTCTCTCGTCTCTTTTCTATATTCTAACTTTGTAGGCTAAACTCGGTTTAAATTATAACATGAATTTAGCATAGAAAAAGTTAAATGCTAATTAGCTTTATAAAGTGATTTCATACTAATGTTAAAAACTTACTAGACATGAGAGAAGCTATTCGCTTTACTCTAATTGTATCCTTAATCGTTGGGTTAATTATTTTTACTATCGTTTGGCCTGTTTGGGGCTTTTCTATTTTCGGGATTGTACTTTTTGCCATAGGGCTCTATGATATTTTTCAAAAAGAGCATACCATTTTACGAAACTTCCCACTGTTGGGGCATATGCGATATATGCTGGAACTTATAAGTCCTGAAATCCATCAATATTTTATCGAAAATGACACTGATGGTAAACCTATAGATCGTAACCACCGATCTTATATTTATCAGCGTGCCAAACTTCAAAAAGAAACGCACCCTTTCGGTACACAGTTAAATGTGGAAGAAGAGAATTTTAAATGGATGCGACATAGTATTTACCCTACAAAAGTTCAAAAAGAATATCCACGCGTAAATATAGGAGGACCTGATTGCGAACAGACTTACTCCGCCTCATTATTTAATATTTCAGCAATGAGTTTTGGGGCACTGAGCAAAAATGCTATTGAAGCCTTAAATAAAGGCGCAAAGGAAGGAAACTTTTTTCATGATACCGGGGAAGGAGGAATTTCAGATTACCACCGATTGGGCGGAGATCTTGTTTGGGAAATTGGTACCGGATATTTTGGTTGCCGAACAGAAGAAGGAAATTTTGATCCTGAGCAATTTAAAGAAAAAGCTAATTGGCCGGAAGTAAAGATGATAGAAATTAAAATTTCTCAAGGCGCCAAACCCGGTCATGGTGGCGTTTTACCGGCTTCAAAAAATAATAATGAAATAGCCAAAATTAGGGGGGTAGAACCGCATACCGATGTCCTTTCTCCCCCGGGGCATACAGCATTTAATAATGCAGAAGGATTATTAGGCTTTGTTGAACAGTTAAGAGCACTATCCAACGGTAAACCGGTTGGATTTAAGTTAAGCATTGGCTCTAAAGATGAATTTCTTGAGATTTGTGAAAAAATGGTGGAAACCGGAATTAAACCAGATTTTATTACGGTTGATGGCGCCGAAGGCGGAACAGGTGCTGCACCAATAGATTTTTCTAATTACGTAGGGATGCCTTGGGAAAAAGCTTTAATTTTTGTGGTAGACGCTTTAAATGGTTTCGACTTAAAGAAAGATATTAAAGTCGTAACAGCAACAAAAATTTTTACAGCATTTGATATTTTTAAGGCCTTATGTATTGGCGCAGATATCTGTAATTCTGCACGTGGGATGATGTTAGCGCTTGGTTGCATACAAGCGCTACGCTGTGATACCAATAAATGTCCTTCTGGTGTGGCTACAAATGATAGGAGACTAATGAATGGTTTGGTAGTAGCGGATAAATGGAAAAGAGTTAAAAATTATCAGCAGCAAACTTTAGATGATTTTCTGGAACTTTTTGCCGCGGCAGGATGTGAGAGACTCTCTGAACTTAATCGCACCATGATTAATAAAAAGATAAATGATAAAATTGAATCTTATTCTGTATTTTATCCCTCGGTAGCTACCGGGGCTTATTTAAAAGAAGAGCGCGTTGCTCCCTAACCAAATATTTATATTATGAAAAAAGTATTAATTGCCATCGATTATCACCCAAATTCAGAGGTGGTAGCTAGTGCCGGTTATGAGCTGGCTAAAAGTATGAATGCAGAGGTTTGTTTACTGCATGTATTGGCCGAGGTCTCTCATTATGGCGTCAATTATTCAGAATTTCTTGGTTATCCTGGCTACGAGAATATGGGGGTTGATTTAAATGTAACTGCACAATTACAGGAAATGGCGCAGGAATACCTTAAGAGTGCGAAGAAGCAATTTAATGATGATAAAGTTTCTACGGCTTTAGAAATAGGGGAAACCCATCGTGGCATACTTAAATATGCAAAAGAATGGGGTGCAGATTTAATTGTTATGGGAACGCATAGTCATTCTACTTTAGAAAAAGTACTGGTAGGTACGGTGGCTTCGAAAGTTTTAGAAAAAACAGAAGTACCGGTTTATATGGTGCCTATAAAAAGATAAAAAAAACTGGATCGGAGACTAATAGGTCTCCAGATCTTTTAATGAAGATACTGCTTTTAATGTATGTTTAATTTCATCTAATTGGCCATTTAAGACTCTTAGAATATCGTCACTAAAGTTATATTTTCTTATTGCCCTCTCATACTCTTCAGCACTTTCTTTTTCACCCTCTAGACATTCTTCCAAAATTACTTCATCGCCATTATCACTAAAAATTGTTTTTAGATCCATCCAGGTACGTTGCAAACTTCCCTGAAAGGTTCCTGCATTGTGGGGTACCTCGTCTATCTGGTAGATTTCTCTTTCCAGTTCTTTTGTAAATCTAGCTCGTTGTTGCGCCTGGGTAAGCAGGAAGTTCTTTAGAAGATCACTTTCAGTATCTTCAAGTCCGTTTTTAAACACCTCTCCTGCGTCATGATTTTTTTCTAAAAGTTCTTGCAGTGCCTGAGCAATTTTTTTAGGGTCATTAATTTTTTCCATAGGAATATGATAATTAATTTAGCAAAAATAGGTGTTGTTTTATGGTCAGGCTCTTAATTATTTATAAATTCACCTGGATTTAGCTTTTGGTGTTAATTAATCTAAATTTTATGAAAACCTATATTGCCATCTTAAAAGGAATAAATGTGGGAGGCCATAAAAAAATAATGATGGCGGATCTTCGGAAGTTGCTATGTGAAATTTCGTATATCGGGGAAGTTAATACTTATATCCAAAGTGGTAATATTGTATTTAAAGCTTCCGAAGAAAATACCGATGTTTTGGAAAATCTTATTCAGCAGAAAATTGCAGATCATTATGGATTTGAGGTAAGTACTATCGTACTTTCTAAAGAAAATTTAAGTTCAATCATCGATAGCAATCCTTATGCTGAAGAGGAAATTAAGCGTTTACACTGTTGCTTTTTTAAAACCGATCCTATTTTAGAAAATCGACAGAAATTAGAAATTTTTGATGCCTCGCCCGATACGTTTACAGTAGGAAACAGCTGTATGTATATTTGTTGTGCGACCGAGCGTTATAGTAAATCAAATATAAATAACAGTGTTGCTGAAAAAATACTGAAGATTGAATGTACCACCCGAAATTGGAAAACCTGCACGAAACTTTTAGAAATGCTTGAAAATTTATAGTGGTTGTAATTGCAACTCAAATTCAATAATTCCAGCATCAATTTTTGCAGTCTGTAATATTCCGTTTTTATAATGATAAAAGCTTTCTCTTCCTTTCTCGTTTTCTTTAGCATAAGAATGCATACCTATTTTTCGTAATGACTGAAATTCGCCGGTTTCTTCGCTATAGGCTTTCTTTACACTGGTAGGCTCCTCAAACATTAACTGGATACAGGTATAGGAAATAGGTGAGTTTATGGTTTTTTGGAGCTTGCCAGAATCATAAAATTTATAGTTATGTTCATTTGTCTTTATAGTTTTAGTACTGGTACGGTTTTTTCCGTTTAAGAAAATTTGAGCTTCAGTATTTTTAAGCTCATGTCCATTAAAAACGCCCCTGAAATTATAATTGACTTCTATTTTGGCCAAAATTCGGGTTTGAATATTGGTTTCAGTTTGATATTCGGTAATTCCACCGTTTACTTTTTTAATTGCTTCTAACTTTCCAATTTTATCGCCTTTGTGGACCACAGCATAACTAAACGATTTATTTTGAGACAAGGCACTATATGAAATAGCTAAAAAAGCGAGTAAAAAAATAGTGAATTTCATAATTTGGAGATTTGACTGAAATAATTTGTTTTGAGTTTTTAAAACTTTTCCCTTAATTTCATAAATTCCTGTTCCAGAAAATTTAATTTTTGCTCAATTTCAACAGTATTATTTTCAGGAAGCCTTCTAAAAAACGTATAGCAAACGTG